>Ga0209498_1001097_pt1 | contig 16590 bp, 15 predicted proteins | sample WalLakDeSediment_FD_184131 | JGI IMG/M metagenome (GOLD analysis project Ga0209498, IMG submission 184131) | Lake sediment microbial communities from Walker lake, Nevada to study Microbial Dark Matter (Phase II) - Walker Lake 11/02/13 Deep... | ecosystem: Environmental > Aquatic > Freshwater >... | reverse complement strand
GTCGCTGGGAGCTAGCTTGTCGAGCACCATCTGCACGGCCGTAATCACCTGCCCCAGCCGCTCGCCGCGCATCGACGTGCTGCGGTCCACTACCAGGCACAGATTGAGCGGCAGCAGGGGCTTGTGGTCGGCGTCCGGCGGGCGCAGGGTCATGAGCAGGTAGATAAGCTGCGGCGTGTCCAGGATGGCCAACTGCGCGCTGCTGCACTGCACCTCCAGCGCCAGCGCGGGGGGCAGGGCGTCGGCCAGCAGCGAATCATAGAGCGCGCGCCGCTGCGGGTCGCTGAGCACCTCGTGGGCGTAGCGCAGACGCTCAATGGCGGGATCGTTGTTAACGTCACGGCCGCTGACAATCCATTCAGTCTGCAACACGGCAAACGCGGCCTCAATGTCGACGGCCGTTGCGCGGCGATCAACCCCTAAAATGTTGTAATAGTCGTCTGCGTAGCTCATGCCCTACAAAATGCGGAATGCGGAATGAAGATTGGCGCATTCTGCGTGCGTTGAACGCTTCTACAAAGAGAATTCGACCACGATGCCCGTAATATTATCGTAGCCGCCGGAGGCCATCGCGGCCTCGTAAAGCTGGTTAATAATGTTTTGCGGCGAGGTGGGCTGCAGCATAATGCGCTCCAGCGTGTTGGCGCCAATAAAGCCCCACAGCCCGTCGCTGCAGACCAACAGCTTGCCGCTGGCGGGCAGGTTACGCACGGCCGTATCCACCTTCAGCTCATCCTCTTGCCCCAAGGCGCGCAAGAGCACGTTGCGGTACTGATAGCGATGCGCCTCTTCGGCCGTCAGTTGGCCGACATCCTGCAAGCGCTGCACCAGGGAATGATCGTTGGTCAACGCTTCCAGACGGCCGTTTACCAGCCAGTAAGCACGCGAGTCGCCCACGTGCGCTAGAAAAAGCCGTTGCCCTACCACGAGCGCGGCCGTTAGCGTCGTGCCGCCATCCCCGGCCGGATTGCTCTCATACACAGCCTGATGCGCCGCCTGGACGGCGGCCTGCATGGCGGCCTGCAGCGCGTCGTCCTCAGGGGGCGCGCCATTGCGCAGCAGCGGCAGCATGACGTGCTGCAGCAAGTGGTCGGCGGCGACGCGCGTCGCCGTGCTGCTGGCCAGGTGGCCATCCATGTGCCCGCCCATACCGTCCGCCACGACGTAAAGCCCCAACGGCGTGAGCGGAAAATGGCCGCCCGCCTCGGTGGTAAAGATCAAACAGGCATCCTCGTTGCGCTCACGCACCGCGCCCGTTTCGCAGCGGCTGGCGATCTTATAGGCCGCCTGCGCGGTCGACTGCTGTTCGATGAGCGTTTTGTCGAGCGCAACGGCCGTTTGGGGCTGCGTCGCGTCCGGGTTTGCGGACTGCTGTGGGGCGGGGAAAGTTGATGAGTCATTCATATGATTTTATGCCTGGAAACATTCTGCAATTCGGGGATACCATGCTGTTTCTGGGTTCATTCCATTATATTGTGGTAGGCTGTAGCCAGCAGCTAGTTCGGCTTGCGCACGCATACTTTAAATTGGCAGGGCATAGAGCCTGTGATCGACGGCGCCGATATACATAACGTTATTCGTAATTGTTGGGGCCGCAATGACGGGGCTGCCTGTATCAAAACGCCACTGCAAATCGCCGCGCTTGACGCTTAGCCCATAGATAGTGCCGTCCATAGAGCCAAAATAGACGGCGCCATTCCAGACGGTGGGTGACGATGCCACCTGGCCATCTGTTTGATAGGTCCAGATAGCGCGGCCTGTCTCGATGTCAATAGCATATAGTTTGCCGTCTGCTGAGCCAATGTAGACCATGTTTTCGTGCACGACAGGTGACGAGACGATGGGCCGCTGGGTGCGGAAGCGCCAGATGTGCCAGCCGGAGCTGGCGTCCAGCGCATAAACTGTGGAATCAAGTGAGCCTACCACCAGTATATCGTCGGCTACGGTGGGAGAAGAAGTAACCGCCCGCCGCGCCTGCACCTGCCACTTGGTCTTGCCCGTTGCCAGCTCCAGGCTGTAAATCTGGCCGCCTTCCGTGCCGAAGTAGACGCGATCTTCAGAAACGTGCGGGGTCGAGCGCACGGCGCTATAGGCGTTGGCCTTCCACGCCAGCTTACCGCGCATGGCGTTCACGGCGTAAAAATAGCCGTCGTCGGCTCCAAAGAAAAGGTGGTCAAAACGCACGGCGGGCGAGGCGTAAATGGCCCCTTCGGCGACGAATTGCCAGAGGTTACGGCCGTTGCGCAACTGCAGCGCGTAGACGTGTTTGTCCGCCGCGCTGATGTAGACCACGTCTTCGTGTACACAGGGGGCGGAGCTTATGCTGTTGCGCGCCGGGAACTTCCACAGGAACTCACCTTTATCGGCCGTGACGGCGTAGCAATTGTGGTCATACGCCCCCACCAAGACAATGCCCTTGGCTACCGCCGCGCGCGCGCGAATTTCGTCCTCGCATTTGAAAGTCCACAGCGGCTTGACCTGGCTGATGCCGATGCGCAGCCGGGGTGCGGCCGGTTCGGCCGTGCGGGTGATGCCCAACTGCTCCAGGTCTGGCTCTTCCCCGTCGGCATGCAGCAGCATGAGCAGCGCCTCGTTGAGCGCCATTGCGTCGGGGAAGCGTTCCTTGGGATCATACGCCAGGCAGCGCATGATGACGGCTTCAAAAGCGTGCGATATGTTGGGGTTGGCGGCGCGCAACGGCCGTTCGTCAAAGGTAAAGGGCGTTTCCAGGCGCGGGTCTTGGCGCGTCAGCAGGTGGTGGAGCGTCGCGCCCAGCGCATAAATGTCCACCGCCGGGGTCGCTTCGCCGCGGTACTGTTCGGGAGGCGTATAGCCTTCGGTGCCGATCATCGTACCGCGGTCCTGATCGGCTTCAAACAGCTTGGCAATGCCGAAATCAATCAGCCGGATGCGGTTAAACTGATCCAGCATGATATTAGACGGTTTTAAGTCACGGAAGACCACCGGCTGCGGCTTCTGGCTGTGCAAATGGGCCAGCGCCTCACATATTTGCACGGCCCAATCCAACGCTTTTTGCTCGTCCAGCAATTCGACCGTTTCCTCTAGCCAATCCTGCAAATCCTGGCCGCTGATATATTCCAGCACCAGGTAGCTGCGGTCACCTTCGGTAAAGTAATCCGAAATGTCGGGGATGGTGGGGTGGTTGAGCATGGCCAGCATGCTGGCCTCGCGCTCAAAGGATTTGATGGTCTGTTCGCGCAGCAAGGGATCGGCCGTGACGATCAGCATCTCCTTGATTGCACACAGCTTGGTTACCGACGGGAAGCGCATGTCGCGCGCCTTATAAACCGTGCTGAAGCCGCCCGCGCCAAGCGTACCAAGAACCTGGTAGCGATTTTGCAGCATATCGCCCGGCTGTAGCATGCCTGTCTGGCCTTTTTGCTGGTCGCGCATGCTTGAAAGTTGGCGGGTCGTCACTTGGCCCATAATGTATAGCTCGTCTCCTTAACCGGCAATTATAAGTTTAGTGGGCGTTAAATATCAAGCCGAATCCTGTTAAGATCACATGAAGAGTTGCGCGTTTGGCTGCCAGAGACGCTCGCCCCCCACCATCGCCGCGTAGGCCGTGATTTGCGCCTGTAAATCGGCGCGATCGCTGAAAAACGAACTGACTTGCGAAACGAAGGCGGCAATCGCAGCGCCCCTGGCCTGCAGCGCCGCGTCCGTGAGCGGGATGACCTGCGCCTGCCAGCCGGCGCGCGCCGGGCCAAGCAAGGCGTCCAGCGCCGCCGGGTCTTGCTGCACGTAGGGGTAATCCTCGTAGTAGCGCAGGCGCCGCCCATAGACACGCTCGGCCGCCAGGCGCGTCAACTGGTGATCGACGTGGCGCCCCAGGGTGAGCGGGGCATAAACCTGGCCGGCGGCAGGCAGCGCGCGCAGCCAGGCCGCAATCCCGTCTGCCAGCGCCGCTTCCTGGGGGTGCACGTCGCCAAAGATGGCGTCCCGCGTGGGGTAATAGGGCGCGCCGCTGTGCGGGTCGAAGCGGTAAATGCTATCGGGGAAGGGGCCGTGCTGGGCCTCGGCGCCGAGGATAGCGCAGGCGTCAAGGTCTTCCTGGCGGCGCGCGGCCACGGCGTCGCTGATGGCGCCGGCAGACAATTGCCAGCGCTGGTGGAGCAGTTCGACAAATTCAGAAACGGCCGTATCCGCATCCGGCGCACCGGCCATCAGCGTCACGACCAAAACTGACTGCCCGGCCGTTGTATGCAGAAATATCTGCCCGCCGCAGGAAAGGGCAACGTCGTCCAGATGGGGCGAAAGGTAGATGTGATCGAAGTATGGTTGCATGGTGTAAGTGTGTAGATATGCAAGTTTGCAGGTGTGCAGGTGTGCAAGTGAGTGGGATGACTTGTCTCCCTGTCAGTTTAGTCATTATAATACCACAGCTATGCGCGCTGCGGCGAAAGTGGTATCTTGAAAGATAGCGCCAGACACAGGGCAGCGGGTTAGCAAATGACCAGGGTCGTTTGCCCCGCGCCCGGCGCTGCTTACCCACCGCTGGCGCGCTGAAGAGGAAAACTGACCTGGTATGCGCTATTCCTGGCTTCTTTTTGACGCGGACGGCACGCTGTTCGACTATGAGCAGGCCGAAGTTACCGCACTGGCGACCACCTTTGCTCAATTTGGCTACCCCTTTGAAGCGCGCCACGCCGTGACCTACCGCGCCATTAACGGCCAGATGTGGCGAGATTTTGAGCAGGGCAAGCTTTCACAGCAGCGGCTGCCCACCGCGCGCTTTGAGCGTTTGTTCGCGGCCACCGGCGTCACGGCGGATACGGCCGTTACCGCCGCCTTCAGCCTGCGCTACCTGAATAACCTGGCGCAGGGTACAATGCTGATCACCGGAGCCGAGGCGCTTGTGACGGCGCTGCGCCCCCATTATCGCCTGCTGCTGATTACCAACGGGCTGCATGAGGTGCAACGACCGCGCCTGGCCCGCTCGGTCCTGGCCGGCTGCTTCGATGCGGTGGTGATCTCCAGCGAAGTAGGCGTTGCCAAACCAGACCCGGCTATTTTTGACGTCGCCTTTGCCCACATGGGCTACCCACCTAAAGCGGAGACGCTGATCATCGGCGACAGCCTGACCTCCGACATGCGGGGCGGGAGCGATTACGGCATCGATACCTGCTGGTTCAACCCGCACGCGCAGCCGCGCCCTAAGGACGTGACGATTCGTTACGAAATCAGGCGGTTAACGGAACTGTTGGACCTGCTTGGTGTTCGGTTGTAGGTGAACGTGATTTGACAAAAAACGATTGTGGAGTAACAGCTTTGTGGAGTAACAGCTATGGAAAATGGTCACAAACACACACAACGCGTGGTTATCACCGGCATGGGGTTAATCACGCCGCTGGGCCATAACACACCCGCTACCTGGGACGCTATTTTAAACGGCCGTTCTGGCCTCGGTCCCTTCACGCTGATTGACAAACGGGAGCACACCTCCGGCGCCATTTGCGAAGTCAAAGAGTTTGATCCCAACGTGTATATGGACCGGCGCGATGCACGCCGGCGCGACCGTTACCAGCAGCTCGCCACCGTTGCGGCGCACGAAGCGATGCAGCAGGCCAACCTGCCCATTAACGATGACAACCGGGAACGGATCGGCGTGATCTTGGGTACCGGCGTGGGCGGTATCCAGACGCTGGTTGATCAGGATGGGGTGCAGCAAAAGCAGGGGCTGCGCCGCCTCAGCCCGTTTGCCATCACCATGATCATGCCCAACGGGGCCGCCGGCATGCTGGCCATTGACTACAACCTGCAAGGCCCTTCAGCCGCCATCACGACCGCCTGCGCCGCCGGATCCGACGCGATTGGCCACGCCTTTCGCGCCATTCGCTATGGGGAAATCGACGCTGCCCTGACCGGCGGCTCCGAATCGATCATTTCGCACGTGGCCATTGGCGGCTTTGAGCGCGCCGGGGCCACCTCTTCCAGGGACAGCGCCACGCCCAGCCCGTTCGACCAAAATCGGGATGGCCTGGTTGTCGGCGAGGGCGCGGGCATTTTGGTGCTGGAAAGCCTGGCGCACGCGCAGGCGCGTGGCGCCCGGATTCTGGCCGAAATTGCAGGCTACGGCCAGACAACCGACGCTCACCACATCACGGCGCCCGCGGAAGGGGGCATAGGCGCCGCGCGCGCCATATGCCGCGCGCTCGCGGACGCCGGGATCAAGCCGGAAGAGGTAGACTACGTCAGCGCCCACGGTACCGCTACGCAGCTCAACGACGCTGCTGAAACGGCCGCCATCAAGCACGCGCTGGGAGAACATGCCTACAACGTCGCCGTCAGCTCGACCAAGTCGATGACGGGCCACATCATGGGCGCCACGGGCGCCATCGAAACCATCTTTTGCACGCTGGCCATCCGCGACCAGATTATGCCGCCCACGATCAACTACGCCACCCCCGATCCGGCCTGCGACCTGGATTACGTGCCCAATACGCCGCGGCGCGGGCGCGTGCGGGTTTGCCTGAACAACTCCTTCGGCTTTGGGGGCCACAATTCGGTGCTGGTCATCAAGGCGTATGCGGCCGCGTGACGCCACGCTCTATTTCCGAAGAAAACTTTATGAACGGCGGCGCACCGCCACGAATGAAAACCGTAGCGCAAGATTCCTTCTTGCGCGGGCAAGTAGGAAACTTGCCCCACATTTTTCTAGGAGCATTTTGGAAGAACTACGCCAACTTGAGACAAATTTAGCGGTGCGGTTTTCAGACTACTCGCTGCTGCTGCGCGCGCTGACGCACCGCTCGTTCCTGAACGAGAATCCGGGCCTCATCCTGGAAGACAATGAGCGCCTGGAGTTTCTGGGCGATGCCGTGCTAGACTTTGTGGTAGGCGCCTACCTGTATAACCGGTTCCCCGAAATGCAGGAAGGGGAATTGACGAGCCTGCGCGCCGCGCTGGTGCGCGCTCAAACGCTGGCCGCTTTTGCGCGTGAATTGGAAATTGGCCGTTTTATGCGCCTGGGCCTGGGTGAAGCCGAAAATGGAGGGCGGGAGCGCACACCGCTGCTGTGCGCCGCCTTTGAAGCCGTCATCGGCGCCATCTACCTCGATCAGGGGCTGGACAACGTCAGGCGGCTGGTGCAGCGCCTGGCCGAACCGGCGCTGGAAAAAATCCAGGCCGATTCGCTGCACAAGGACGCCAAGAGCGAATTCCAGGTGTGGGCCCAGGCGCACTACAACGTCACGCCCCACTATGAAGTCGTCGCGGCCTCCGGACCGGACCACGCCAAGATTTTCACCGTGCAGGCGCTGGTGGAGCGCGTGGTGTGGGGGGAGGGCAGCGGCAGCAGCAAACAAACGGCCGCGCAGGCCGCCGCGCGCATGGCGCTGATTCGCGCCGAAAGCTGGGATGAGGGCGCCGCGTGACGCGCCTGCTGATCACGGGCGGGAGCAGCTACCTGGGGCGGCATTTAACGCCGCCGGCCGCGGTTGGGCGCCAGGTTACCTACACCTATTACACCCACGACCCGCTCAACCTGCCGGGCGGCGTACGGCTGGATTTGCGTGACGCCACGGCCGTTACCGACCTGATCCGGCGGACGCGCCCGGAAGCCATCATCCACACCGCCGGCTCCAACCGGGTCGACGACATGCACACCGTGATCGTGGCGGGTACGCGCCACGTGGCGCAGGCGGCCGAGGCCGTGAACGCGCGCCTCATCCACCTCTCAACTGACGTGGTGTTCAACGGCCGTTGCGCCCCCTACCGCGAATCCGACCCACCCACGCCGCTGCACGCCTACGGCCAGGCCAAAGCTGCCGCCGAGGAAATTGTGCGCACATATTCCAACCACGTCATCATCCGCACGTCGCTCATTTACGGCCTGGAGCAAATGGACCGCGGTACGGCCTGGATTGCCGGCGCGCTGCGCGCGGGGCAGCCGGTGACGCTCTTTACGGACCAGATGCGAAACCCGGTGTGGGTCCAAACGCTGTGCCAGGCCTGCCTGGAGCTGGCCGGCGCGGATTTCGTGGGCGTGCTCAACGTGGCCGGGCGCCAGGCGCTCAGCCGGGCGGATTTTGCGCTGCGCCTGCTGGATTGGTGGGGCGTACAGGAGCGCGCCACGCTCAGCCTGGGCGCGTCGGACCCGGCGCGCTGGCCGCGGGACTGCACGCTGGACCTGACGCGCGCCACGGCCGTTCTGCAAACGCCGCTGCCGGGCGTGGACGAACTGCTTGCTGCACAGGCCGGCCGGCGCCCACCTGCTTGATTTGGGCAAAATTAGGTCGGTCAATGGGTTGACGGCCGTTGCCCTCGCGCGCTATAATGTACTTACTTAACAACAAATTCACGCCATATTACCCCGGACAGCAGGGGGTAGGGCTAAAAAACCGGCGGAACTGGAAATCCCCTCTGGTGTGCCTAACCGCTTCGACAAGTCGGAGCACGGGGTCGAGGCCAACACATTTGTCCACGGCCACCAAGGGATTCATCGACATATCTCCGCTCAGATTTTAGCCGTTAACTATCCTCTGTCTTAACCCCGGGGTTTTTTCTTGCCCGCAAAATCAAAGCGCCCATCGGAATGGCTCGGGCCGGTCTCCTGACCGCGCCCGTTGGCAGCGCGGTCAGGAGACCGGCTGCAGCCCCGCAATGCGCCCGGCAAAATCAAAGCGCCCATCGGACTGATGGGCGCTTTGCGTTTTGGAGTTGTTCAGTTAGCGGTTGAACGGGCAAACAAGCTCTCAGGACTAAACGGCCTCAATACGATAGCTTGTATCGAAGGTAACGCCGGCCTGGCGGAACATCGCGCTGGCCGAGCAGTAGCGGGTTTCGGAAAGCTCAATCGCGCGCGCCACGGCCTCAGGGTCCACGTTGCGGCCCTGCACGACGTATTCCAGCGTCACGTGGGTGTAGACCTGGGGATGATCAGCGGCGCGCACGCCGCTGATCATTACCTCAACGCCGTCGATAGCCTGGCGCTGCTTGCGCAGGATGTGGACCACGTCAACGGCCGTACACCCTGCAACCCCCGCCAGAAGTAGTTCCATCGGGCTGCCCATCGCCGGGCCAGCCGGACTGCCCATGTCAAAGGCATAGCCCGACCCCAGCGTAGCGCTAAATTCCAGCCCCGCGCCTTTCCAGGCCACGCGGGCCGTTTTGGTATCTTTGGTCGTCGTACTCATTGCGCTCTAGCCATCAAATCCAGCAGTTCATCGACCAGCGCCGCGCGCGCGGCGACGTCCAGCGTCGGATCTTGCAGTAAACAATCTTTGGCGTAAGCGCGCATCAACTGGTCGGTGGCGTTACGCAGCGCCGCCTGCGCGGCCTTCAGTTGCTGGACAATTTCGCGACAGTCGCGCTCTTCTTCCAGCATCTTTTGCACGCCGCGCACCTGGCCCTCAACGCGCCGCAGCCGCTTGTGGAGGTCGTCTTTTACCGCGGGTGACTGTAGCTTCACGCGTTTGGTTCTTCCTTTCGTCAAGAAGTTCAACTTCTTGCGAGAAGTTGAACTTCTACTTTCGTATCGTGGGCAAACGGACCGTTTGCCTAGCAGCCGCCCGCTCAGGTGAAGGGACTGCTGGGCGGCGGCGCCGAGAGACGCTGCGCGGGCGCGCCGCTGCTGAAGGCCACGGCCCCCAGCCGCTTGCGCGTTTCGCGGCTGCCGCAGTGCGGACATTCCTGCACGCTGCCCGATTGCGACATGCGCAAGTTTTTCTCGAAATTGCGCCCGCAGCTTTGGCAGGCGTATTGGTACATTGGCATAAATGCGCTCTCCTGTGTAAATCGGGCATCCCTGCCCGATAAACGCCCGGACAGGGATGTCCGGGCTGCAGACCGTGTTGTCTCCTCTTCAGAAAACGGAACGCAGAGTTACTCGGCAATCCGTTTCATAGGCCAGGATACTGTAGGGGAGTATAGTATTGAGCCGTAGATTCGTCAAGAGGAACGGCCGTAAATTAAGCGAACGTCCATAAATAACCAGGGCGGCGCGGTCAGGAGACCGGCCGCAGCAAAGACCGCAAACTAACCTGTTTTTTATGCAGGCGGCTGCCGCGCCTCCACGGCCTGCTGCACAATTTTGACGCCGCTGCTCGCGCCGATGCGGTTGGCGCCGGCGGCGATCATTGCCCGCGCGTCGTCGAGCGTGCGCACGCCCCCGGAGGCTTTGACCCCCACGCGCGGGCCGACCGTGCGCCGCATGAGCGCCACGTCCGCCACGGTGGCGCCGCCGCCGCTAAAGCCGGTCGAGGTCTTGACGAAATCGGCGCCGGCGCGCGCGGCAAATTCGCACACCAGCGTCTTTTCGGCCTCGGTCAGGTAGGAGGTTTCGATGATGACCTTGCAAAGGGCGCGGTGGTTGTGGGCAGCCTGCACAACGGCCGCGATCTGCTGCTCCACAAAATCATGCGCCTGGCCCTTAAGCGCGCCGATGTTGATCACCACGTCAATCTCGCGCGCGCCGTGGGCAATGGCCTGCTCCGTCTCGCGGATCTTGTCGTGGGTCGTGGTCGCGCCGAGCGGGAAGCCGACCACGGCGCAGACCTTTACGCGCGAGTTGGCCAACTGCTCGGCGGCAAAGCGCACGTGGGTGGGGTTCACGCAGACGGAGGCAAAGTTGTAGGCGCGCGCCTCGGCGCAGAGGCGGGCCACATCCTGCTCCGTGGCGTCGGGACGCAGCAAGGTGTGGTCGATGATGCGCCCAATCAGCGCCGGGTCGGCGGCGAGCATGTCGAGCAGTTCGGCGCCATAGGCGTTTTCCAGCGTGGTCATGATGTCAAGCTTGAAGCTGGCGCCCTTGGGCGGGGGCGTGACGCCGAAGATGTCGGCGATGGTAGCGGCCAGGTCGGCAAAGGTGGCGCGCACGCCGACGTTGACGCCGGGTTTGATCAGCTTCCCGGCAATCAGGAGGGGTACGTATTCGCGCGAGTGGTCGGTGCTGGGCGTGGTGGGGTCGTTGCCGTGATCGGCCGTAATCACCAGCACGTCATCCGCGGCCAGCGCATCCACAATTTCCGGCAGACGGCGGTCGAAGGCGGCCAGGGCGTCGGCGTAGCCCTGCGGATTGTTGCGGTGGCCGAATTGGGCGTCAAAATCGACCAGGTTGGCAAAGATGAGGCCGCGCGCGCGCTTTTCGCGCAGGGCCGCCAGGATTTTGTCGATGCCCTCGGTGTTGTCGCGCGTGGTGACGTAGTCGCTGATCCCCTGGCCGACAAAGATGTCATTGATTTTGCCGATGGCGTGCACCATCAGGCCGGCGTTGCGCAGGCTGTCGAGCAGAGTAGGTTCAGGCGGCAGGACGGAGTAGTCGTGGCGGTTGGCGGTGCGCGTGAAGCCGCCGGGCTGCCCGATGAAGGGACGCGCAATGACGCGGCTGACTTCGTGCTCCCCGCGCAGGATTTCGCGCGCGGTATGGCACATGGCGTACAGCTCCTCCAGTGGGATGACCTCTTCGTGAGCGGCAATCTGGAAGACGCTGTCGCCGGAGGTGTAGATGATGGGCTTGCCAGTGCGCAGGTGCTCCGCGCCCAACTCGTCGAGGATGACGGTGCCGGAGGCGGGATAGTTGCCGAGCGTACCGCGCCCAACAGCCTCTTCAAAGGCGTCCATGACTTCAGGGGGAAAGCCGTCGGGGTAGAGGGGAAACGGCCGTTTTAGCTGCAGCCCCATTAATTCCCAATGGCCGGTGGAGGTATCCTTGCCGGCCGAGACCTCGGCCATTTTGCCGTAAACGGCCGTGGGCGCGGTTTGCGGTATGACCCCTTCCAGGATAGCAATGTTGGCCAGGCCCATGCGTTCCAGGTTGGGCACGCGCAGGCCGCCCACCACGCGGGCCATGTTGCCCAGGGTGTGGCTGCCCACGTCGCCAAACGCGGCGGCATCCGGCAGCTCGCCGATGCCCACGCTGTCGAGCACAATGACGATGACGCGGTTAACTTCCATCTCTCTTCCTTATGTGGGTGGGCGCCAGCGCCATTTCGGCGGCCTGGCGGTAGGTGGGGTCCTGGGCCACGGCCGTTTCCAGCGCGCGCCGCGCTTCGGCCAGCCGCCCCAGTTCGATATAGAGCAGCCCCAGCGCAAAGTGGGCCGCGGGCAGCGCCAGGCCGCCCGCCATGGCGCGCGCGTAGCAGTCGACGGCCAGCGCCAGCTCGCCGCGCCGCTCAAAGTCCAGCGCCTGGCCGATTAAGGCATCGCGCTCCAGCTTGCTCAGCTTGAGCGTCGCGGCGCGGTCGGCGGGCTGCTCATCGCGGAAAAGCTCGCCGGCCAGCGTTTCGTGGGCGCGGCTGCGCGCCTGCGCCACGGGATTCTGCGACCGGCTGGCGCTTTGGCGGACACGCCAGTCGGTCGTTTCCATTTCAAAGATTTCGGCCATGGCGCGCAGCGCGGCGCTGATGTCGCTTTCGGCCTCGACCTGGGCATCCTCAGGCTCGTCGGGAAAGGCCGCCGCGCCATATTCGATCAGGCGCATGGCCGTGTAGGCGTCTTCGTTGTCGGGGTCGAGGCGCAGGGCGGCCTGGCACATTTGCAGCGCCTGGGCCGGCCGATCGCGCGCCTGCAGAATGCGCGCAATCGCCAGATATTCCCGCACCGCCTCGCGCAATTGGCCCAGGCGCTGGTAGGTGACGGCTAGCCGCCGGTGGGCGCCCAGCAGGTTGGGCTCGATCTGCACCGCGCGCTGCCAGTTGGCAATCGCGTCGGCGAGGGCGTTTTGCCGGAAGGCGATTTCGGCCGTGGCCAGGTAGGTACGGCCGGCTTCGTGCAGTTGGCCGAGCCGCTCCTGGAGGTCGGCGACCTGGTTAAGGTAGCGGCGGTCGCCGCGCGAGTAGCGCGCGGCCAGCTTGTAACATTCCAGCGCGCGGTCGGGGCGCTGCAAGCCCAGGCTGGCTTCGCCCAGCCCGGCATAGGCGGCGGGGGCGGTGGGGGTAAGGTCAACGGCCGTCTTAAAAGCCGCCACCGCCTCGCGCCAGCGTCCGGTCGCGTTATGGGCCTGCCCCCGGCGCACGGCCCGATCGTAAGCCTCGTTCATGCTACTCCTCGCGGCGCTCTACCGGGCGGACCTGGCGCGGCGCGCCGTCCAGAAAGGCGGCGGTGATGCGCAGGCGCACGACGCCCTTGGCCTCTTGCGGATCAACCGGCTCACCTTTGCGTAAAATCTCAATCTCGCCCGCCTCGGCCAACTGCCCGGCCAGCAGGCGCACGCGCTTCAACAGCGACTGCCAATCCTCCGGATAAATCTCCATCGCCGCGTCTTCAGGGCGCACGGCGCCATCCAGGCCGGCGGCCGCGCACAGTTGCAGGATCGTCTCACGCACCGTCTCATCGCTAATGCGTCGTTTTTTCTTTGCCTCTTTTGCCATGATCTACCTTCTTGATAACAATCAACGCCCCCATTATACCTCCCATCCACGTTACCGTAATACTCCCGCTTCTATGCTGCCTCTTATCACCACGTTTCCCTCCCCAGCGAGCAAATGCTGTCGGGGAAAGCCTAGCGCTTCCCAGCGCGGTAGAAAGTGATGCGTCACGACCTGGCGGTCATGGACGTACAGGCCGAGGGCGGCCAATTCGGCCGCGGCGTCTGTCACGAGCCAGCGCATAGGGGCGTCCACGGAGGCGAACAGCGCGCGCGCTTTGGGGCTGAAGCGCGGCGTGAGATAGTCCAACGCGACGGCAGCGCCGGGAAAATGGCGGCCCAGCAGGGCAAAGAGGGCGCGAATCTCGGCGGGGTCGAGGAAGAAAAGCACGCCTTCGGCCAGCAGCAACAGGTCCTGTGGGGCGTGCGGGGGCAGGCGCGCGGGCCAGGCGGGGTCGAGCATGGAGCAGGGCAGGCAGCGGTGCACGGCCGTTTCCGTCTCAAACGTCCGGCGCAGCTCAATTGCCGGGGGCAAATCCAGCTCGATCCAGGGCGTAGACGGCCGTCCCAGCCGGTAATAGCGGGTGGTAAGACCGGCCCCCAGCTCGACCACCATTCCACGCGGGTGGGCGGCCAGAAAGTCGGCGGTGAGCAGATCGTAGAGGTGGGCGCGAACGGCCGTGCCCAACTGGAAAATGGGCGAGTAGGCCGCCGCCAGCGCCTGGAGCGCGTCCGGCGGCGGCTCAAGCCGCGCGTACCAGGCCGCCGCCAACGGATCGGTCAAAATGGCGTCCACGCGCGCGTGCTCCTCGGCGCGCGCGCGCAGCGTGAACAGCAGCGTACGAATTAAGCCGTCAAGCGCCAAGGTGTAGATCGTAGTGGATGGCGTACTGGCCTAGCGTTTGGCGGACCGCGGCTTCCAGCGCGGCCGGGTCGACGCCGGGCACGGCCGTGACGCGCACGTCGGCCGCCATGCCGTGCAGGCTGTGGGCGCCCACCCGCACCTCGCAGCCGGCCACGCTCGCCATGCCGCGCAGCGCCTCGATCAAAACCGCTTCCGCCTCGCGCCACACCAGTTGGGGCTTGAAGATTTTGCCCACGGTGGTTTGGGGCAGCGCGTCCACAATGTGCACCGCCTTGGGCACGGCCGCCCGCTCGCCGATGCGCGCGCGGGCAAAGTCGAGCAGTTCCTCCGCGGTAGCGGCGGCGCCCGGCTTAAGCTGCACGTAGGCGACCGGCAGTTCGCCGGCGTGGGCGTCGGGCCGGCCCACGGCCGCCGCCAGGGCGACCGCCGGATGCGCGTGCAGCGGGTCCTCGATCAGGCGGGGGTCGATGTTGTGGCCGCCGCGGATGATGAGCTCTTTCGCGCGGCCGGTGAGCCAGAAGTAGCCGTCGGTGTCCTGGCGCCCCAGGTCGCCGGTGTTCAGCCAGGGTTCGCCGCCATCGCCGGTATCCACCCAGGCGGCGCGGTTATGGGCGGCTTCCGTGTAGCCCTTAAAAACGTTCGGGCCGCGCACAATGACCACGCCGATCTCGTCCACGTCGCAGGCGCGCGCGTAGCCGCCCTGCGCGTCCAGCTCAACCACCTGCATTTCCTGGTACGGCAGGCGGAAGCCGATGGAGCCGACGCGCCGCTCGCCGAGGGCCGGGTTGACGGAGCTGACGCAGGCGCCTTCGGTGAGGCCATAGCCTTCGAGAATGCGCACGCCGGTGCGCTCCTCAAACTGGCGGAAGACCTCGACCGGCATGGGGGCCGCGCCGCAAATGGCGAACTCCAGCGAACTCACGTCGCTGTCGCCGATGGGGACGTCGAGCAGGGCGCTGTAAACGGTGGGCACGCCGCTGAAGAAGTTGATTTTGTAATGGTCGACAATTTGCCAGAAGTTGGCGATGACGCCGGGCCCACGATAGCCCTGGGGGGTACCCAGCACGACCGCGGCGCCGTGCATCCACGGAATGAGGCCGGTGACGATGACGCCGTTGACGTGGAAGAGGGGCAGGCCGCAGAACATGACGTTGCTGGCCTGGACGCCCAGCGTTTGGGCGGCGGCCCAGGCGTCGAAGACCTGGTTAAAGTGAGTCTGGCGGGCCAGCTTAGGCGTGCCGGTGGTGCCGCCGGTGTGGAAGTAGGCGGCGATGTCGTCGGGCTGGATGATACGGCCGTTGGTCAAGGCGTTGGCCGGATAGCGCTGGGCCGTGCGTGAGAAATCGAGCACGCGCGCGCGCATCGGGGGCGTGCGCAGGGGCAGGCGCATGAGCTTGACCGCCTGGCGCTTGAAGAACGGCAAATAGCTGGCCAGGTCCACCTGCAAAATCGTTTCCAGCGTGGGGACCTGGTCGGCGATAGCAGCCGCTTTCTGCCAGAGGTCCGTACCGACGAAGGGGGCCAGCGTGACCAGCACCCTGGTCCCGGCGGCGTTCATGATGTCGGCCATGACGGCCGGCTCCAGCAGGGGGTTGATGGGGTTGACGATGCCCGCCGCTTCGCCGCCCCAAATCGTGAAATGGGCCTGCGGTACGTTGGGCAAAATCATCGAGACGACGTCCTGCGGCCCAATGCCCAGGGCGTGGAACATGTTGGCTGTCTGGTTGATCAGCCCCATCAGGTCGCGATAGGTGTAAAAGACGGCGTCTTTGAAGTCGGTTCCCTGCAAGAAATATTGGAGGGCGATTTTGTCCAGATTGATGTTGGCGCCGCGCTCCAGGGCGGCGTAGGTCGTGGGCGGCAGATCGCGCGCGGCCAGCGGCGTCTGCTCAATGGCGTCCAGGTCGGTGAACGTGGCAATTCCGCTTTTCATCGTTACCCCCTTGCAATGGATGGCGCTATTTTAGTGGTTTGTGGGACGGTGCGCTACTGATTATGGGCGAGCGCATCGATCACGCGCTGGAGGAGGGCGTGGGCCGCGGCGTAGGCGGCGGCGGGGTCCCGCTGCTGGATGGCGTGCAGCACGGCGCGGTGACGGGCCAGCGATTCTTCGGCCAGCGTGGTGTAAGGGGCGGTCACGTCGCTGGGCTCCAGGATGCCCAGAAAGGAAACGGTCAGGCGGCGGCGGCTGTGCAACGGCCGTCGCAGGGCGCCGACGATGTAGGTGAGGAGTTCGTTGTGGCAGGCGGCGGCAATGCTGGCGTGGAACTGCAGGTCGGCCGCGGCCCAGGCCTCTTCGTCGCCGACGGCCGTTTCCAGTTGGGTAAAGGCCTCGGCAATGCGCGCCAGGTCGGCGTCGCTGGCGTAGCGGGCGGCGAGGGCGGCGGCGGCCGGCTCA
>Ga0209498_1001096_pt1 | contig 16598 bp, 19 predicted proteins | sample WalLakDeSediment_FD_184131 | JGI IMG/M metagenome (GOLD analysis project Ga0209498, IMG submission 184131) | Lake sediment microbial communities from Walker lake, Nevada to study Microbial Dark Matter (Phase II) - Walker Lake 11/02/13 Deep... | ecosystem: Environmental > Aquatic > Freshwater >... | reverse complement strand
CTCGAGAACCTTTTATTTTCTTTGGTTTTCGAGTTTTTTTTTGATGGAATCAGAAATATTATCGGGAAAACATTACTTGTGAGACAACCTCTTCACTTGGAGCTTGTGAACGGATTCTCTCAAGGGAATTCCTCGGAAGAACCGCCAATAAATGAAAAGCACAATTACCAGATACTATTTACTCAACTTTAAAAATAACTAACCCTCTCGTTCTGAGAGGGTTTTAAGAGCTGGTGAACGGATTCGAACCGCCGACCGGCTGATTACAAAATGATTGACCTTCTTATATTATTCTATGGTTTCGAATACTTTTTATTAATTATGGGCAATTGTACTCTGAAGTGTACAAATTCAAGTTTTATCACGAGTTAATTTGATATCTAAATGAAGCTAAAAAGTTGGGAGAGGATTAAAGAAACAGTTCTCTCAACTTCTCTTTATTCGTCAGAAGATGTTGAGGGACTCCATCATAAGCAACCTTCCCCAACTTCAATCCGTAAGTTCGGTTCGATATTGTTAATACTTCCCGTACTTTCTGCTCAACAATTAGAATGGTAATTCCAAGTTTCTGATTTAGTTCGATAAACTTTTCAAAAAGATCTTTTATTAGGTTGGGTGCAAGTCCAAGTGAAGGCTCATCTAATAAAAGTAATTTGGGTTCGGGAATTAATGCCCGAGCTACGGCAAGCATTTGCTGTTCACCTCCGCTTAACGAACCCGCTTCCTGTTTTAACCTTTGCTTAAGAATCGGGAATATTTCAAGGACTTCGTGTATTCTATCATTGAATTTTTCTTTCGTTAAAATGTATCCACCGATCTCAAGATTATCCTTCACTGTTAAGTCATCAAACACCCTGTTGCCCTGAGGACAAAAACTCATTCCAAGCTTCAGATTATCAGGCGGCTCATTTCCATTCAGACTTGTTCCATTAAATAATATTTCACCGGACCACGCTGGTATTAATCCACAAGCAGCTTTCAATAGTGTAGATTTTCCTGAACCATTCGGACCAATGATGGAAACTATTTCGCCCTGCTTCACTTCAATTGAAACATCAAACAAAACCTGTTTCTTATCATATCCTGTATTTAAGTTTTTAATTTTCAGCATTTTTTATCCAGCGCCAAGTATCCAGCAACCAGAATCCCCCGAAAGGGCAGGCAGTACCCAGCATCTGGTTACTCAAGATATGCCTCAATTACTTTTGGATCATTCTTCACTTCAACGGGGGTACCTTCACTTATTTTTTCTCCCATATCCATAAAAATTACCCTGCTGCATATCCGTTCAATAAAATCCATATCGTGCTCAATGATGATTGCAGATTTACCTTTTGATGGCAGTTCAGAAATAATTTTTAATATCTTCTCTCTCATTTCCGGATTAAGTCCGGCAATCGGTTCATCCAACAAAAGTAACTTTGCATCTGCAGCAAGGCAGCATAATAAGCTCAACAGCTTTTGCTGTCCGTAAGAAAGATCATTTGCAAGAACATAAGCCTTTTCCTTGATACCTGCATATTCAAGAAGTTCTAATGCTTTTTGCTTATCCTGTTCCTCTATCATTTTCCAGGAGTTTTGATTGAACAGTACGTTGTAAATATTCTCTCCGTTAGTATGATTGAATGAAAGCAGGATATTATCAATAACAAGCATTTGTCTTATTAAACGAAGGTCCTGAAATGTTCTTGATATTCCATCAGAAACAATTCTATGTGAACCTGAATTGGTAATATCTGTTCCCTGGTAAATAATCTTCCCGCTTTCAGGTTGAATAAATCCTGAAAGTACATTAAAGAAAGTAGTTTTACCTGCACCGTTTGGACCGATCAATCCAATAATTTCTTTTTCCTTCAAGTCAAGAGAAAAATCCTTAAGAGCAACCACTCCATCAAAGTTTTTATTTAAGTGTGAAGCATTAAGCATCATTTGGATTTATCCTTTTGATCCCCAAACGAGTTCGGGACAGGCTTTTGAATTTTTCCGAACGCATACTCACCTAAAAATCCCTGCGGTCTCCACATCATCATTATAACCAGCATAGCGCCGTAAAGGATTTGTCTAACGTTTGCTGCAACGGAACTGGGCAGTCCGATAAATCTTAGAAGTTCAGGTAAGGCAACTAAAAATGCAGCACCTAGTATCGAACCTTTAAGATTTGATGCTCCACCGATTATAACAATTGAAATAATAAAAATAGATTCCATCAACGTAAAGCTTGTAGGATCAATGTAAGTGATATATGTAGCATAGATTACTCCGGCAATCGAAGCAAGTGATGCACTTATTATAAATATTTTAACTTTGGCATAAGCAACATTTCTTCCTGCAGCCTGAGTGAATACTTCATCTTCTCTTATTGCCTTTAGTAACCTGCCGAAAGGAGATCTGACTATTCTGTTTGCTGTCCAGTAAACAAGTCCGGCAAGAATTCCAACCAGAATTAAAAATTCAATGTGAGTTGAAATAATTAATCCAAATATTTCCGGCTGCGGAATTCCCGGTAATCCTAAAGGACCACCTGTGAAGCTGACAAGGTTATTAAGTATGCTGAAAATAATTATCTGGAAAGCGAATGTTGCAATAATAAAATAATCATCTCTTAAACGAAGAGAAGGAATACCCACAATTGCGCCGAAAGCTCCTGCTGCTATTACTGCAAGGACAAGATTAAGCAGAAAAGGAGTTTCTAATCTTAAAGCCATTAAAGCTGCAACGTAGGCACCAATACCATAAAACGCAGCGTGAGCAATTGAAAGAATACCCGTGTAGCCAACCAGCAGGTTCAAAGACACAGCAAGTATTATATAAATGCAGATGAGGATTAATATGTGAAGCAGGTATTCCATTGCTACTTATTACTGGGTTCTTGTTTTTGGTCTCTGGTTACTTGTTTTTGGTTTTTTGGTTCCGGGTAACTGTAATTTACCTCTGTAAAATTTCTAAAGCCCATTTCCTGAATCTTTCCAATCGTTTTAACATATCTTTGGATTGAGATGACGAATATAATTCACCCAAATATGAAACCTTGCTTTTTTCTTCGATTATTCTTCTAAGCTGATTTATTGCATCACTCTTTTTCGGTGAATCTGCAACAGCGCTTTCAACCAAAGCTATTGCATCTTCGTGGCTATCTCCTATGCTTCTGACGCCTGATAGTTTAATGCACAATGCATCAGCATAAGCGATGGCAGAATGAACAATTAATACTCCGGCTGCAGTAAAATACTCCAGATCCATAGAATCTTTTGCTGCGGAATAAAAATGGTCAGCAACATTTTGATAATCGCTAAAACGATGACGGGATATCGCTTTCCTGCCCCTTCTTTTAGCCATTAATTAAAACCTTAGGATGTTTCCCTGTAATTAAAATCCCTTCGTTAGCTATGCTTTGTATCAATTTGTTTTTCTTCTTTTTCATAAACTGTGATTTCAAGAAGAATATAGGTGTCAATTTGATTCCAAACTTTTTATAAAGCATTTGTGATTTTTTATTGAGCGTATCACTTACAAAAATTCTATCAATGGGCATATTTACAATGCAGCAGATATCCAAATCAGATAGAGCGTTCTCTTCTTTTCTTGCCGTGCTTCCGAAAATTACTGCACTGTAAACTCTCTTCTTCAGAATCGCCGCAAGTGATTTGATTATTTCTTTTCTGAAATTGTTCTCAACTTCGAATAAGTTTATAATTACTTCCTGAACGAAATAATTATCACGGTTTAGTGTAAACAGATGATCCCTGCCGCCGATTTGCCTGTCCACTAAACCGAGTTCTTCCAAGAGAGTTAAAGCTTTGAATGCAGAACGGGGATTCATTCCCGATAGTCTCGCGACTTCATTACCCGAGGCACCGGTTTTAGTATCCAGCAAAGCACGCAGCACTGCAATGTTTGACCAGGTGCGGAATATTTCATCAAGTGTTCTGTGGATTAACATAATTTATTTTATATACTTTTGTACACAAATATATACTTTTGTATATGATAACTGCAAGAGAACAGGTTACTTGTTACTGGTTTCTGGTTTCTGGTTTCTGGTTTCTTGTTGCTCGAATCTGGTTTCTTGTATCAGCAATATGAGTTTACCAGATACCAGCTACCAATAACCAGTGACTAGCTCCAGCATCCAGCTATCTTCAACTACTTCCCCTCCACTGCCTGAATAAACTTATTTAATTTCTTGCCGAGCGTATCTATTTTTTGATGCAACTCTGAATACAGCTTTTCGTTTTTCAGAGAACCGGTTTCAAACAAAGTTTCGAGGTGATCAATAGTTTCATCGTTAGATGCTTGTGCATACGTAAGATGTTTTAAGTAATCCATAACATATCTGCGTCTGCCGTAACCTTCAACAATATTCGAGCGTGCAGATTTACTTGATCTCCTGATTTGACTTCCCACTTCGTACATCTCGAATTTAGGAAGTTCATTCAAAGTCATTTTATGAATGTCAATACTCAACTCTTTAGCTAATTGCCAGATTTCAAGGTTACGATAGCTCATAAAATCCTCCTTAGTTACTTGGTACTAGTTTCTGGTTACTTGTTTCTTGTTTCTCGTTTCTTGTTCCTTAGTGCTAGAAGTGGAGAATTGATTACTAGCCACCAGAATCCAGCATCCAGTGACCAGCATCCAGCATCCAGTATCAGACTTCTGCTCTACGTATTCTCTTTCCTGCAAACCCCTGTGGTCTGAATAATAGAAATATGAGCAAAATAACAAACGCACTCGCATCCATCCATTGTGAGCTTATGTACCACACTGCAAGGTTTTGTGCCGATGCAAGTAGAAGCGAACCAAGAACAATTCCCCAGATGCTGCCGACACCGCCGATTATCATTGCAACAACACCCATTAGCAGCATATTCATTCCCATAGTAGGAGTCATATCAACGTCTAACGCAACGAGAATGCCTGCAATACCTGCAAGCACAGAGCCGACAGCAAATGAAATTAATATTATCCTGTCGCTTTTAATACCCGATAACTTTGAAAGCTCACTGTCACTCGCTACCGCCCTCATTGCCTTACCTGTCTTAGCCAGATGCAAGTATCCAGCAACCAGTATCACTAATACAATACTTGCTGCAATTATTATTACCTGAACCGGAGTAATATACGCCCCAAAAACCTGCAGCCCCTCCCTCACTTCCCAGGTGCGGATAGATTTTGTGTCATCTCCAAAGAAAAGAGAGATTAGGTTTTGCAGAACTATATAAATACCGAGAGAAGCGAGAAGCAGAACAATTGCAGATGATTTCTTTTTTCTTAAGGGTTTATAAATTGTAAACTCGATTATGCTGCCAAGCAGTAAAGCTAAAATTATTGCAGCAGGTATTGCTGTATAGTAAGACCAGCCAATAATTTGTATAAACAAAAAAGAAAAGTAAGCACCTGCTGTAAAAACTACTGCGTGTGCAAAGTGGAAGAAACGTGTTGTTTGGTAAATAAGTGAGAAGCTGATTGCAACAAGAGCAAATATGCTGAAGGAGATAATTATATTGATGATTATTTGGCTGCTCATCCTTTATATGCTTACACGCTCCTCCGTGTGGCTTTTTTAGGAATTGCATTGATGATTGCACGAAGAGCTTTATTAGCTTCATCCGGATTTTGAAAAACTTTAGCAACATCCTCATCTATCGGGTATAGAATTACTTTTTCCTTAACAATGCCTGCAAAACGGTTTGGTTTTGATTTTGAATAATCAAAATTATATTGTTTTTTCATACTATTATTTTTTTTATTTGATATTTTCTTCATAGTCTTTTCTCTCCTTAGCAGTTGCATTTCTGGCGCTAATTAACCTGATTAAATTTTGTTTCCTTTCAGTAAAAATAACAATTAATAATCTTCCTTTGTTTGAATGACCGATTATAATTTCTCTTTGTTCTTTTATAGAATGGATGTCGTCATCAAATATTTTTGAGAGCGGATTGTAGAAAACGGTTTTTGCTTCTTCGAAATCAACTTTATGCTTTTGAATGTTTATTTTCGCTTTCCTTTTATCCCACTCAAAAACTATTTCCACTATTAACTCATTCTTTATTTGGTTTTTAATTTTTTAATGTATTCAACTATCACTTTTCTTCAGGCAGCTTGTTATAAAACTCTTTAGCTTCCCGGATCTCAAGATTCCCGCTTTCATCTTCTTTCATCAATTGTACTAAAGCATAGTTTTCAAGCAGCTCTTCCATCTTTTCATAAGCAGCTATATCAATTTGAACAGCTACTTTATTATTGTTTTCGTCAACTATGTATTTCTTTTTTATCGTTTCCATTTTTAAATACTTTTTGTTTGCTAAAAATTAGGAATTATTATATCTCAAAACAATGGTTTGTTGTTGGTTGCTTGTTTCTGGTTGTGACTGCTCATACTGCCGGATAGCTGCTTTCACCGGAGCTTTTATTAAAGGGTGTTATTTTTTTTATATCCGAAGCAATTTTAACCTGCTGGTTCCTGATATCAATATCATTCTGGAGATTAAGCCAGAAATGCGCTGAATTACCAAAGTAGCGGGACAATCGTAATGCGGTATCCACTGTAATTTTCTTGTTATTATTTATGATATCGAGTACAGTAGTAGTTGATACATTTATTTCTTTTGCTAACCGGTATGCTGTTATTTCATAAGGTTCAAGAAATTCTTCCCGCAATATTTCTCCAACAGTGGGTGTTGGTATTTTGTTTGATTTATTCATTTCTTCTTTCCTGTTATTTATGATAATCTTCGATGCTTACATCATAAGCGTTTCTGTTTTCAAACCTGAAGCAAATCCGCCATAGCAACTAGATCAAAGATGCTAAGGAAATGATTAATTAATGATGATTCGGCTACATATACTCAGCATAGGTATTTTTACGGAATATTAATCTTAATTGAAGTACTATCATCATTGTTTTTATGATCCACTGGAATTAGTTCGGATCTCAAAGTGGATAACGAATCTAATATGTCACGGCTTAAAGAATCTAGAGAATTTATTTTTTTATGTATTATATGAATATTATGCGAAAGTGACCTTTCACCATTATAAATAAAAAGTATTATTGCAAAAGTTAAAAAAAACAAATGAATGAATACCCCATAACGTATTTTCATTTTGTACTTCTTGTTGAATTTAGTCACTATATCAGCCTCATTTCTACTATTAGCATTTTGAATCAATATATAGTCTTCAAGATCCTCTTTAAACGATTCCTTTTTTGATCTGGAATAAAAAAAAGCAGTGAATGAAATTACTATGGCAACTAGCATTAGAATATCCAATAAAGCAGAATAATCTATTGTATCGAAAACGTTAACAAAAAAAACGATAACTATACTTAACCAAAATGATAGAAATAACGAATGGCTTACAATCTTATTAATTCTTATCATAATCTTTTTATAAAACTACGGAATTCTCTAGAATTCATATTGTGTATGTCATCCTTGAAAAACTCAATAACTAATGCTTGCAAATTATTTTTTTTTTCATATTTGTCATATTTCATTAAGAAGTTTTTATAATCATCATCGTTATTATCATTCCCCAGCCTTTCATTTACATAATTCCTAATGTTTTTAGTTGAACCAAGATCATAATTAAGAGGTATAGCTTTGCTATCAAGAAGTTTGTAAACTTTGTCATACTTATCAAATAAATCTTTTTTTTCGGTATCAATACTTTCTTCACAAAAAACACTAAGAACAACAGTATCAGATTCTAAATTTATTCTTGCAGTTAGATAGAATTCATATGATTTATTTGAGGCGGTTTTCCCGTTCGTCTTTTTTGGAATTAATTTAAACTTAATAAAATCAGGATTTATTCCATTGAAACTTGAATAATCAACAATATCTTCCTGGATAATTTCTCTTGATATAATATCTTTTAATTGTTTATTTTTTGGTACTGTTTTATCATCAGAAATAATTACAATATAACCACTTTTGGGAGAGTGTAGATTAGAAATGAATCTACATAATATACTATCAACTGGGAATTCGCCCTTATATTTTTTAAAATATGTAAGTTCATAATCTTCTATATGACCATACTTTTCAAAAAGTTTTCCTAACTCTTCTTCTTCTAAACCGCAACTTATCTCACAATCTCCTAGTTTATGAACAGATGATAGTGTTTCCTTTTCAAAAGGAATGGTTTTATAATCATCTAAGAAATCGTTTAGAGTAAATATATTATTATTGTAATATATTGGAGCTAGTTTTGTTAACTTATTTATAATTGTTTTATTAAATGCGAGTAAGGTATATCTATTAATTTTAAGATCACTATTACTTGAATTATCTAAAATTATATTCTTTATAGCTGTACGGTAATTCTCTACATAATCTTCGCTATATAGAAGAACCTTATTTTGAGATACATTATTATCACTTGACATTTCAATTTTATGGGGGAAATTATAAAAATGCCTTGGCAGCATAGTAGAGAAGATACTGACTTCTAGTCTATATTCTTTCGATAATCTATCAGCAATACCATCAGAAGACCTGCTCTTTTTAAAAATGTTAATTATCTCCATAGTGATTTTGGGGAAAAGATATATATTAGAAATAAAGTTATTCGTTGAAATTAACTTTGTTTCATATTCGAAATAGCCAGATGCTATAGATTTCCATACTTCACTCTTAATATTTGGTTCACTAAGAAGATTATTCCAATAATTATAAAAATCTTTGTATGAACTAATTTTTGCAAACAATTTATCATCCCGTTCCATCAATTACTCCATTATTTTTTATTTTCAATAATAATAATTCATTAAGATGATACATATCATAATAATTTAAATTCCGTTTTTTATTTCTTAGTTCTAAAAGTTTATTAGTAAATATTTCTTCAATGGAAAAGTAATCGTGTTTAATATTTCGATGTATTTGTAGTGTGTCGTTTTTACTAGTTTCAAAATTTATATTATACATTCCGGGATTTTTATCTATTGGGGTATTTAGAGCAAGTATAAAAGTGCTAATCCCTACAGAATTAAAGTTGCTCATATTCTTACTCAAGAATTTTATAGTTTTATCAATATCTGATTTTGTTTCACTCGGGAAACCAAACATAAAATATCCGTGAATCCAGATATGAGCATCGCTAAAATTATTTAATACTTTTTTTCCACTTTCAACTAATGTTCCTTTTCCCATAAGATCAACAATTCTTTGACTTCCAGATTCAAATCCGATGAATACCATCCTGCACCCACCATCATAAAGAGCCTTTGTTTTTAACGAATCGAAATAGCTCTCCGTTCGAACCAGAGCTGACCAATATATATTTAAATTGTTTTCTTTAAAATATTTCGACATTTTATAAATAACAGCAGGAGGTGCGGCAGAATCTGTAATTGTGAAGACACGTGCATTATATTTTTTTTTAAGAAAGATTAAATCATCAATCACTTTATTGTAATCCTTAACAAAAAAAGGAAGTCCTGTTATCTCGCAAAAAGTACATTTCCCCCAATAACAACCTTTAGATATTTCATAAGGCAATATTACTTGGGGAGTAAAATATTTATCCAATTTAAGGTCTTCAAAATCAGGCGGTGGGGGATTTGATAACATATCTATATTCTCTTCAGGGTTTACTACTATATTTTCTCCATCCTTGTATATAAGGTTCGGAACTTTATCATAAGAGCATTTACCCTCCAGTGCCTGAGAAAAATTTACAATTGCCTTTTCACCATAACCATATATACAATAATCAAAATAATCAGTTAATAACGTAGGAGTAGAAAAGATGTGTTTTAATCTAGTAATCAAATCTCCCCCAAAAACTAATTTGACAAGTGGGAACTTTATTCTCAGATATTTAGCTAAGACTAAAGAGGGTATTAGTTGTTCACTCGTAGTTACCGATAAACCAATAAATGAAAAATTAGAATGAATGTCTTTAAATAATCTTGAAAAGAACTCTATAAATATGTTCTTCGAATCTATGTAATACTTGATTTCATCAATGTCATATTTATTGAAATTGTAATTTATATTATCTAAGAATATGGAAATGTTGCCATCAAAGGCTGTATATGCTTTTAGACTAAGTTCAATAATCTTTATTGCGTACTCATATTTTTTCTTGATATATAAATCATCGCTTCTTAAAACATTTTTAGCCGCGTCTATTTCATCAATCAATATTTCTCTAAGTGCAAATAATTGGTAGAGATGCTCATCGTTTTCAAATAAATGCTTTTGCGCAAATAGATATTCAAGTTCATTTTTGTCGAGCAAAAAATTATAAAACTCAAGATTCAGATCAATTTGTTTAACTGCATACCCATGATTTTTAAGAGTTGCTGATAATGTAGGGATACTCAAGTATGGTTGACTAGGGTACCAAGGCGGCATATTTAGTAATAAAATTTTCAAGGTCAATTATTTAATAAATGGCTTTTTACTATTTAGACTCGGTTGAGCATTAATAAAATAGGCACCATTTTGCACTTTATGTTTTGCCACTAAGTCTTTATAAAGTTTATCAATTAATTTTTCCTTTTCTTTACCTGGCTTTTTTAATTTCTTCATTATTTTACTCCTTTAGAAATTGTTCTGCTCGTAAGTTATTTATTACCATAATTTGTAATTCTTTAACTACATCCCCATTTTCATCAAACCTAATTTTCCCTGCAGCACCAGAGAAAATTTCTAAATCATATAGACTTGATTTTATTTGATCAATATCTAATCCATTTTCATTTACTTCCCTGATCATCAAGTTAACCACATCAAAACCTAATGCATGTAGAATAGATGGCTCAGAATTATATTCTTGCTCAAATGCTGAAACAAAATTTTTCACAACCTCATCTTGGGCATTTGGATCAAAGAATGGACGTGAATAAAAAACTCCTTCTGCATTATTTCCTGCTAATTCGATAATTTGAGGATCATCAAAGGTAACTGGAGCTACTATTTTTCTATTTATATTTAATTCCTTCATTTGCCTTAATATTGTTGCATATTCTTTTACTGTTGCAATAATAAAAAGAACTTGGGAATCATCTCTTTTAATTTTTTGTAATTGATTCCTAAAATCACTAGATCCTTGTGGAAATGATTCGGTTGTTAAAACCTTTCCACCTAATTCAATATACTTTTCGGAAAACTTATTCTGCAAACCTATACCAAAATCATTATTTAAATAAATTATACTGGATTTATTGGTATTTAATTGATTGAATGAAAAATCCGCCAAGAAACTGCCATCATAATCATCGGAAGGATAAATTCTAAATATATAATCTCCTGCATTACTCAACTTAGGTGTGGATGCAGCAGGTGAAATCATTATAACCTTGTTATCCTGGCAAATTGGAGCAACAGCTAATGCAACCGAAGAAGCAATAGGACCCAAAATAATGTTTACTTTATCTACATTTATTAATTTTCTTACAGCAGAAACTCCATCCCTTGGTTCCGTTTTATCATCCTCTACTATCAAGCTAAATTTCTGCTCACTATTTTCATTTTCCAATCTGATGGCTAGATTCATTCCATCTAAAATCATCTTGCCATACTGCGCACCATTACCACTCAGACTTAATATAACCCCAATTTTTATTTCTTCTTCCTTCTTCCCACAGCTTGCAATAAAAAGAAATATTAACCCAAACAGCAAAATTTTTTTTAGTTTCATTTTATCCTCTAGTTTTTTAACCAGTGCAAAATATTAATGTTCTCTCAGAATAAGCCTTCAGTGTAACTGAGTTTATAGTTGACAAATTTTGATTAATATCAGGATTATCGTGATGGAATTTTTTTGAATACTCATTTATCTCTTCTAATTCACTAAGATCATTGTATAAAGAATGAATTTCTGAATTTGAATCTGATTGTCGAATTTGCTCTATAAAATCTCCCAGCCATTGATCAGTCCTAAATGATTTCGGAAATCTAAATCTTAAGTTACCTTCTAACAATGGACGAATTGACTGAGCAACAGATTTTTTATCACTTCTACCAGTTGATATTAACTCTGATATTAAAAAATAGTGGTGGAAATAGTCAACCATTCCTATTTTACCAATATCAAATTCTACAATTTTACAATTATCGTTTTCAATTTCAGTTCGGAGACATTTTTTATCACCTGAGTTATCTTTCTCCAAAACTAATTTAGCAAATTCCGGTGAATGAGTAAAAATTAAAGTCTGTAAAGCTGTTCGACTGATATAATGAAGTGCATAAGCAGTCGTATCTTTTCTATGAATATCCATACTGCTTATCGGATCATCTATAACAATAATTTTTTGATTTAATTCAATATCTTTTTCAATTTTTGCCAAGAAAAAGGCAAACGCTAATGCAGATTTATCTCCTTCACTTAAAGTGTTCTTAAAAGAAGGGATATTATCTGGTGAATCTGCTTTGCCCAAAGAAATTGATGTGCTGTTAAGTTCTATCTCGTAATCAATTGATGCTTTACCTCCTGGATACTTAACATCAGTTTTGCACAATCTAAAATTTGCACCACAGTTTATAAGATACTTATTTATGCCGTCACGGTATTTGTCCAATACATCCTTCGTAACCTTATTTAACTTTTGTTTACAACTAGTTTTTTCCTGATTAAGATTATCTTTGTTATTGTGAGAGTCTTGCCAGTTTTTTACTAAATTTATAATGACATCTTCATATCGGGATTTAATATTTATGAGATTATCCAATTTCCTCTGCTCTATTGTAACATCACCCTTCAATTTAACTTTAAATTGCTCAACGCTGTTATTAATGGTTGAAACAATCTGATTAAACTGGTGTAACTGAACCGTGTAAGGTTTTAATTTATTGTATGTTTGATCAAAATTCGATACGTCAACTGGTTCGATAGGATTTTGAATTTTTAGTTCGATCAGTCTGGTGAATTCTTTGTTCAACTCTTCAATAGTTTTTCCAAAACTATCTAAATCTATTTCAATAAGCTTATTATCTGTCTTTAAATGATTGTTCCAATTATTCAGTCGTTCTTGATTTAATTTAATTTTATTAGTCAGAGCTTCAATATGGCTTGGGTTAATTGTGCTTTTAAGTATTCGCGATTGTTCTACAACATCAGCCTTGTATGACTTGTATGTCTCGCTAAAATACTCTTCATAGTGATCAATTAAATCAACATTCTTTAAATCTTGTGTGCAGAATGGACAAGCATCATCTTTTATATAATCCAGTCCTTTCTCAATCCATGATTCTCCTTTTTCATCCATCCGTTCAGCGATATGAGCTTTAATCTTTAATGTTATTTCTTCAGTTATTTCTTTATAAGATTTGCTAAGTAGATTTTTTAATTGCTCAACCGGTAATTCAAATGTTTTAATCGGCTCAAGCAAAGCTTGCGATTTTATTGATTCAATATTCCTGGAAGATTCAAGAATAATCTCTTGCTCTTTTACTTTCTGGTTTATTTCAGGATCGGCCTTTAGTAAGATAAAATCTGCAATTGATATTCCCCCTTTTATTAAAGTCTTTAACTTAAATTCTACTTCTCTAATTTTAGTTGTTATATCTCTTGTTTCATTATCAATTTCAGCAATTCTGTTTGCAAGTTTTACTCCTTCCTCTCCAATTGCCCAAAGATGTAAATTCCTTTTATGCTCTATATCAACATAATTACCAGAATGAACATTTTCCGAAATATAAGTGCTGTCAAATATTTCGATATTCTTTAAATTTTTATCCCATCCAGATTTATTAAACTTTATTTGTCCCTCATCAGCAGTTAATATTAAAACCTGCTGATCACCACTTTCTCCGAGTGTCTTTCTGCCTATCAATATACTTTTATTACTATCTTTTATACTTCTTAAAATTGTTACAAGAGTTGTCTTACCACCTCCATTCTCGCCATAAATAATGTTAAGTTTTTTAAGTTCAAGATCACCTGAACAATTATAATCCTTAAATCTTCCAATATTTTTTATGGTTATAATTTTTTTAATCATTTTAATATTTTGTTTATCTATATTTAACCGACCTTCAAAACCGGCAATTCATCCCACGTTCTTCCTTCAAGGAGGCGACCTGTTTTCTTTTTATTTATTCCGCCCCACTGCTTAAAGAAGAAAGGCACTCCGGCTCCATCATTGGCGGACTTGCACTGGTCTTTTATATCAAGCACCCATTCCGGTTTCATTGGTCTTGCTTTTGGTCCGGACTCGCCGCCGACAATTACCCAGTGTATGTTTTTTAGTTTTAATTTTCTTACGGGACCAATCAAAGGTTCAACAGATAAAAATTTAATAAAAGCGTTTGTGTTTCTTAAATCATCAATTCGGTAGGTATAGTCCTGGTTTTCAACGCTTACTCCCATCCAGATATTTTTTCCCCAGTTCAGCTCATCGCTTAACTCTTTCAGCCTGTCGGAGCGCTTAGTTAAAACCTGGTAAGTATGCCACGGAGTTCTGTTCATTACGTCAAACACTTTTTGTATAAATTCAAGCGGGACGTTTTTATGGAAGAGATCGCTCATAGAGTTAACAAAAATTGTCTGCGGCTTTTTCCATTTAAGCGGGAGTTCAAGAACGTGTTCATGCAGAGTCAACTTAAACCCGTTTTCATAATTAGCAGAGCCCATCGCTTTTAATCTTTTGGACATTCTTTCTGCATAACAAAACTTACAGCCGGGACTAATCTTATTACAACCCGTAACCGGGTTCCACGTAGATTCTGTCCATTCTATAGATGATTTAGTTGCCATACTCCCCGTTAAGATATGTTGATACTTGTTTTACAAAAAAGAAGCAAAAACTCTCAGAAGAATTCAGAAATGCCGTATAAGTATTAAAATGTAAATTCGCCAAAACCACTGCCCTGTAAATTCTGTAAATGAATTAGTTAAAAGCAACAAATGGCAATTGTATAGAAGTGGAATCAAACCCCTGTGCATCGAAGCGCTGTATATTAAACAAGCCGGAAAAAAGAGCTTTCGCAACCCGGGTTTTTCCCGCCCTCATAATAGTCCTCAAAAGCCATAAGCAACATCTGTAAGTATATAGAAAAAATCAAGTATTACGTAAAGTTTTTAACAGAATTTAACAAATTCACCTGGGGACAATTATTATCTATTCATCATATCTGGTCTATACCTGACAATACTCCCTATATTTTATCGCCGAAAGATGACATCTCTGATGTCAAAAAAAATTCGATCATTAATCATTTATTCGGCATAACTCAGTTTCTTCGGTGAATACAATTTTGAAATTTATCAAATGCAGCCTGTCCTTCCTGATAATTTTGTGACCGTGCTAATTCACGATTTAGGTCACGAAAGCATAAATTTATTCGGACTATTTCTGCTTTAGACAGAATTGGTCTTTCTGTTAAAGCAAAATAAGAATCAGACACCAAATTAGAAGCTAAAGTTCCTGAGTCCATTCGTTCATATATAACAGCCTCCTGTATCATAAAAGCTAAAGCAACAATCCTAAAATGGACACAGATCGATAAAAAAACAACAAGAAATGCTCATTTCTTTTCTTATTTAAGTATTACCTGCTAATCAGAGATCAGGCGTTTTCAATGCTTAAATGTTACTAATCTAAAAATTCCTCCATTTTTATATATCTAAAACAAAATTGAAAAATTAATTAGCAGTAATATTTCTGAAGTATCTGTACAAGCAAAAAAAAGCACTGATTATTCATCAGTGCTAATTTTCCTGGCATCTCAAATAAAAATTTCAATTCGTTGATAAAATCGTTTTTCCTGTTTTTTGATCAAGCTTTAATGTACCGCTTAACTTTGCTTCAGGATTTTTAATCTGATGTCCGGTAGCCTTTTCCCAGTTGTTTATTATTCTTAGTAGATCAGTTAATGCATCACATTGAGCTGCCGTGGCAGTAGAAGTTGGGGTTTGACTTTCAATAATTGTTCTTACTTCAACTTCTTTATTATAATCACCTAATTCAATTCGTCTTAATAATGTGTTCATTGGGGGTGCTATTTCTAAAAGACCTTCTGATTTGCTGTGAGCTTTAATTCCTACTTTATTTCCTATATTGATTAATCTTTCCCCAGGTGTAACAGCATTACATCTTAGAAATTGAACGACTGGTGAATCATAAGAAACTACATCAAACAACCATGACATCATTACTACGGAAGAAAATTCTTCTTTAGAAAGATTGAAATATCTGTAATTGTTAAAATTTTGTTCTGTGGTTCTTCTGGACATTAGCATTTCCTGAAGTTTTCTTGCTGTATCAATTATACTAACCATATCTGTAGTATTTTGACCTACCTGGTTTCTGGCATTTGTATAAGCCTGCCAGATTTCTGATAAAAGTTTTTCAAAAAGAACTATGAAAGGCTGATTATTAAATTCTGCCCTATAAAAACTAACTGATGAATTTGTATCTATATCACCAAATGCGAGGTCCATACCGAGCAACCTAAAATAAGCATTTCGTCTTGTTGCTTCGAGAGATAATCTTACCATGCTTGAGATATTTCGATAACTAGAATTTGGTGAATTTTTAAAGAACAAATTTTCAGTATTAATTATCCACTGAAATGCCAATCTATTTTCAGGATTAGAAGCTTTGTTCAGCTTTTCATCATGCATATAAATATAGATTA
>Ga0209498_1001095_pt1 | contig 16600 bp, 16 predicted proteins | sample WalLakDeSediment_FD_184131 | JGI IMG/M metagenome (GOLD analysis project Ga0209498, IMG submission 184131) | Lake sediment microbial communities from Walker lake, Nevada to study Microbial Dark Matter (Phase II) - Walker Lake 11/02/13 Deep... | ecosystem: Environmental > Aquatic > Freshwater >... | reverse complement strand
CACCCCTGAAACCTCGGACTATCGTTTGCTTACTTCTTGGGGGGGGGCTTGGGAGCGGGCTTGCCGAACGGCTTGGGAGCGGGCTTCTTCTGCATTTTTGATCACCTCCTTTTCGTTGATAAGTCGAGTATACGCCTTTCATTCTTGGGACCAACATGCTATTATGAGAGACCATGAACATCCAATCACCACGTGTGTTGCATGATAGCGGAATGATGAACTCTCAATCATGTATAATACCATTATACTCCCAAGAGGCGGTTTGTCAATACCTTTTGGGCAGGATTCTCAGAAAATTTTGAGAGAAGGAGGTGAACTATGCCAGAGTGGACATTTCTCACCAATCACGGCCTGGCGCTGAGCTACATGGCTCGCCATCCGCGGATAACCGCCCGCGACCTGGCGGACGCCATCGGCATCACGGAGAGGGCAACCCGGAAGATAATCGCCGACCTCCTAGAGGCGGGATATGTAACTAAGAAGCGGGAGGGCCGGCGCAATCGCTACCGGGTCAACCCGGACCTGAGCCTTCGCCATCCCATCCATAGTGAAACCGACGTAGGAGACCTTCTGCAGGCGCTGGGGTGGAAGAAGCGAAAGAGGACCGTCGAGCCGCGCTGACATTATGACACCGCGGTCGACCTGGATGACAAACAGAACGACCGACCGGCTTCAGCCGGTCTAGACAGCAGGGATCACGTCTTCCACTGTGAGAAGTCAAGCGGCAGGGCATCCTCGGGCAGCGAGGCTGCCACCTGAGCCAAAGCCTCGGCCCCCATGGCGGCAGCGGCATCGAGAGCTCCCTGGGCAGCATAGACAGCGGCCTGCTCTTCACTGAGTCCGGCCTGTTCGGCGACCTTCTTGGCCGCCTCCACTCCTCTGGCAGCAGCTTCGGCGTAGTCCACACCGGTCTCTTTGGCTCCCTGCACTATCCCGTAGCCTGCGCCCCGGAGTGCGTCACGGGCGTTCATCCCTGCCTTCCCAAAGGTGCGCGCGATGCCCAGCATGGCGGAATGAGTCAGGCGCCCCACGTCGAGATCCGTTTCCTTCCCGGCATGCATGGCACCTCGGGCAGTCTGCCTTGCCACTTCGCCGCTGTGCATCTCCATGTCCTCCCTCGTTCCCGAGACACCGGTCAAGGCCTTCTCGATGGCCCTGCCTATTCTGGCCACTCTCTTCTGGGTCTGCACCGCTGCTATAGTAGTAGCTTTGACCATATCGGCAAGCTGGTATGCCGTCACCCCCAATGCCACATCCAGCCCGGGAATGGGCACACGCCTCAGAATGCCGTAGGGGAACTGACCCAGAAAGCTCAGCCCCGGGACTGAGCTCATGGGCCGCACAGCATCCCTCATCGGTGCAAGCAGTGCGTCTATCAATATCTCACGGCTGGTCTCGCCTTCCTCACGGAGCGCGCCCAGCATGCTAACGGTGAAGAAACCGATAATGAAGGTGACGCAGAAGATGAAGTCGAAGCCGACGATGTCAAACGTCGGCAGTGCGATAGAACGGAACGGATCTATCCACGAGAAGACGAGACTAAGCTGGCGATTGGCGAAGAAATCCCCCAGCAAGCCGCCGACCGGCGGTCCCAGCCCGGCACCCAGACTACTTGCCAGGGCCGCCGCAGCCAGATATGCAGTGGCTTTGCCCTTGGGGGCCAGCTTCAACCCTATAGTCGCTGTGGTAAACCCAGCCCCTCCCGCTGCGATTCCCGCAAAGACGTGCAGGCCCGCAAGCAAGTAGATAGTCAGATAATGCGGGTCGGGCATGGCCGTGAAAGTCCAGCCCAGGACCACCAGCAGATACAGAGAGGCCGACACGGACAGGATCGCCTTGATGCCAACACGGTCGGAAAGAGGACCCCAGAGCCGCAGGAACAGGATGTTGGCGGCCTGACTCAAGATGCTGAAGCCTATAACCACGGGGAGGTCCAGATTCAGACGCTGCCGCATGTAGACGGCGAAGAAGGGGATGGACATATTCAGGGCAAATCCCCACAGGAACAGAAACCCCAGAAGGCGCCTGTAATTGGGGTCGCGGAAGGGAGGAACTATGGTAGAAAACAACGAAGGTTTTGGTCCGGGGGCGGGCTGCATCAACGGCTCCGGCACCTTGCTGATGAACACGGGGCCGGGGAGTCCCAGGAAAATGGCGCCGAACGCCAGGAGAATCGTGTAGCCCAGGGCTTCGTTGCCGGGCGCATAGCCTTCCCAATAGCTAATGAAGAACGCGGCCAGCAGGCCGAACGTCATGGCCGCCAGGTTGGCCCACATCTGGCGGCGGGCGAAGAACCTCCCCAGAATCTGCTGAGGTACGAGGTCTCTGATCCAGCCGTTCCAGGCGCAGTTGGTGATGGCAACGAACACACCACGAACGGCCATGGTGACCAAGAGCATCATGGCAGCGCCGCTGCTGGGTACATCGAAGAATACAGGGATCAATGCGATAACCAGCCAGGCAAGCTGCGCGGGAATCCAGGAGAGCACGGCAATAGCCTTACGCCGCCGGATCCTCTCGACCAAAGGTATGGCCAGTATCTGGACGGGCTGGGTTAGGAAGGGAGCGGCGGCCAGAATCCCGATCTGCAGGTTACTCAACCCCAGCAACAGGGCGTAGTAAGCCAGAACGCCGCTGGTGGTCACGCTGAAGAGCCCCATGGCGACCACCGCCTCCCAGGTAATCCAGCGCAGCCCCTTCGCTACATCCTGGTCGGATATCGTAGGCTTGGGGGCAAGTGTCTGTCTAAGTCCCATCTCTAGCTAGTGCCTTACTCGCTCTAACCACGACTCAACGCAGACCTCAACTCCGGTGTCGAGATGGTGCGTTCTTCTGAGGGTCGGGCCGCTCAAATCAGAATAATAGCAAGTCGAGCGCCATTTGGCACTATACCTGAGAACACGATACAAAACAGGGAACTCTTCGCTGATGAACAGCCTCGCCGGCCGATGCGATCCCGTTTCCTGAGCGCTACTTCATCTCCTCGGCGGTCTTACTATAAGCACAGACGGCCTGGCATGCCTGGCTACACGCTGGGCCACACTGCCCAGCAGGAAGCCGCGAACCCCGGTAAGGCCCTTGGCACCCAGGGCGATCAAGTCGACCTCTCGCTCGGCCGCATGACGCAGTATCTCCTGGGAGGGATCACCGCGGGCGACTATGCCCGACACCTTGTACCCGGCGTTACGAAACCGACCTTCCGCCTCTGCCACCAGCCGCGCCGCCGCTTCCTCTTCAGCTTCTCGAAGCTCGGCGATTATCTGCCGGCTGCCCTCAAGGTCTCCGGTGTATGCCTTGACGAGGGCGGCGGCAAAAGGCTGCAGCACCGTGACAACAATGACCTCTGCCTGACGAGGGAGAGGCATCCGGAGCAAGAACCGCACCACCTCGTCGGAGTACCTGGATCCGTCAACCGGCACCATCACTCTATCTACGGCCTCTCCATCATCCTTGGCCACAAGGACGCTACACGGCGCATACTTAATCACTTTGTGAGCAACTCCGCCCAACAGAAACTCCCGGGCATCGCTCGTACCCTTGAGCCCCACCAGTACCATATCCACCCCGATGCTGCGACAGGCCTTGATGATCCCATCGGCAGGGCTCCCCCTGCGGATCACCGTCTCCACCTTCACCCCCCGTCCAGCGATCCGCTTCGACAGGCCGGTAAGCAACTCCGACGCCTCCTCTTCCTCGACTCTGCGCAACTGGCGTCTAAGGGCAGTGGAGCGCCCCAGCAGCTCGGCCAGAGTGCGTCCGCCCGGAAATACGTGGTCGGGAATCACAGTTAGAAGCGTAACCTCAGCGTCCTTGCCTATCCGCAGTGCCTTTATCGAGTTCACAGCGGCCTCAGAGTAGCGCGAGCCATCAACGGCAATAAGAATCTTCATGTTCGTCTCCTTTCACGGATCTCACTCCGCCATCCTCACACCCATCGTCTCCTCTTGAAGTAGACCACCAGGGCAACGCCTATCACTGCCATAACGATCAATATGCCGAGGTATCCATACCTCCACTCCAGTTCCGGCATGTTGGCGAAGTTCATGCCGTATACGCCGGCGACAAAGGTCAGCGGGATGAAGATGGTCGCTATCAGCGTCAGCATCTTCATGACCTCGTTCATACGATTGGATACAGACGATAGATATGTGTTCAGGGCGCTCTCAGCCATATCTCTCAGATCCCTTGTAAGCATCTCGATACGAACCAGGTGGTCGTAGATGTTGCGGTAGTATATGCGGGCTCTCTCGCTTACCAGAGCATACTCGCCGCGGCTAAGCCCGTTCACTATCTCGCGCTGAGGCATTATCACCCGCGTCAAAGCCAGGATGCTCCGCTTCAGCTGCATGATCGACACCAGTGTCTCTCTCTTCGGCTCATGAAGGGCCTCGGTCTCGATGGCGACGCTCTTCTCGTCCATCTCGTCGATGGCAGGCATGATATTGTCTACCAGCAGGTCGATGATGTCGTGAGCCAGGAAGTCGGCTCCCCTCCGCATCGGGCGGCCGTCCTTGCTGACCTGCGCCAGCACAGAGGAGATGGATCTCATCGGCACATCGTGGCTCGTGACGACGTAGTTTCTGCCCAGGAAGAGCGCCAGTTCGGTGGTCTCCAGCGCCTCAGACTCGATATGGTAGTTGATGCCGTGAACGATGACAAACAAGTGGTCTTCAAAGTCATCTATCTTCGGCGGATGAATGTTCCTGCTAGTGCAGTCCGCCACCGCCAGAGGGTGGAAGCGGAATACTTCCGAGAGCAACGCCGCGTCTTCATCGGTCACCCCTTCAAAATCAACCCAGAGCAACCCCTCCCCACCAGCCAGAAAACCCTTCACCTGTTCGGCGCTTAGCCCGTCCACAAGCCTGCCGTCAGGCGCTAGATACAACGCACACTGTATCATCATCGCCTCCTATGCTCGTCTGGCTCAGACCGCTTAGCACGAGATACTACCCAGGAATCCTCCGTCATTACCCAATCTGCTCTACCTTGAGCAGATTGGTGGAGCCGGTCACCCCGATGGGAATGCCGCCGGTGATCACTATGAGGTCACCTGACCTGGCCAATCCCAGTTCCCTGGCAAGCCTGGCGCCGGTGGCAAAAAGCTCTTCCACCGAAGAATGAACACCTGTCTGGAACGGGTAGACTCCCCAGCGCAGCATCATCCTCTCCAGCACAATGGCATCAGGGGTCAGAGCCAGGATGGGTACTCCAGGGCGGTACTTGGACACCCGCCCCGTTGTGCTGCCGGACTCGGTGAATGCCACCAGGGCCACTGCCCCGAGGGCGTGAGCCGTATAGCAGGCGCTGTAGCTTATCAACTCGTCCGTCTTCTGCTCCAGCCACCTGCCCCTCTCCGACAGTATCTGCTCGTAGGGCAGCGTGCGATCCGTCTCCCGGGCAATCCTCGCCATCATCCTGACTGCCTGCAGCGGATACTTCCCTATCGAGGTCTCTGCCGAGAGCATCACGGCATCGGTGCCATCGAAGATGGCATTGGCCACGTCGGTTACCTCGGCCCGGGTCGGACGGGCGGCGCTGATCATTGACTCCAGCATCTGCGTCGCCGTGATCACCGGCTTGCCCGCCTTGTTGCTCTTAGTGATGATCTTCTTCTGCACGAGCGGCACCTTCTCCAGGGGGATGTCCACACCCAAGTCTCCCCGTGCCACCATTATGCCATCGCTGATAGCCAGTATGCCGTCGAAGCTGGTGACGGCCACGCCCCTCTCGATCTTGGCGATGATGGGTATGTCCACATCGTGTTCCCGCAAAAGCGCTCTTACGCCGGCCACGTCATCAGCGTTCCTGACAAACGACAGCGCCAGAAAGTCCGGCCTCTGCTTGACGGCAAATGAGATACTCTCCCGCAGTGCATCGGTGATGAATGGCCCGGAGGTGCGCATGCCGGGCACCACCACGCCTCGACCCTCCGTGAGCACCCCTCCCACCACGACCCTGCACCTTACCTCCGTATCCCCCTTCTCAAGCACCTTGAGCTGCATCAGCCCATCGTCGAGCAAGACCGTATCGCCCACCTTGACATCCTGGGGCAGATCAGGAAGATTCACCGGTATTACCTCGGAGTCTCCCACTACCTGCCTCGTGCTGAGGACGACACGGGCACCTCTCTTGAGCCTTGCCTGGCCGTCTCTCAGCTTCCCGGTACGATACTTCGGCCCGGGCAGGTCCATGAGTATGGCGACAGGGACATCCAGACTGCCGGACAATCTCCTCACGGTCTGGACATGACGTGCGTGTTCCTTGTGGGTACCGTGGGACAGGTTAAGCCGGGCAACGTTCATGCCGGCCCCGATCAACCGCCTGATGGCGGCGGCCGAGCCGGTAGCCGGGCCGATAGTACACACTATCTTGGTTCGTCTCTCAAAACGCCTCGGTCGTCTCATACCACCTCCATCTGCCGGAGCGCTGTCCGTCAATAGCTCCGGTACCAGTCCCCGGGCACGGGGTCGAATCTGCCGTCCTCAACCCCCAGCGCAGCATACCACGGCCTGCCATGCCTATCGGCTACCCCGGCCAGTTCCTTCAGTCTCGGAGCAGCTGTGTTCTTGAAGAAAGCGAGTCTCTCTTGACGCGAGCCGATTCGTGCGCCCTCCTGCCAGAGGGCGCGTCCGGCCAGAAAACCGGATGCCCCCGCCTTGCAGGCCATCTCCACCTGCTTCCTGAACGAGTCGAAGTCGACGCCGGCGCTGAGCAGCACCCACGGCCGCCGGGATGCCCGGTCCAGTTCCCGGCACAGCCCCATCAACCTCTCCTCGTCCTGCTCGAACTTCATGTCCGCCGGAAACTCCGCCTTCAGTACATCGATGGGAAGGGCGGTGATCTGCTCCGCGGTCTCGATCACCAGTTCGGGTTTGATCCGTGCGAAGGCCTCCGCTGACTCCCCGTCGCTCTCGACGGGATAGCTCACCGGCTCGACGAGCAGGGCGATGTCCTCTTCAATGCATTCCTCGGCCAGCCCGGCTACCAGGTCGAGCTGTCTCGAGGCGAGGCCCTTCAGGTCGGGCCTGTAGTAGATCAACAGCTTCAGGGCCGAAGCGCCCATCCTCTTCGCCTTCTTCACGCTCCAGCCCGGCAGAAGCGTGGTCACTCTGCCCACGCTCTCAGCGGTGTACCCGCTCTTCTCCATACTCACGAGAAGGCCTTTGGAGCCGGGCAGCAGACCGGCGGCTATGGCCTGGGCGGCTCCGTACTCCGGATCGAGCAGGATGGCGCTGGCGAAAGGGGCCACCGCCTGACACAGGTCGAGTTTGAAATCGACCATGTCCTGATAGCTCACGGCGTCGGGGTTCTTCTCGTTCAGAGACCTCTTCAGTGCCCCTCTGTGGTCGATGGCGCACATGGTCATCACTCCCCTCGAGTCCGCCAGTTGCTGAAGTCCCCTCAGTTTGCCGGTAGATATGTTCATTACATCACCTCCATCGTCGGTCACTGCTTTACCTCACTCGCAGAGGAGTTCTCTCATCTCCACGAGGTCGCTGTTAAGGTCTTTCTTCTTACCCCAAGTATCGCGAAGCGGAGTATAGGCCGTCCTCCAGTTCACCTCACCGACCATGCACCCGCTCTTCCCATCGACCAGTGCCCTTACGGCGGCCACTCCCAGCTTGCCGGCAAGCACCCGGTCACGTGCCGTGGGCGAACCTCCACGCTGAATATGACCCAGGATGCACACCCGGGAGTCCAGGCCGGTCTTCTCCCTCACTTCGCGGGCTATGCGAAAGCTGTCGCCGGGCTTTCCGCTCTCCGCCACCACCACGATGGCACTCCTCTTCTCTCCCTTGAAGCTCCTCTCCAGGTGTGAACACAGCTCATCGACACCGAAGGGAAGCTCGGGGACAAGCAGTTCCTCGGCACCGCCTGCCATTCCGCTCTCCAGCGCGATGAATCCCGTGTGGCGCCCCATCACCTCCACGAAGAACAGCCGCTCATGCGAGAGGGCGGTATCGCGAATACGGTCGATGGCATTGAGCGCGCAGTTTACGGCCGAGTCGAACCCTATGGTGTAATCGGTGCCGTAGATGTCGTTATCTATCGTTCCGGGCACGCCTATGATACCGGCGCCACACTCCTGCAACAGATCGCTGCCACCACGGAAAGTGCCGTCCCCACCGATGAGAATCAGCCCCTCGATTCGCTTCTTCTCAAGGTTCTTCGTCGCCAGCGCCCTGCCCTCGGGAGTCATGAACTCAGACGAGCGCGCGGTGCCCAGTATCGTGCCGCCCTGGTGGATGATGTTGGCGACGGCTTTCCTGTCCAGGCGCTCGATTTCACCACGGATGAGCCCTGCGTAACCACGCCTGATGCCCAGGATCTCAATGCCGTGAGCCCGGGAGGCACGCACCGCTGCCCGGATGCAGGCGTTCATGCCGGGAGCATCGCCGCCGCTGGTCAATATGCCGATTCTCTTCATATTCTCCTCCTCTCTCTGTGTGTCTGCTCCCGAACCAACCTTATGCAGTGACCCCGAGAGACCGGGCTTCACGGGGCTTGCCGTCTCATCTCTTGCACGGCGAAAGCGGCAGCGCCAAGCACACCCGAGTTGCGGCCCAGCTCGGCACGAACGAAGCGCACTGCGTCGAAGGCCTCCCGATACGCCCTCTCACTGGCCGTCCTGAAGGCCGGTTCCAGCAGCATCTCGCCCATGTTCGACAGCCCGCCGCCGATGACTATCAACTCGGGGTTGAATATGTTGACCAGGTTGGCCAGCCCGACACCGAGATAGTAGCCCGTCCGTCCGATCAACTCCCTCGCCAGGGCGTCGCCCTGCTCGGCTGCGCTCTGCACGGTCTTCGCCGTGACCCTGCTCACGTCGCCGTCGGCATGTCCCAGGATGGAAGTGCCTCCTCCCTGTTCGATGCGCCGCCTTGCCTCGCGGGCCAGGGCCGTGCCGGAGGCCAGTGTCTCCCAGCAACCCCTGTTTCCGCAGTTGCAGGCAGGGCCTTGGTCATCAATGGTCATATGCCCGACCTCGCCGGCGATGCCCGTAGCTCCGCTGTAGATCTCGCCGTCGATGACGATGCCTCCTCCGATGCCCGTACTCACGGTGATGTAGATGAAGTTGCGCGCACCCAGGGCAGCCCCGAACCGGAGTTCCCCCAGTGCAGCCGCATTGGCATCATTGATGAGAAACGTCGCTTTGCCCAGCCCATCCTGTATCATGTCCCGCAGTGGAACGTCCCGCCATCCGGGCAGATGAGGCGAGGTGGCGACGATGCCAGCGCGGGAGTTCACCAGGCCGGGTGCCCCGACCCCCACGGCAAGAAGCCCGGAAACACTCACCCCTGCCTGCTCCAGGGAGCGATGCGCGGACTCCAGAATGGAGCGGATCACGGCCTCGTGCCCTTCTGTAGCCGGGGTCACGCTACGGTCGGACGACAGAATCTGCCCCCGGGCACCGACGACCGCGGTAAGTATCTTGCTCCCGCCCAGGTCGATGCCGAGAGCCAGGTCGTCGCCATCTTCTCGCCACTCAAGGCTTTTGGTCAGAGCCTCGACAACAGGCGCTTCCTCCAATCGGGTCAGTGTTTCTCGTGAGCGCAACTGCCTACTCCTGCCTCCTCAGTAAGGAGATTGTTAGTGTTTGCCATCATTCTATATCACGGCGGAGCATAATAAAAGGCAGGGCATGGCGTCTTGACACTGCCCACGGGGATGGCATAGGCTAAGGGCCCGGGAGGCGGCAGAATGGGACAACACTGAGCGATCGACATAAGGAGGTACAGTCATGATAGAAGGCAAGATTGTCTACTTCCCCAGGGAGGGCGCGGCCAACACCGACCATGTGCTGCGCATAGCCAGGGCGAGAGCCGACGAACTGGGCATCAACACCATCCTGGTGGCATCCACCGAGGGAACCACGGCGTTGAAGGCGGCGGAGGTCTTCCGCGACAAGAAGGTGGTCGCCATCAGCCACCACGTGGGATACAGAGAACCCAACGCCTTCGAGTGGAGCACGGACAACATGAAGAGGTTCCACGAGATGGGAGGCGACCTACTGACGACGAGTCACGCCTTCTTCGGGCTGAGCAGGGCGGTGAAGCAGAAGTGGAACACCTACGTCTTCGAGGAGATGGTTACCAACACCCTGCGACTCTTCGGCGAGGGGATGAAGGTGGTGTGCGAGATAGCCATGATGGCCGCCGATGCCGGGTTCGCGCGCACCGACGAGGACGTCATCTGTATCGCAGGGACGGGCAGGGGAGCCGACACAGCCGTGGTATTGCGGCCGGTGAACCTCTGCAACTTCTTCGACCTCAGGATCAAAGAGATCCTCTGCAAGCCTCACTTCTAGGCTCAGCAGTAGGAGGGCGAACCTGACCCGCGGGGCAGGCATCGCGGCCGGCCCGCGCCGCAGCGGCCACGACCGGTGTGTCCTTCGTGTGGCTGCTATTATGTCAAGCACGGCCATTGATTATTGCAGTCGTTGATAGTATACTTTCACAACAAACAAGGCGGAGGTGTCGCATGAAACTGTCGTGTCTCCAGGAGAACCTGAACAAAGGACTCAACACTGTAGGAAGAGCGGTAGCCGTCAGGTCTACCCTGCCCATTACCCAGAACATACTTCTATCGGCCGAGGACTCGCGCCTCAAGCTGGCAGCCACCAACCTGGAAATGGCTACCACCTGCTGGGTGGGGGCCAAGGTCAAAAAGGGAGGCAGCATCACGGTGCCTGCCCGCCTGCTCATCGACTTCGTCAACTCGCTGCCCAACGACCTGATCGAGATCAACCTGCCCTCCGGCAGTCGTATCCTGGAGCTCAAGTGCGGCCATTTTCAGGCCCGTATCAACGGCATCGATGCCGCGGACTTCCCGCCGATCCCCCAGGTAAGCGACGGCCTGACCACGACCATTGAAGCGGCCAGTCTCCACGAGGGGATCTCGCACGTCGCCTTCGCCGCCGCCACTGAAGAATCGCGCCCGGTGCTCACCGGCATCAACGCTGAGTTCGATGGCGACCAGCTCAACCTGGTGGCGGCCGATGGCTTCAGGCTGGCCGTACACAAGACCACCCTTAGCTCGACGGTAGCCGTCAAGACTGCCGTCATCATACCGGCCAGGGTTCTCAACGAGGTTAACCGGGTTCTGGACGACCAGGAAGAACCGGTAGAGATCACGGTGAACGAACAGAAGAGCCAGGTGCTCTTCCGCCTCAAGGATGCCGAGATAGTGTCCCAGCTCCTTCAGGGCTCCTTCCCCAACTACTCACAGGTCATCCCTCAGAACTACACCACGCGGGCCGTGGTGGACATAGCCGAGTTCATGCGCGTAGCCAAGATATCGTCGGTGTTCGCCCGCGATGCCAGCGGCATAGCGCGCCTGGTCATAACCCCGGGTGCCGAGCTAACCCCGGGGAAGATAACCGTCTCCGCTCAGGCCGAGGAGGTCGGCGACAACGTCGGTGAACTCGATGCCCTCGTCGACGGAGAAGAGGCCAAGATCGCCTTCAACGTCAAATACCTGTCCGACGTGCTGTCCGTCCTCCGCCAGTCCCAGGTAGCCCTGGAAGTCACCACCCCCTCCAGCCCCGGAACCATCCGCCCCATCGGCGTAGACAACTACGTCCATGTGATAATGCCGATGTTTGTTCAATGGTAACTAGATTGCCCTTCAAGCTGTTGACTCTCCTGGCAAAGGGCGAATCTTCCTGAAGCACGGTGTTCGGATCCCGGACTTCTCTTCGGGCGGAGTAAGAGATGGGCTGCGTTCTGAGAATACTTGGAGGGATAGCCCTCACGGTCGCCGTTATCTTCATCATAAGAGTCGTCCTGTTGGGCGCATTGATCACTCTGTTCGGCGCCCCGGCCCCTGCAATCGCGATAGGCCTGGCGCTGATTGTGGGAGGCCTGGCACTGTACATATACTTCCGGAAGAGGCGTTAGCAGGTAACCGCCGGCGCGGGCCTCATCAGTGACTATTGTCCAGTATCGCGAAAGACCAGCAACCGGCAGACCTGGCTGGGCCCGGCTGCTGCGCCAGCCGACCGCCCAACTATTGACTTCTTCCCCGGCCGGTGCTACCTTAGGTGCCATGAGCTTCTATCTGAAACTGTCCATCGGGGCCATCCTGCTGGTGAGCAGTTTGGTTGTTTTCGTGGTCCCGGCTCCGATAGGTCTTCTCGGGTTGACATGGCATACAGCACCCATCGTCAAACTCTCCTCAGCTTCGGTCATGATAGTCGTGTCTGCTATCCTCTTCATTACGGCCGCCCGGTCGTATCCCAGGGAGCTGGTTAGACAGAGATTTTAGTAGCTTTTCTCCGCCCTGCTGTCCAGGCACAGCCAGTGCACCCGATAGGTTCACGATACCCCCCGAATGTAAGCCCTGCGACTGAATTGCGCCGTCATGGCAAACTGGAATACAATCTACCCATGATCTCAGGCAAACCGAGCAACATAGGTCTTGAGGATTACGGTATCAAGAACCTCGGCGATGTGTACCATAACCTGCCTACGCCGGCCCTTTATGAGCAGGCCGTGCGACGAAGGGAAGGGCTGATAGCCCATCTCGGCCCGATTGTAGCAAGGACCGGCCATCACACCGGCAGATCTCCGGACGACAAGTTCATCGTCAAGGAAGAGTCGAGCCAGGAAAAGATATGGTGGAGCAAGGGCAACAAGCCCTTCGAAGTGGGCAGGTTCAACTATCTCTTCAACAGGCTGGCCGCATACCTACAGGGGAAGGACGTCTATGTCCAGGACTGCTATGCAGGCACGGACACCCGCTACCGCGTACCTATACGGATCGTCACCGAGTATGCGTGGCACAGCCTCTTCGCCAGGAACATGTTCATCCAGCCCGCGGACGACGATGAACTGAGCCGGCACAGCCCTGAGTTCACCATCTTCTCAATGCCGCGTTTCCACGCCACGCCCGATATCGACGGCACGAGTTCAGAAGCATTCATCATCGTCAACTTCGGGAGACGGGTCATCCTAATAGGCGGCACGAGCTATGCGGGAGAGATCAAGAAGGCGGTCTTCACCGTGCTCAACTATCTGCTGCCGCAGGAGAGGGTGCTTTCGATGCACTGCGCGGCCAACCTGGGACCGGAGGACGACGTCGCCCTTTTCTTCGGGCTTTCGGGAACCGGTAAGACGACGCTGTCAACGGACGTCGACCGACGGCTGATAGGAGATGACGAGCACGGATGGAGCGCGGACGGCGTCTTCAACTTCGAAGGCGGCTGCTATGCCAAGGTCATAAGGATCTCCCCGGAACAAGAGCCGCAGATATATGAGTGCACCCGCAGGTTCGGCACGATTCTGGAGAACGTGGCGATCGATAGTCACACCAGGAGACTCGACCTCAACGATGCCTCACTAACGGAGAATACGCGTGCCAGCTACCCGATCACGCATATCTCCAACTCGGTCCGCAAAGGGATCGGCCCTCACCCGAAGAACGTCTTCATGCTTAGCTACGACGCATTCGGCATACTGCCACCCATAGCATTGCTCACCCCCGAGCAGGCAACCTACTACTTCCTGCAGGGTTACACAGCCAGGGTGGCCGGCACCGAGGTGGGGCTGGGCAAGGAGCCCCAGGCCATCTTCAGTCCCTGCTTCGGCGCTCCCTTCATGGCGCTCCCCCCGAACGACTATGCCCGGCTCTTCTTCGAGAGCATCGTCAATCACAAGGTGACCTGCTGGCTGGTGAACACCGGCCTGGTCGGCGGAGGTTTCGGCGTCGGCAAGAGGATATCGCTTCCCCACACAAGGGAGTTGATACACACGGCACTGAGCGGAGATCTCATGCAGGGTCCGCTGGAGAAAGACCCGGTGTTCGGATTCAGCATACCGGCAAGGTGCGGCAGCGTGCCCGGCGAGATACTGAAGCCAGCGCAATCGTGGAAGGACAAAGATGCTTATGTCCGCGAGGCGAAGAAGCTGGCAGCCAAGTTCGGCGAGAACTTCAGGCAATTCGAGGACGACGTTCCCGAGGCGGTCGCCCGATCAGGGCCCGCGGCCGGCGGCCTCTAGGTATCGGCAAGCCTGTCCCAGCGCCCCTGCGGCGGACGAGATACGCAATACCGGCAGAGATCACTCAAGGGACACCCCGTGCACGCAGGCTCACTCTTCCTGCAATACTCACGCCCGAGATGCACTATCTGAGCATGGTAGTCGTTGTAGAGGTCCGCATCCTTATGCAGGCCCTGCATGAAGAACTCCCGGTAGGCCCGATAGCTCCACCTCTCATCCGTCAACCCCAGCCTTGAGAATATCCTTTTCGTGTAGGCGTCGACAACGAACACAGCCTTGTTCCCGGCATAGAGCAGTATGGAATCCACGGTCTCCTCGCCCAGTCCTCCGATGCAGAGAAGCTCCTGCCTAGACTGATCGACATCCTTTGAAAACATGGCGTCTAGATCGCCCCGGTACCGGTCGAACAGGAAATCGGAGAGCCTTTTCAACTTCTGTGCCTTCTGATTGTAGAACCTGGTCGGCCTGATCAGGACGGCGATCTCAGAGATGTCGGCTTCATGAATCGCCTTCAGCGTGAGCAGGTTGTGCTCCCTGAGGTTATCGATGGCCGTCTCAACGTTCTTCCACGCCACGTTCTGAGTGAGAATCGCGCCGATCATGACCTCGTCCCTGGTGTCACCGGGCCACCAGCGCTGATGGCCGAACGCGGCAAGGAGGCTGCGGTAGATCTCCATTAGTTGATGCTGCATGGCTGGACAATTATATAATGTACGGATGACATCGCAACCGATAATCAAACTGCTGACAGCCTCCGGCGCCGGTTCGCGAAGGCAGATGACCGCCGCCATCAAGAGGGGCGGCGTAGCCATAAACGGGGAGACTGTTGAGAGCTTCAACCACCCGGTCGATCCTGCTGAGGACGTCATCACCATAGATGGCAGACGTATCACGGTTGCGGCCGAGCCCCCTATCTATCTCATGCTCAACAAGCCCGCCGGGATCATCTCCAGCACCACCGACACAAGGGGAGGGAGAACCGTGCTCGACATTCTGCCCGTGAAGTACCGCAGCGTTCGGCTCTACCCGGTAGGCCGCCTGGACAAAGACTCCACGGGACTGGTTCTGTTGACCAACGATGGCGACCTCACCTTCCGGTTGACGCATCCCCGCTTCGAACAGGAGAAGGAATACCGCGTCCGCCTGGATCGGGCACTCGACCGGAAAGACGCTGCCAGCCTGAAGAAGGGCATCGACCTGCATGACGGCAGGACCTCCCCGGCCAGAGTCAGGACCCTGGAGCGTCCTCCGTTCAGCTACTCCGTGACCATTCACGAGGGCAGGAAACGGCAGGTGCGCCGCATGTTCGCCGTCCTGGGATACAGTGTGCCGGGGCTTAAGAGAACCAGGCTAGGCAGTCTGAGGCTGGGCACTCTACGCGAGGGCGAGATCCGCGAGCTTACCGCCGCGGAGGTCCGACAACTCAGCAAGACTGCGCCTGCTCATCGGCGGCCACCACGATGAGGACATTTCCCGGGGTGAACCATGCGTCCCTTGTCCGCCGGTTCAGCTCAACCACACCGGAGGCCGTGCAGGTCGTCATTTGGTCGGCCCGACACTCGTCCCTCACATCACAGCCCCCAGTTGTGTGCCTCTGCATCGAGCATGACGCTGAACCCAGGGTTACAGACTTGATCGCCGGTAGCAGGCCGTCCGGATCTCTGATTCAGTGCGCCACGTGCGGTAGGTATTGACAAACCGGATTGTATCGGACATAGTATCGGTCAAGAAAAGGAGGGTAAAATGCAACAACGTAGTCCCGTATCGGTGTTCTTACTGACCATGGTCACCTTCGGCATCTATGGTATCGTCTGGGATGTCAGAACCAAGAATGAGATGAATGCCATGGGTGCCCAGATTCCCACCGCATGGTTGCTTATCGTCCCGATCGCGAATATATACTGGCTCTGGAAGTATTCGCAGGGTGTCGAACTGGTGACCAAGAAGGAAACTAGTGCTACTGTAGCTTTCCTCCTGCTGTTTCTGACTGGCGTCATAGGCATGGCGATCATGCAGTCCAAGTTCAACTCGATATCCGCGTAGACGCTGGACGCTGACAATTCGGGCAGGGCAGAAAGCCGTCGGTAGAGGGACAAGCCAGCCTTGCCGATAGCTGCTGCTTGTGGTTCAGACTGTTCCGACTCCTGAGCCTGCCGACTTCTCCTGCGGGGCCTTCGCAGAGGCCTGCCAGGCAGGTAATCGTTATGCCATCTGCCGTTATGATCTCTCCATCGCGCCCGTCATCTTGACACAGGCAATGCACAACAATAGACTTACGGAAGTGCTCCCGAAGTCCAAAGCCCCTGAAGCATAGGAGAATCGATATGTACTGTTCAAAATGCGGCCAGGAGATCGACGAGTCCGGCAAGTTTTGCAAGCATTGCGGTAGCAGCCTGGACCGTGATGTGGAAGGTAGTGCACCGGCAGATGCGCCTGTGAGTCCAGTGGAGCAGCGCGAAGATGTTCCCGGCTACGAAGTGCCCCGCATCATCCGCCCCGACATGCTGGAGAAGGGCGAGAAGGTCGTCTTCGAGACGCACCCGAGCAAGATGGGGGCATTCTTCAACCACATCGCCACGGCAGTGGTGCTCGTTGTCCTC
>Ga0209498_1001094_pt1 | contig 16601 bp, 19 predicted proteins | sample WalLakDeSediment_FD_184131 | JGI IMG/M metagenome (GOLD analysis project Ga0209498, IMG submission 184131) | Lake sediment microbial communities from Walker lake, Nevada to study Microbial Dark Matter (Phase II) - Walker Lake 11/02/13 Deep... | ecosystem: Environmental > Aquatic > Freshwater >... | reverse complement strand
TTTGGCTCTGACCCTGATTTCACGGTCGAGTTTATGATACCGTTCCCAGAATGATGGTACAGTGGCGGATTTCATAGCTACTCGATATCCAAAGGAGATGCCTTACCTTCTGCAATTTCTTTCCGCGCTTGCCTGGCTGCTGAGACAAGATTGGCTTGGGTTCGGGAGAATGACTCATCCCACAGCGCTTCGTCCCGGAGGTCTTCGATGTATTCGCGTAGATGCTCGACCACCCGCTCTTGGGCTTGCTCCGGTATTGTCTGAAGCATTTTAATGATTGTCGTCGTCGCTTCTGAGGTCATAGGTTTTCTCCTTTCTGTTTTAAAGTATGTTTATCGTCATATGAGGTTTTATCGGGCCATCGAAGTTCTCACCGGCTGGTGTGAAGCGCAGCGGAACACCAGTCAGGTGAAGAAAAATGTTATGTCGTTGCTACCTTTCTATATACTGACAGTCCTTCTTCAAAAGCGTTCTCATAAAACCGGGACACATCTCTGGGTGCATCGCTGAAGTATCCACCTTGATCCTCTCGTAAAAGTGGATAGTTGTACAAGTAGAGGACGCTCTTCTTGGCAATATCTAATGTGGGTATATCAAATCTTTCAACTAAATCCAGATGAGCGACATATTTATCTCGATAGGTTCTCATCCCGACAACATACGCATTGAACTCGGCTTCAGTCAGCTCCAAATCCTGTAGTAACCCAACCTGAAATGATTTTGGATCTGAAACAGCTCTTTTCCAGGAATGTTTACCGCGCAGGTCGCCAAATAGTTTGCACCACTCTAAGACACAGATATCAATGAAATTCCCGTTAATAGCCACCCAGAATTGAGTTCGAAGTATAAGAGATGTTCCGTTCCATGTAACACCTACAAATGTAGAAGATAGACATAACGCAGAAGTCAGGGGCAGCCAGGGCTACCGTTGGTATCAATAAAGACAGTATATTTCAGTTTTACACCAATTCTTCAAAAGCGGCAGGGCCCAGGCTGTCACCTGAACTGACAGGTTCGGTGTTCATTTGCGGTCATACAGAATCCCTTCCTGAATCTCGCGGTGATAGAGGAAAAGCGTACGCTCAACCGCACGTACTGAAACGCCAAGTTCCTTTGCGTGATAACGAAGTTTGCTTAGATAGTGATACCAATGTTTGAAGCTGAAGCCGATACCACTCGGGTTCTTCCGGACGGAATTGATCGCGAAGAGTAACTGCCAAACCCGGATGTCGATCACGCCATACCGTTTTGGGTCAATGAGTGTGAGAATTGCGGATGCCATTGGCACACTCACTCCGCGCAGTGCCGTCAGGTACTTCAACCTCTTTTCCTCACTTCTGGTGGACAGTGCCTTTCTGGTGAGGCTCCTGACTGTTGCGCCGTGGTTTAACTCGACATGGTGGACAGCACGAGGACTCTTCCACATGCAAATCGCAACAAGTTCAGGTTTTGTAAGAAGCTCCTCGCGCTTGATATGCCGCAAAGACTTAATCAAGTCTGCCGTGCCCGGGTCTTCCTTGATGACCAACTCGTGGGCGAGCAAGTCACGAAGTGTCTTGTACTTTGGTCTCCGTATTGTCATATCACTTCACCGAACAGTTTGGTTAGATGGAAAAGTTTCCTTGATATCGCCTTTATAGCGTGGTAAAAAGTCCACCTATTGTATTTTTAGAATGCGAAAGACGGAAAGAAGTAGTGTAGTTTTTCCATTTTTTGGATTATACGAGCCGATAGGATGGAAAGCAAGCCGAAATTTAGACCCGACAGCAAGTTGCGCCTGATGGATCAGGTGAGGCAAGTTTTGAGATACTACCACTACGCTTACCGGACGGAACAGATATACTGCGACTGGATTCTCTGCTACGTGAAATTCCACGGGGGGAAGACCCATCCCAAAGACATGGGCAAGAAGGAAGTGGAAGGGTTCCTCAGCCATCTAGCGACGCACGGGAAAGTCTCAGCATCGACCCAAAGACAAGCGTTGAACGCGATCGTTTTCCTTTACCGGGAGGTGCTGGACCTTCCCATTGAAGGGGAAATCGCCCCTATCAGAGCAAAGCGGCATCCCAGGGTGCCCGTAGTGATGACGCAGGGTGAAGTCCAGAAAGTTCTCGGGGAGATGAATGGGACTCATCTTCTTATGGCAAAGCTCCTTTACGGTGGAGGACTGCGCCTGATGGAGTGCGTCAGGCTCCGTGTCCAGGACCTGGATTTCGGGAAAAGCCTTCTTTACATACGGGCCGCAAAAGGGGGGAAAGGACCGGGCCACCCTCTTTCCCAAGGCGATTCACGGCGAGTTAAAACAGCACATCGAAAAAGTCAGGCGACTGCATGAGCAAGATCTTAGTGAAGGGCGGGGGGAGGTCTATTTGCGCGAGGGTCTTGCGAGAAAGTACAGGGGTGCTGCCAGGGAATTCCGGTGGCAATACGTCTTCCCCTCAAAGTCGCTGAGCGCGGATCCCAGAACAGGAAAGGTTCGAAGACACCACGTTCTGGAATCGGGACTCCGGAAGGCCGTAAAAGTTGCAGTGGATCGGGCCGGGATTACCAAGCGGGTAAGCTGCCACACTTTCAGGCACAGCTTTGCCACGCATTTGTTCGAAAACGGCGTGAACATTCGCGTGGTGCAGGAACTGATGGGACATGCCGACGTGAAGACCACGGAGATCTATACCCACGTCATGGAGAAGGATGTGTCGGCGGTGGTGAGCCCTCTCGACCACCTGGTTCGGAACGGGCACCTTGTCATTGGCAAGAGCCACGATTGAGGTGCATCGCAACCAGGAGGTTGCTCCTACAGGGGTGCATCGCAACCAGGAGGTTGCTCCTACAGGGGTGCATCGCAACCAGGAGGTTGCTCCTACAGGGGTGCATCGCAACCAGGAGGTTGCTCCTACAGGAGGGGCATATGTCATGATTAAGAGTACTAAAGCGCTGGAGCTTGAAGAGAGCGAAGTCCTTTTCGGGGCGGATCCTGAAGAAGGCCTCGTGGCCGTGGAGCCTGTGGGCCAAGACGCCATGCGGCTCTTCATAAGGGAGGGGACGTCCCTTCAGACAAGAGACGAGGTCTTCACGCCCTTCCTGCTCGTGGAAGACGAAGGATTGATGAAGGGGTCCAAGAAGCCCTATCAGGTCGAGAAGCTTTCATCCGCCAACGAATACAAAGCCTTGGTCCTGTTCGAGGCCTGGGACGACTGCCAGAAGGCGCGAACGTATCTTCAAGGTAAAACGGGGGAGAGGGCCTCTTCCCCTCAAGCTCCATATCTCTTCCTGTCCGACCCGGTTCACCAGTTCCTGCTTCTTTCAGGAAAAACTCTTTTCAAGGGCATGGCGTTCAAAGACATTCACCGCCTGGCTCTGGATATCGAGACGGCGTGTGCGCCGGGATATGAGTTCTCCAACCCGGAGCGGGAGGAAGACCGGATCCTTTCCATTGCCCTGGCGAGCAGTCGCGGCCATTCGGAAGTGCTTTTCGGACGAGACATGGAAGAGAAGGAAATGCTCGCCAGCCTCGGTGAAAGGATCAGGGAACTGGATCCGGACGTGATCGAAGGCCACAATCTTTTCAACTTTGACCTTGAGTATATCCGGGCAAGAGCGAAATTGCACAATGTGAAGATTACCTGGGGCAGAGACGGGAGCACTCCCCATATCCGCCGATCCCGTTTCACGGTGGCGGAGAGGATAATTGACTTCAGTCGAATGGATATTTTCGGGCGGCACGTGGTGGATACCATGTTCCTGCTCCAGTACTACGATGTCTCGGCCCGGGAGCTTGAAAGCTACGGGCTCAAGTATGCGGCCCGGCACTTCGGCCTGGCCGAGGAAGGCCGAACTTACATCGAAGGCAAAGAAGTGCAGTGGTACTATGAGAACGAACCTGAGATGCTCAAGAAGTACAACATCGAGGATGCCAAAGAAACGCTCGCCCTTTCCGAATTGCTGGGATACTCCTTCTTCCTCCAGGCGAGGATTTTTCCTTTTTCTTTTCAGAACATTTTCGTTCGCGGGAACGCAACCAAGATCAATGCGCTCTTTTTGAGGGAATACCTCAGAAAGAGAACTTCGGTCCCCAAGCCCAAAGGGGGAAGAGAGTTCGAGGGGGGATACACGGATGTATTTGTCCACGGACTCGTGCAAAACGTCGTTCACTGCGATGTGGCTTCCCTTTATCCTTCGGTGATGCTCTCCTATGGTTTGAAGCCTTCAGGGGACTCTCTCGATGTGTTTCTGCCGTTGCTGAGAGACCTGAGGAGGTTTCGCCTTGAGGCCAAGAAATTGGCCCGCAAGGCCGAGACTCAGCACGATCGGGACTATTACCAGGCCCTGCAGCAAACTTTCAAGGTGCTGATCAACTCCTTTTATGGGTATCTCGGCACCGAACTTCATCACTTTGCGGATCCCGGGTTGGCGGCCGAAGTGACCCGAACCGGACGGGAGATCATCCGGGCCATGCTGGAGTGGCTCAGAAAGGAAGGGGCCACGCCCGTGGAAATCGACACCGACGGCATCTACTTTGTTCCTCCCCCGGGGGTAACCACGGAGAAGGAAGCGGAGGATCTGGTGGCGCGCCTTTCCCGCAGCCTGCCTGAGGGCATCGATGTCGGCATGGACGGACTCTATCCTGCCATGTTCTCGTACAAGATGAAAAACTACGCGCTCCTCGATGAGAAAGGAAGGATGCTCATTAAGGGGAGTGCTCTCAGATCCAGGGGCATGGAGAAGTTCTTGAGAGATTTTCTCTCCCGGATGCTTCACCTGCTTTTGGAAGGGAAGGGAGAGAAGGTCCGGGAACTCCTGGAAGATTACATGGCTAAAATCGAGAAGCACGAGATGGACATCTCCCGTCTTGCCAAGACCGAGACCCTGGGGGAAAGCCTTGAGAGCTACACTCAGAAGGTCCAGGCAGGAAAGAGGAATCCCGCGGCACTCTATGAACTGGCTCTGGCCTCGGGCAGGCCTTACAGGGCAGGGGATCAGCTTTCATACTATGTGACCGGAACAAAGAAGAGCGTGCGGGTCTATGAAAACTCCAAGCTCTTATCGAGCTATGATCCTTCCAATCCGGACGAAAATGTCCCCTATTACCAGGACAAACTGCTTGCCCTTCAAGAAAAATTCAGCGAGTTTCTGCCGGGAGAAAAACCCAGAGACAAGAAGAAGAGGAGGAAGCAGGAGCAAAAAAAGTTGATTCCCTGATCATGGAGGTTTTATGAAACGGCTTATTCTGATATTATTATTGGTTATCATGCTTGCGTTCTCTTCCTGTTCCGGGAAAAAGGCGCAAGACACCTATGAAACAGCTCAATTCGAGGAGCTTCAAAAGAATTTTGTACATGCAAAAAAGCTGTATCAGGAGATCGTGGCAAAATACCCGCAGAGCGAATACGCGGCAAAAGCCTCGGAGAGGCTGAAGGCATTGGAAGGGAAATGAAGGGGAAGGGTTCACGGCGCACGGCGCACGGAGGCAAATCAAGGGAGAACGGTTTTGCCGTGTATCTTGAGTCGTGAGCCTTGCCCCTTTCTGTGATATAGATGGACTTCTTACAGTGAAAATACGTCCGTAGGGGAGGGGTTTTACCCCTCCCGCGGGCGGGCATAAAGCCCGCCCCTACATTATTTTCATCTTTGTGGGTGGTTTACCCAAGGTCATGAGCGTTTACGAAGTCGTCAATATTCTATTATTCTAATTTTGAGGAGGTGCTTATGAAGATTCCCCAATACGTGACTGTGGCAGATGTGCAAAAGGTCTGTAAGGAACTTAAAATCAGCGACTGGACCAAGAAGAAGGAAGCCAAGGTATCCCTCAACGAGGCCAAGAAGATTCTTTCCCTGGTGAACGTTGAAAAGATGAAGATCGACCCCAAGGATTTTTGCGCCGGTCTCGAGGTGGAACTGGAGCACGGAATGACCTTCAAGGATGCCAATGTGACCAACAACCATCCAGTTCTTACGGGCCTCATCGTGCTGGCCCACCTCAAAGAAAGCCTCGACTACTACAAGCTGCTGGAGGTTGCAGAATTGGAAGGGGACCTGGTAAAAGCGGTTGCCGCGGGCAACGCTGCAAAGATCAAGAATTACTACCAGAGGCTGGCGAAAGCCAGGATCGAACTCGCCCAGGCGGAACTCAAGCGCTTGGCTTGAGCGTGAGGAGGGAGAAAGAAGGAGTCACCGTGAAATCATAAAGGGCCTGATTTCTCGGGCCCTTTTCAATTGCTGTTCATTCATGCCTGCCGGAATGACAAGAGCGGGAAGTTCTTCGCATCAGAAACTGATCTGCCACTTTGCGCCGCAATAAAAGGCTTCTTCTTTTATCTTTTCCCCATCCCCTGTCCTGAATTCGGTAAACCCCACGTGAGGGGTGACGGACATCCGCCATCCCAGGCTTAGCTGAGCCTGGAGGTACCAGGTCCTCAAACCCTCCCTGGTCGTTTCGTATTCCTGGGTTGCCTGCCCCCAGCCGGCCTGAATGCTCAGGGATTCGCTAAATCGGTACCCTCCACCAATCTGGTAGCCGAAAAGTTCTCTTTCCGGGTTTTGTTCTTCGGATGGGCGTTTGAAACTCAAGCCTAAAGCTTCTATATCGAGTCCAAAAAAGGCGCCGCCTTTCAAATAGAATTGGGAGACAGGGATTGTAAAATTTACGTAACCCAGGTGGGCCTCTGGATCGAGGTGGGCTTCGGAAGGGGCAAGAGATTTCATTCCCGGAACATAACCACCGCTGAATTCAAAGCTGTAATTCCCCAAACCGATTTTATACCGGGCTTTCACGCCTTGAAGCGCAGGAATCGTTTCGCCCGGGAGAGTCGAAGAGGAGGCTTGCAATGGAGCCAGGCGCAAACCCTTCAGGTTCATGTAAAGAGACGAGTCTTGTTCATCATCCAGAGAGAAGGGGTAGGGATGAGGGAAAGCCCCTTGAAAATAACTCTCGCCCTGTTGCGCTTCGCCTGAACCGCCGGCCAAGGCCGATGTTAAGGATGCAGCAATGCAGACACATGATGCGATAAGGAGCTTTGCCCTTCGCACAGCTCTTTCCTCCAGATTGAAGAAGAGTATGCAAAACTCATGCCTTGTGTCATTGTCCGGGTAGGTGGAAAAAATTCCTTGTATTTTCTGGGATCTAGTCCGTGCCGCAACCTTTTCTGATTCCGAAAAGGCGTACACCGTTCCGCACAGGGGACGCCATTTTGTGTCAATATGCCGTCGTTTGTCCTGCGAAACTCCATCAAGGCATGATCCGGGATTTTATTGTTCATGAAAAGGGGTGGAGACCAAATTTACCGTGGGGTTTTTCAGGTGAGAGGTTGACAGAAGGGAGTCTTTGTACTTTAAGAATGGTATAGGCCGATAAAAAAACAGCGTAAGAAAAGGAGTGTATCTATATGGATGTGAATCACATTCTTTCAACTTTAGGCAGTTGGGTTGTGAACACGGGTCTGAAGATTTTTCTTATCTTGATTGTCACCCTTATTGTCATCAAGGGGGTCGGGATTTTTTCGGAGCGGCTGACGGCCCTGCTGATGAAACGGCAGCCTGACGAAGAATACAAGAAAAGAGCCGATACCCTGGCATCGGTTATTCGACATCTTCTCAACGTGGTGATCCTGATCGTGGCGGTTATGACGATCCTGGCCCAGCTCGGGGTCGAGATAGGCCCCATACTCGCAGCGGCCGGTATTGTCGGGCTCGCCGTAGGCTTCGGGGCCCAGAGCCTTGTAAAGGATGTGATCAACGGGTTTTTTATTCTGCTGGAAGACCAGATCAGGGTGGGGGACGTGGTGCAGATCAATGGAAAAGGAGGGCTGGTGGAAAAGGTCAACCTGAAAATGACGACCCTCAGAGACCTCTCAGGCAATGTGCACTTTATTCCCAACGGAACGATCGACGTGGTTACCAACATGACCAAGGGGTATTCGCGTTATGTTTTCGACATCGGCGTAGCCTACAGGGAGGACGTGGATGAAGTGATCCAAATCATTAAAGAGGTCGATGAAGACATGAGAAAGGACCCGGAGTTTGCCGAACATATTCTCGAACCGATCGAGATTTTGGGGCTGGACAGGTTTGCCGACTCGGCGATCATTGTGCGGGCCAGGACCACCACCAAGCCCATACAACAGTGGCGCGTCGGAAGAGAGTTCAACAAGAGGCTCAAGAAGCTCTTTGATCAGAGAGACATCGAGATACCCTTTCCCCATGTCACGGTTTACATGGGTCAGGACAAAACCGGCGAATCGCCTCCGCTGCGGGTCCGGACGATGGACAAAGGGGGAACATCGCTTTAAAATTAGTTCTGTTGACATTGGGAAGCGTTCTCTGCTAAGCAGAAGATCAGCGTCAGACTTGCTCGGCGCGAGGTCGTTCACAGGAAGCAGGTGGAAAGCCATCTTAAAGGCAGGAGGGATTGGCGATGGAAGGGGAACAAGGGAAACTCTCGGAAGTTGAATTCGTTGTCAGGGCCATCAAGAAGCTTCGAAAACCTCCTTACAAGGGAATCCATTCCGTTTACAGCGGCTTTAACCGGGCCTTTAGGGACTACTTTCAAAAGGACCCCATTGATACGACCACGAAACTTGCAGAGGACGGCAAGATCGTCACCCGGCCCGTGAAGGGGGGCGTCATGATTTACTTGCCCGAGGAAGCGCCTGCGCCCCGCGGATCGGATGATGTCTTGAGCAGGATTCTGGACGAAAGCGAATCATAACCTCTTGATTTGACACGGGCCTTCGAAACGCATAGGTTCATGAAGAAGGAGACCCGTTTTGTATCTGAAGCGTCAAATCATCCGGGGCGAGGATCATTACACGATTCGTGAAAGTTATCCCAGTGAAGGCTGCTGGAGACACCGGACCCTTGTCGACCTGGGAATCAATCCCGAAGCGTACATCGAATATCCCGGCGGCAACAGCTTCTATATCCGCGAATCGCTGGAGGAAGAACTCCGGCGACTGAATGCCGATTACTCCTCCCGCGAAATGGAAGCGCTCTTTATTCCTTTCCTCGATCCTTCTATCCGTCGCATTATCGAGCGATTCCAAAGATCAGGCGACTCTCAAAGCCCGTGGCGGCGTTGTTCCCCCGAGGAATTGCCGGGCCGTCAGAGGGCGCTCCACTCCTTTGACAAGAGAAGGCTCCACTATCTTCGATTCGGGCGAGTCCATATCGGCAACCTGGAGGCAAAACCGTGGAAGTTCCTCAATGTGCTCCATGACAAAAGCAGGGATGAAATCGAAAATCTGCTTGGAGACATGGAAAGGGAACTTCCGCCCCGCGAGGTTCACCGCTATATTTACACGGCTCTCGGGCTGGAGAATCACTTCAGGCATCTGCTGACGCGATACCAGCCCGAAGCCCTGGATCCCTTCAAGGTGGAAGAATTTTTTCTCCGGGATCTTTGCCGGTTGAATCTGGACAAGCTATTCTTCAGCGGTGTGGATGACCATGATCCGGCCCTTCTCCACCCCTACCTCTGGAAGTACGCGATTCTCTACTTTGACAGCACCTTTGACCCCCGGATGGTATGGGATGAGTATGCGGCCGATTTTGTGTGGACTCACCAATTTTCAGGAAGAGATGGGGCGTCTTCCGGCCCCCTGTCCGGCTCGGAGAAAGAGGCATGCCGAAAGCTCGGCATTCCCCTCAACGATTTCGAGAAGATGGACCGGCAGGCCCTGATTCGACTTTACCGGCGATTGGCCATGAAATCCCATCCTGACAAAGGCGGGGACAAAGAGAGCTTTGTCCATGTGAAAGCGGCTTATGAATGCCTTATGAAGCGGAAGGCATGAAGGGGGCTGGCCACGAAATCAAGAAGAAAAGCGAAGACACGAAAGGAGAACAAGGGGAGCTGTGAAAGAGGAAATCAAGAAAGAAATTGAGGAGGCCCTAGGCAAGATCCCGAAGGGACATGCCAGTGATCTTGTGGTAAAAGAAACCATCCGTTGCGTCCTGTACGGATTCCTCAAGGAGCAGGGGCTGCTGCCGATCCCTGCCTTTCGGAATCCGCGCTATCCTGAAGGGCCGGCGGATCTCATCGGCCTGAAGGACGCCCATACCATCGCGGTGGCTTTTCGCACCAACACGACCATTGAACTGGCCGACATCAAAAGCCTGGAGAGGGTGCCCAGCGAGAGGAAGTTTGTGCTCACCTTTTCCCCCAATGTGAAAAAGGTTGAAATGAGCACCTTTTTCCTTAAACCCGGAATCGAGCACATCCATGTGCGGTCCCCCCTCACCCCGATGGGGGGGTAGAAGCAGTGATACGAACCATGGGCGTTTTTGTTTTGAGGCGATTTACGGCTCTTGCGGTCGCGGCCACGGTGGCCGCAACGGGTTGTGCTCTCAAGGCGCCCGTTGACTTCGAACCAGAGCCTCCGAAACCCAAGAGAGAAATCGTCCTCATGGGATACTGCATTCAGGTCGGCGCTTTTTCCAATGTGGAAAACGCCGTTCGCCTGAGCGCCTCTCTGGAAGCCCGGGGGTTGGACGCCTATTATTTCCTCCATGAAGAGGGGCTTTACAGGGTTCGATTCGGGGATTTCCAAACCAGGGAACAGGCCCTGGAAAAAGCGGAAAACCTGGCTGCAGCCGGGATCATCGATACCTACTACATCGTCCGCCCTGAAGACTCCTCTGCGGCAAAGGCCGCAATTTACGGCGACGCGCTCCTTCGTCATGAAATCGTGGAGACGGCACAGCGTTTCATCGGCCTGCCCTACCGGTGGGGAGGGTCTTCATTAACAGAGGGTTTTGACTGCAGCGGCCTCACCACGGCCGTTTATCAATTAAACGGCCTCAATCTACCCCGCACCTCGGCCGGGCAATTTCGAGTTGGATCGCCGGTGGAAAGAGAAGGGCTGAACAAGGGAGATTTGGTGTTTTTCGCGATTTTCGGGGGAAGAAAAATTTCGCACGTCGGGATCTACACGGGGGAGGGGCGATTCATTCACGCGCCGGGAAGAGGGAAGGCTGTGCGCGAAGACATCCTTTCAGAGGCCTACTACAAAGCCCGATACATGGGAGGCAGAAGCTACCTGTAAAGGCGGTAAACGTTATCCCCTATTCCCTGGCGAGTCCTCTGAGGATGGAGATGTTGGTCAAGGCTTTGCCGGCACCCACGGCAACCGCTGAAAGAGGTTCTTCCGAGACATGAATGGGAAGCTTTGTCTCCGCTCTCAGAAGGGCGTCCAGGTTCCTGAGCAATGCGCCCCCTCCGGTGAGCATGATGCCGCTGTCCACAAGGTCTGCCGCCAGTTCCGGAGGCATGGTTTCAAGAGCGCTGCGCACGGCTTCAACGATGGTATTGATCTGTTCGGAAATCGCTTCCCTCACTTCATCCGAATCAATGGTCAGAATCTTTGGGATACCGGAGACAAGGTCTCTGCCCTTGACTTCCACCGTGTCGATTTGCCCCCCGGGAAAGGCGTTGCCGATCGTGGTTTTGATGATCTCAGCCGTCCCGCCGCCGATCAGGAGATGGTACTTTCTCTTGATATAATCCATGATGGCTTCATCCATCCGGTCCCCGGCGACCCTGACGGACTTGCTGTAGACGATGCCGCCAAGAGAAATGACGGCCACCTCGGTGGTGCCTCCACCGATGTCAAGGACCATGTTTCCCCGGGGTTCCGTCACGGGCATGCCGGCGCCGATCGCTGCAGCCATGGGCTCCTCGATGAAAAAGACCTCCCGGGCGCCAGCGGATTCCGCGGACTCGCGAACCGCCCTTTTTTCAACCTGGGTGATGCCGCTCGGAACGCCGATAATCATCCGGGGTCGCACAAGTCTGCTTCGCGCGTGGACTTTGCGAATGAAATAACGGAGCATGGCTTCGGTGATCTCAAAATCCGCGATCACCCCTTCTTTCATTGGGCGGATGGCCACAATATTTCCCGGCGTACGGCCGAGCATCATTTTGGCTTCTTTGCCTACGGCCAATACTTTTCGGCCCCCCCTTGCATCCGCTTTAACGGCGACGACGGAGGGTTCATTCATGACGATTCCCTTGTCTTTAACGTAAACCAGGGTGTTCGCCGTTCCTAAATCAATGGCCAGATCATGGGAAAAAAGACCTGAAATCGAACGTAGTAACATGGCTGTTCAATACCTTTCCTGGGTTTAATGACATTCCTGGAGAGTGCCTTTGACTCGGACTCCAAGAAAAAGAAAGACGGATTTGTGTAAATTGATTATATTTATCATAACATTTCAGAAAAGAAAAAATAAAGAGAATACTCCAAAAGGGGGAAAAAGCTTTTTGGTCCGGAGAAAATCAGCAACCCTGCCGGGAATCTGCCGGATTGCCGCTTTGCTGTTCCTTGCCCTTTCCTGCAGCAAGGGAGACGATGCTGAGGCCATTCGCAAACTTATTGGCAAAGGCGTCGCTCTGGGGGAGAAACACGACATCGGCGAGCTCATGAAGCTGGCTACTGAAGATTTCATCGCTCTTCCCGGGGATCTGGATCGCCGTTCCACGAGGGCAATTCTGTGGCGGGCTTTCAACTACTATGGCGCCTTAAAAATCGTCCATCCCCGGCCGAGCATGGAAGTGGAACCTGATGGGAAAAGGGCATCCGCAGGCTTGTTTTTTCTCATTCTTAGGGAGGACAGGTCTTTTCCAAAACTCAAGGACCTCTCCCACGACCCCAAGCGCTGGCTGGAAGAGGTCGGAGAAAACGCCGATCTCTACCGCCTTGACATGGAATTGGCCAAGGAGAGCGGACGCTGGCTGGTGCGAAGGGCCGTCCTGAAACGATTCACCGGGTGGTCCTTCCAGGAATAAGGTCAAATTTGATGTGTCAGCATTTCAGACAACGGCTGCTTTTGGTGGAGTTAAGCCCCGAAGGGGCTATCTATGAAATCTGCTTCAGCAGATTTCATAAAGGGAGGAAACGAAATGGGTCTATATGTCCAGGTCTACGAGTTTGCCGCCTCAGCGGGTGCGCTGGAGGGTTATGTCTATCACAAGAAAGAGGCGGAGCTGAGGGATTTGTCGGTGTGGATCGGCAACCTGCACCAGGCCTATGGGTTGCTTCCGGCGCCCGTCCTTGAAGAGATCCAGCCTTTTGTCGATATGACCCTGGGAAGGGCTTTCAGATCTCTTGCTCCGGTTCTCGGGGAGAACCATGAATTGCTGCTCAAGGTGCGGTCCATGATCCACGGGACCCTTCCCGATTCTGCGGACGATTTTCAGAAAAAGAAGTGGTTTCAGGAATAAGCGGCCGTGAAAAGGATGAGATCATGCTCTCTAAGCATTGGATTCACGAATTGACCCGCCCTGCTTTTGAGGAGTGGCTGGAGGAGGAACCGGCGCCCGTGGTCGTCATCGGTGTCGGCAGCATTGAACAGCACGGACCTCACCTGCCCTTGGGCACGGACAGCCTCACCGCTTGCGCCTATGTCCACGAGGTGGCAAAACGGTCCAACAGCGTCTGCGTTCACCCCTGTTTCCCCGGGTATTCGCCGCACCACATGGCCTTTGCCGGGACCGTCACCTTCAGCGAAGGCACGCTTCTGGCCGTTCTGATGGACACGATCGGCAGCGTTTCCCGTCATGGAATCAAGCGATTTCTGATTGTCAACATCCATGGCGGGAACACGAACATCGTGAACCTTGCCGTTCAGCTCGCAAAAAGGGAATTCCACGTGATGGTGGCTGCGCCTGTCGGACCCGGCGGCACGGCAACAGGAAAAGCCCACGCTGAGAGACAGAAAAGACACTGGGATGTCCACAGTGGTCCCACCGAGACAGCGACGGCCCTCGACCTGTTCCCGGGCCTGGTGGAGATGGAGAGGTTGGAGGACTGGAAGGCGACCTTGAGCATGGATCCCCGTCTCGTCGAGTTCCTGGACCCGGACAGGGAGGATTACGAGGTGGTGAGCCAGGTTTTTCGAGCCTGTGTGGAGCTGGACACGGATGATTTTACATCAAGCGGCATTTTCGGGAAAAATGATCCGAGGGAGGCGGACCCCCGGGAGGCAAAGACTCGGTTTGAAGAGAAGGTGAACTTCCTGGCGGAGTTTATCCGGGTATGGAAATCCATTCCGGTTCCGCCGGCTTTCGAGGACTGATTTCACCACGGAGGCACAGAGGACACAGAGAAGGAGTCTTCTTTTTTCCTCTATCGGGAGATACCGATAGAGGAAAAGAACCTCTCAATGATCAAGGTCATGATACAGAGTTCTTGATGGATTTTGGCCAATCCTATAGTGGCCTCGAGGCAGAACCTTTTTGTTTGTCGGTATCTCCCGACAAACAAAAACTCTTCTCCGTGCCCTCTGTGCCTCTGTGGTGAGAAGGCCTTTGAAGGTCATGATGCAAAGTGATACTGAAAGATCGATGAGGAGGAGATGCGATGGGTGAAGGAAGAGAAGACAAAGTTTTTTATTTTGCGAAGAAAGGAGCCCACAATACAGACAAGACGCTGGATATCGCCCTGGCGGGCTGTGAAGAGCGGGGCATCAAAAAAATCGTTGTAGCCTCCTCTACAGGAACCACGGCGCTGAAGGCCCGGGTAAAGGCGAAATCCTCCCTAGAGATTATCGCCGTCACCTACGGAGCGGGGAGCAAGTATGTGGAGGAAGTGGAAGCGTTTAACAGAAACCGCCCGTTGCTGGAGGAAAAGGGGATTCGGATCGTCCGGGGGATTCATGCCCTGAGCGCCACGGAGAGAACCTTCGAGAACAAGTACAAGAGCGGGTTCATCCCCCTAAACATTGTGGCCGACACCTTGAGGATGTTTTCTCAGGGCATGAAGGTTTGTGTGGAAGCGGCTGTGATGGCTGCCGAACATGGCTTCATCAAGCCTGAAGAAGAGGTGGTGGTCACCGCAGGCACGGGGCACGGAGCCGACACAGCCGTGGTGCTGAGGTCGGGATATGCAGCAACCATGTTTGACACGAAATTCAAGGCTATTCTCTGCATGCCCGAATGAAAGGCCTACTCCTCCAGGAAATCCATGCGGCTCATGGACAGATCGATCATGGTTTCCATCACAACACCGCCCCGAAGAAAGGTGACCGGAAGCTGATTGGAGTCGGAAAACCGCTTGGCCGCATCCACAAGACACGCGCTGCTGCAGGCTGCCTCTGTTCCAAAGGAGATTACCAAATCGCCACCCAGCAGGAAGTCTCGTCCCAGCATTTTTGCCGCCACGGAGCCGCCCCGCAAACCTGCCTTGTCCGCCGGACTGCCCTTGGCCACGCGCTCGATCAGCAGGCCTCCCTCGAGATCGCGGTTGAGCAATTTGGCGATGCCTTCTTCGTTCAGGTAGATCCCCTCGATCCCCATCCAGACGCGGTTCTTGAAGGAGAGGAGCGCCTTGGCCGTGTTAATGGGCACGACAAACCCGATACCCTGGAAGCCGCCGCTGACGGTCAGGATTCGGGAGGCGATGCCGATCACCTGACCCTGTGAGTTCAGGAGCGGGCCGCCGCTGTTGCCCACATTGATGGCTGCATCGGTCTGAATAAACACCGCCTTGATCGTGCCGTCGTAGAACCGGCCGAAATCGCGAAATCCACTGATATTTCCAACGGAAAAAGAGTTTTCCAAGCCGTAGGGGCTGCCGATGGCATAGGCTGCCTGGCCGACGAGCAATTGATCCGAATCCCCCAGCTCGGCATGGGAAATCCCGGGCACGGGATGGATGAACCTGATCAGCGCTATGTCTGCGCCGGCTTCGCTGAAGAGAAACTCGGCAGGGTGCATTTTCCCATCCTGTGTTTTGACCATGATTTCTTCGGCGCCGCTGACTACGTGGGCGGCTGTGAGGACATGGCCCTTGGGAGAAATCAAGACCCCGCTGCCCAGCCCTCCCTGCTGCTCTTCCTGCCGCCCCTGCTGAAAGAGCCTGCGGGAAGTGTAAATCGTTACCACGGCGGGGAGAACTTTTTGATAGACTCGCGTCGCCTGGGCCTCTTCCCGGGTTAGATAATCGGGGGCGCTGCGCTCTTTGGGTCCGGCGATGACTTCCGTAGAGCAGGAAGCCGATGCAAGAGAGCAGAGGCAAAGGGTCAAGAATGTGAGAAATGTCCTCTTGTTCGTCACGTGGATATCTCCTGTTTTTCTCTGGGCTATCAAGGCGCAGAAAGGGGATAAGTCATCTTTTTGAACCTATCAGCCTTGACAGGGCAAAACAATCAAATAATATGGACGCCGCCCTGTCCGAAACCGTCTGCTGTGTATTGAGGCGGAGCGCACCGTCAATACTATGTCGAAACGATTCATCATGGGGTCTGATAAAGGGGGAGTTCTCCGAAGGAAAGGCCATGACGAAAAAACTGAGGGAAGTGGTGATTCCAAGAGATCAGGCCGCGTTCCGGCTCGACGGCAGAGGACGCTGGCACAGTGAGGAGGGGGGATTCCTGCACCGCAAAATCATCGAACATTTCCATGCCTCCATCAGAAAAGACGAGGGCGGCTTTCACCTGATGCAGAAACATCGCGATTTCAAGGAGAAAGTCTACTTCCCTTACGAGGACACGCCCTTGTTCGCCTTTGATGTCGTGAAGGGTGAAAGAATCGACCTGATTCTCAACACAAGAAGAAAAATGAAACTCGGCCCGAGGAAACTGTTCATCCAGGACGATGAGCTTTACAC
>Ga0209498_1001093_pt1 | contig 16602 bp, 14 predicted proteins | sample WalLakDeSediment_FD_184131 | JGI IMG/M metagenome (GOLD analysis project Ga0209498, IMG submission 184131) | Lake sediment microbial communities from Walker lake, Nevada to study Microbial Dark Matter (Phase II) - Walker Lake 11/02/13 Deep... | ecosystem: Environmental > Aquatic > Freshwater >... | reverse complement strand
CTGCTTGAAATTATTTTAAAACATTTAGCCACGAATTTCACTAATTCTTTTTTAATTGTTTTCGTGTTAATTCGTGAAATTAGTGGCTACATCAAATTATTACTTCTAAAAAATGGTGTTGTAAATGTTAACAAATAAATGGTATCTGGTTTGTCCTTCGGATGAACTGAAGAACGAAATCAGACGATATAAAATTCTCGGTGAGGAGATAATTCTCTTCCGCAATCCCGATAAAACAATCACTGCTCTGGAAGACAGATGCTGTCACAGAAATGTAAATCTTTCTTTGGGATATTTAGATAAAGAAAGAGTTGTTTGCGGCTATCACGGATGGGAGTACGACAAAACGGGATCGTGTGTGCAGATTCCATCGCAGCTTCCGGGAGATAAAATTCCACCGACAGCAAAAATAAAAACATATCCCGTTCAGGATTTTAACAAGTGGGTGTGGATTTTTATCGGTGAACCTGAAAAAGCAAGTGAAGTTAAGCCGACAAACATTCCTGAAATGAATGAATGGCCGTTCACCTACAAATCATACACAATTAAAGCTGATCTTGAAACAACAGCAGAAAGTCTTATTGATCCTTATCACATTGCTTATGTTCACCGTAACTCGATAAAATCTTTTATGGGACAGATACAGGAACATCCGGCAGATTTCAATCTTAAAATTCTTGATGATGGAGTTGAGGGATTTTACAAGCGAGCAAATGTCGGAACGGTTGCAGAAAAAACTTACTTCGGCAATGAAGAAAATATTGGGACAAGAATCAGGTTTTATTACCCGAACATTTCAAGACTTGAAATCCGTTTCAAAGAAAGAATATTATTAATTCTCGAACACGTTTATCAGGTGGATGATGAGCACGTGAACATGATGCAGATAACTTTATGGAAAAATATATTTTCAAAATTTCCTTCCTTTGCAAAATACTTTATGGGTAAAAAATCCGAAAAGATTGTAACCGAGGACATTGATTTCCTTGCATCAAATCAAAAAATACTTAACCGGACAAAGGAAAACCTTCACGAAGTAAGCGTAAAGGGAGACGAAGTATCGTTGAGCTTCAGAAGATTCTGGAGAAAGAAACTTCAGGGGGAATGATGTCAGATTACACGCCCGATGCGCTGATACAAAACAAAAAAGAAGTTCCTTCAGAGTTTAACACGATTGCAAAGCGATATGATCTTGCAACTTCCCTGAGCCAGGGATATCAGCAGGATTTGCAAACCAGCGTTGACAGAATGAATCTGAAAGGCAACGAATACATTGCTGATCTTTGCTGCGGAACGGGGAAGTCAACCATTGCCTGTCTAAATAATCTTCCATATGGAAAAGTAATCGGGATTGACAACTCAGAAGGAATGCTTCAAGCCGCGAGAGAAAAACTCATCCCGCAATTTGGAAAGGATAAAGTTACTTTCGTTCAGCAGGATGTGATGAATCTTGATCTGGATGACAACTCTCTCGATGCAATTTTTATGGCTTACGGAATCCGCAATATGCCGGACTTTGACAAGTGTGTTAGAAATCTATATCGTGTTTTAAAGCCCGGTGGAAAAATCTGCTTTCACGAATACGCAATCAGCAAATCATTTGCATCAAAATTTTACTGGAAAACTTTAGGATACTTTCTGATAATTCCTTTTGCGAGATTGACAACCGGCTCAACAAAAATATTTCGCTACCTGATTAAAAGTGTTGAGACATTTCTTTCTCCCGATGAATTCACTGGGTTGCTAAAGAAAGCCGGCTTTGAAAATATAAAGCACACACCGCTTAGTAGCTGGCGCAAACCAATTCTACACACTTTCATAGCACAAAAACCAACTCAATAACTATGGGAATCAAATCAATAATATCAAAACGAATCGAGAAGAAACTTGGCGGATATAAAATCCAATTAAACAAAATTGATTCGTCTCTTCCTGAAAAACTTTCAAAAGAAAAAAGCGTTGGAATTATCGGCGGGGGACTCGCGGGAGTTTCGGCTGCAATCTTTCTTGCTGAAAGAGGATTCACAGTAAAGATTTTTGAAAAGGAAACATATCTCGGCGGTAAAGTTGGTTCCTGGCCAGTAAGGTTTGATGATGGTTATTCCACACAAGTCGAGCATGGCTTTCACGCTTTCTTCAGACAGTATTACAACCTCCGTAACCTTCTTAAAAAAATCGATGCCTTTAAATACCTAATTCCAATTGATGACTATTTAATACTCACGAAGAAACACGGTAATTTTGGTTTCAAGGACATCAGTACGGTTCCGGTTTTAAATATCCTAAGCATGGCAAAAACAGGAATCTATTCTTACAAAGATGCGATGTTGAATCCCGGTTTCAGAAAGATGACTTCGCTTTTAAGCTACGAGCGTGAGAAAACATTTTCAAAATTTGATAGTGTTTCCTTCAGAGATTTTGCTGATGATGTTAAGCTGCCACCCGAAATGCAGTTGATGTTCACCACGTTTTCAAGAGCATTCTTTGCTGAGCCGCAGTATATCTCAATGGCAGAGCTGATAAAAAGTTTTCATTCATACTTTCTCAGCAACGATCTCGGTTTGCTGTATGATGTTCTGAATGATGATTTTGAAGATACTCTCTGGAAGCCGGCAAAAAATTATTTGAGCAAATATAAGTCCGCTATCTCGCTGGATTCTAAAATTACCTCGTTCAAAAAAAATGGCGATCAATTTGTAATTAATGATGAACGATTTGATTATGCAATCATCGCTTCCGATGTGAAAGGAACAAAAAGCATTATTAAAAATTCAGATTACTTCAGGAGTGAATATCCTGATTTCTATAATCAAATGACTAACCTGAAACAATCACAGCGTTATTCTGTTCTAAGAGTATGGATTGATAAAGACCTCCGACAAGGTGTGCCGTTCTTCATTTTCACAGACGCATTGAAAATACTTGATTCGGTTACAATCTATCACCGAATGGAAAAATCGAGCGAAGAATGGGTAAAGAAAAACGGAGGTGGAATATTTGAACTTCATTCTTACGCCGTCCCCAATGATTTTCCTCAAGAAGAAATTAGAAATCAATTCCTGAAAGAGTTTGAAGAATATTTTCCTGAGATAAAAGGATACAAAGTAAAATATGAATACCTGCAAGTGAAGGATGACTTCACAGCTTTCCATACAAATCTTTTTAAGACACGTCCAACAGTAAAAACAGATGTAGAAAATCTTTTTCTTGTGGGTGATTGGGTAAAGCTTGAAAACCCCGCAATGCTGATGGAAGCTGCCACAACATCTGCTCTTTATGCTGCAAATTTAATTTTCAATAAAGAAAAATTGAGAGAAGAGCTAATTCTCTCAGTGCCCTTGAAGGGTTTGCTTGGTTAATTTTCATAATGATTTAACTGCCGGAATTGCTTTCAGCTTTTAAGCTACCTTTGTTAATAGTTTCTCATTCAATATTTTATTTATTTACATTGAAGTATTGAAAAAAGACATTGGCGGCACAATTAAAGAGATAGCAAAAGAGAATTTAACTGAAGAATATATGATGAGCTATTATGCAACATTGGGTTGAGAATAGATGCTTTTCGAAGGGCTCCTTTTGGAGAAGTCATTTCGACATGACATCTTTGAGCTTATGAGACAGCTTTTCTTTTTTGGGCAACATTATTAAACTTTCATTATGCCATCCCTTGTTATCACATCAACTATTCTAATTACTCTCGCATTAATATTTTACTCGCTCGGTGTTTGGTCAGAGAGGATTGCGAGATATCTGAAACCCTGGCACGTTGTTGCATTCTGGTTAGGATTTACATTTGATGTTTCCGGTACCTACGCAATGCATTTGTTAGCAACCGGTCCGTTTGATATAACAGAACCACATACATTAACCGGACAGATCGCTCTCTGGCTGATGTTGATTCATGCTATCTGGGCAACACGAGTTGTTATGAAGAATAATAAAAAACTGCGTTTGAGTTTTCACAAGTTCAGCTTAATCGTCTGGCTTATTTGGTTAGTCCCATACTTTGGTGGAATGTTTCTTGGAATGAGCAACTGATAAAATAAGGGATAAGATAAATCCGAAAGGCTTTATTTTCGCAGGCTGAAGCCAACTACCAAGGATAAATAATTTTAGGTCAGCCTTAAAACATAAAGTTTCTATTTCAACTTATCTTTAAATACTTTTTTAAACTTCTCAAGCTTCGGAGCTATCACAAAAGCACAGTAACCCTGGTTTGGATTGTTGGCATAATAATCCTGGTGATATTCTTCAGCGAGGAAGTAATTAGTTAATGGAGAAATTTCTGTAACAATCGGATTATCCCACGCGCCTGATTTATCAAGCTCTGCTTTGTAATTTTCTGCAAGCTGTTTCTGTTCATCATTATGATAAAAAATAGCCGAGCGGTACTGAGGACCAACGTCATTTCCTTGTCTGTTTAAAGTTGTTGGATCGTGTGTCTTCCAGAAAACTTCAAGTAATTCATCGTAACTGATAATAGAAGGATCATAAGTAATTTGTGTTACTTCAGCGTGACCTGTTGTTCCCGTGCATATTTCCTCATAAGTTGGATTAAGTATATGTCCGCCTGCATATCCGGATACAACCGAACGCACTCCTTTTAATTCTTCAAAAATTGCTTCGGTGCACCAGAAGCAACCTGAGCCAAAAGTTGCTTTCTCTAAATTATCCATATTTAAATTTTCTCCTGAATCTGCTTTGTTTTCTGCTTGATTATTTGTTGATTTGTTTTCACATCCCCCAAAAGCCATAACCGACATTGCTGCAAATAATATTAATATTCTCAATGTGTATATCCTTCAAGTTAAATGATTTTCAAAAGAAAGATTGGTGTTTATTTGATGTTTATCAAGTGAAATACCAGCACATAAAAAACCCCGCAGGAGCGGGGTGAAAAACGTCTGTTAACTTTAATCAATACACGTTCAGTTTCTGAAGATGCCGATTTAACTTCAGGATTTAGCTAAATCCACATTTTTATAAATACTTAATACTGTATCAATTTTCACTTTTTGAAAAACCTGCATTACGTTATCAGCCAAACCCGCAAGCTTGAAATCGCCACCTCTGTTTCTTGTGGTAGCAAGACCGTGGATGAGCATCCCGATTCCCCAGCTTGAAATAAACTTTACTGCTGATAAGTCAACTATGATACAGTTAACATTCTGTTCAAGAGAATTTAGAACAAGATCCTGAAATTCCTGTCCCTCATAACCTAAAATCTGATCAACATCAAATTTGATGATTGAAAATTTATCTTCTTTCTTTGATGAAATTCTCATAGTAATACCTTAATAAATAGTTACAAATTTTATGTTAAAAAAATGTTTTAAGTAATTAAATAAACTTTAAACTCTTGCTCACTTAATTTCTGACAGTAAATATATAACAAAAAAGCATATCGGGGGCAACTGAAATTAATTAAAAAAGGAGCAGAGATTATCCGCTCCTCCCAATAATTGAAGACGAATATTATTTGCCGAAAGTTACTTCCTGGTAAATTTCATCAGAATGTTTTCCGGTGAAATATTTATTGTAAGCCTTATTGAATGCATCACGAGCTTCTTTGGTTGACCAGGCTTCCATAAAAAGTTCGTTGTTTTTTTCCATTGCCTTTGGAATATCTTCCCAGGTTTTTACTTCTGTTATTTCAATTACATCGCGATTATCATTTCCCCACCAATGACGGATAGTTTTATGACTTATGACATAAGGATTTTTATTCCACACCTTTGTATTGTAAAGATGTGTAAGCGAATCTAATTCCGCCATTGTTCCGTTTTCGGGAAATGCCCTTTCAAGATTTTGAACAATTACTGCATTACCTCCTGATGGCTGAGCAAACGACTGATTGCCAGCGGTGAGAAATAATAACATTAGAACTGAACACACGATAAAGTACTTCATAGCACTCCTTTTTGTTTGTTGATGATTTAACTTTGTTTAATTATTTAGTTGGTGGTTCAGGATACTGATTACGAATAGTATAAATATTATCCTTATGTGCGTGGAAATATTTTACTGATTCTGCCCACGCCCCCGGATGTCTGGTATTTACTCTTCTGACATACTCATCCCAAAACTTATCGAATGAAGTCATGTCTTTTGCAGTATACCAGTAGTTCACATTCCACTCATCACCCCAATTATGATTAAAACTTCCAAAACTGTACAGCATTCCTTCGTCCACAAGCTCTTTTAGAATAGGGACAAATATAGAATCCCCGATTCTGTTTACCTTGGCAACATCACCCATTGATACCATATTAAAGCTGACAATTAATAATGGCTGCTCGTTGTTTTGTGCGAAATTACTTTCGCTGAGAAAAAGAAATGCAACAAGAATTATTGCAAAGATTTTTGTTGTTTGTTTCATAGCACTAGCTCCTTTTTGTTTGTTATTGAATGTATTAGTTGTTTTAGAATACCTATTTCAATTATAAGCTTGAATTACTTTTTCCCGGCAACCGGAGGCATCATTGTAAATCCCAGCTGTTCCATTAGGTCCTGATTATCAAAAGCAACTATCTCTTTTGTAACCTTACCATTTGCAATATGTACGATGGATAAACCCCAGATATTTACAGATTTACCTGTGGGAGGCATCTGGCCGGGACCGGTATTCGTTCCTGTTAAAACCCAGCGGGTAACACCGCCATTTTCGGCATATAGCGTATTATCTAAAGTTAATTTAAGATCAGGATAAGCCGTTCTGAAATCTGCAATAGCTTTTTTATATCCTTCAACACCATTAGCCTCCGGCTGATTATTTACAATCCGCACAAAGTCCGGGGCAAAGATCGCATCCAGAGCGTCTATATTTCTGCCATTCCAGGCATCCTCCAGTTTATCTACTATCGGTTTCATTTCTACAGAGGGATCTGGTTTTGGCTGCTGACATCCAGTTGCAAATAATACAGCGATTAATAAAAATAGTGAACCAGTTTTTAAAGATGTGTTAATTAATTTTGACATATAATGCCTCCTTTTTGTATAAGTGAAATATTAATTTAGATTAAAACATTTTTGAAAAGTGCATATGAGCAATAAGCCATTTACCATTTTGCTTTACTGCTACCATAGTAGCTCTTCCACTTTGATAATTCATTGTTCCGCCTTTTTCCATCCAGGTAAAAGTGTAGTAACTAGTTACAACTGCTGAATTACCATTGTAAATCTGAGTTTGAAAATCCTGTCCATGATAATTAACGTAGGCGAGTTCTGCAGTCCCTTCAATAAATCCCTTCCAGGCAGCTGCATCGTGTAGCAAAGTAGATCCGACATAAGGAAATGCTGTATTATCTTCTGTAAATAATGACCAATAGGTTTTGTAATCCTGTTTATTAAACGCCTCAGCTGACTTAGCAGATAAAGCTCTTATATCTTCTTTATCACCGGCAAAAGTACTGCTCACAAATGCAGTAAACAGAAAAATGAATAGAAATAATTTTGTTGCTTGTTTCATAGCACCAGCTCCTTTTTGTTTGATGATGATTTTAATTAAAGAAAATTCAAGATTTACTCTTTAGTTTTCATTTCAATTTGAATTAGTTCAAAAGGTTTATCGCCTACATTTTCACCCTGATGTGTTACTTCAGGTGACCAAATAACCTGGCCGGCCTTGAATTTACTATCCTGAGTTGTTCCATCAGGGAAAGTGAATTTACCATCTCCATCATTTAAGAATACTACTACACCCTCTGGATGAGAATGCATTACACCTTTTTCTCCCGGTTCAATTGTAATCCTTAATACGCGAACCTGATCATTTTCAAATTCGACTTTGTAATTTTTAGGATCAACTTTTACAGCGTCCTGCGCAAAGCTGAATCCCGATAAAATTATCACTGCAAATAATACAGTGAATATTGAAAGTAACTTTTTCATAACACGCGCTCCTTTTTGTTTGATGATTAAGGTGTTTAATAACACCTGACTATTTCAATTTCTGAATTAACTCAACAGAAGATTCGCCTACAGAAGGGATTGATCCTAAGCCCTGCACCAGCTGCCAGAGACCGTTTTCTTTAGCAAATGTATTCGACATTCTGAAAAAGAATTTTGCTTGATTGCCTTTTACAGTAACTGTCATCGGTGCATCAAAAACAGCAACTGCAAGATCGCCGCATTCGGATATTCTTATAGAGAGATTTCTTATCTCACCAAATTGAATCGTGTCAAACAACTTCCAATCCTGATCAAGCTGATTCTGAAAATCTGCTTTGCTTTTATTTATCTCTGATACATCACTTCCTAAAAAGTTAAACTCCTTAGAAGAAGAGAGCATACTTACAATTGTGCTCATATCCTTCTTTGCATATGAAATAAGAAAAGTCTCTATACGTGTCTTAATTTTATCTTTTTCAGAATCTATCTGTTCAGAAGTGAGCTTTTCAGACTTGCATCCGCTCAATAATAGAAAGGCGATAAATAGTAGAGCAAAAATCTTCATAATGTCTGTTTGTTTTTTTTGATTAGAACTGATGCAAACATAACTCACAAGGTTAGCGGGGATATATAACAGATATTGCATTGTCTGGTAATTTTGTTGCAGACCTGCAAATTCTAAAAAAATAGAGGGATATTTACAGAATATAAAATGAGGTTATTTGTTTACATCAGAAGGAAGATAGCCAAAATGCTTGGAAAAGGTTTTTGTGAAGTAGCTTGGATCAGTAAATCCTACCATCCATGCAATTTCAGCAATATTACCCGAATTACTTTGAAGCAATTCGAGAGCCCGCTGCATTCTGATTGACCTGATGAACTGAATTGCAGATTGATTAACAAGCGCTTTTAGCTTTCTGTGAAGCTGCGAATGGCTGAGATTCATCTCGCTGCTGAAATCTTCAACTGAAAATTTGTCGTTGCTGATGTTTTTTTCAACTATCTTCATCGCTTTTTCAAGAAACAGCTTGTCAACAGAGCCGGTTGCAATTTCTTTTGGTTTAATTACAAGTGAACTGCTGAATTTCTTTCTGAGAGTCTGGCGGATTTCAATTAAGTTACTGACTCTTATTAACAATTCTTTGGAGCTAAATGGTTTGGTAAGGTAATCATCTGCACCCGTTTCTAATCCGGTTATCTTATCTTCTTCGCCGGCTCTTGCAGTCAATAAAATAATTGGAATGTGACTTGTTCGTTCGTCAGCTTTTAGCTTTTTGCATAATGAATAACCATCCATTTCAGGCATCATAATATCGCTGATAATAATGTCGGGAACGATTTCAATTGCTTTTTCACAACCTTCTTTTCCTGTGGATGCTTCTATAATTTTATAATCGGATTGCAAGTTTGCCGCAATGTATTTTCTTAGTTCTGAATTGTCTTCTACAATCAACGCAATTAAAGAATCATCTTCTTCGCCAACCTCCTCATTGTTTTCATCAAGCAGGATATCTTCGTCCAATAATTCTTTCATACCAAGACAGGGATAATCACTTTCTTCTGGCTTTATCATTATGATTTCATCTTCTCTCAGATAATCCTTCCCAATCGGAATGGAAACGGTAAATGTAGATCCTTCATCAATTCTGCTTTCAACAGTGATGCTGCCTTTATGAAGCTCAACCAGTTCTTTTACTAAAGCTAAACCAATTCCGCTGCCCTGTTCAGTAAAGCCATCAATATTTTCAACAGTAAAAAATTTATTAAACACCTTCGGCAGATCATTCTCACTAATCCCGGCACCCGAATCTTTTATAGAAATTTTGCAGTATTTGTTTGCTGGATGATTACCTGATTCTGATCCATGCTGATTAATTTTTACTTCTATGCTGCCGCCATTCGGAGTAAACTTAAATGCATTTGAAAGAAGATTGTAGAATATTTTCTCGAATACATCTCTATCGAAGCAGGTTTGAATATTTGGAGTCTCGCTTACAAATTGTAAGCAAATATTCTTCCTCTCCGCAATGCTTGAAAAGGAATTAACTATTCCTTTCAAAAAAATCACCAGGTCCCCCTGTTGACAATGTAGTTTGGTTTTACCTTTTTCAAGCTTTGAAAGATCAAGTATTTGATTTATCAATCTCAACAAACGGTTCGCGCTGCTTTTTATAGTATGAAGCTTTTCTTTCTTGTTGTCGTCTGTTTCGTTTTGCTCAAGCTGCTCTGCCGGACCGAGTATCAAAGTCAATGGTGTTCTGAACTCGTGAGAAATGTTAGCAAAGAAACCCGATTTCATTTCATCAATCTCTTTAAGTTTCCGAGTCTCGAAAGATTCGATTTTGAGTCTGTTCTTTAAACGGAGTCTGCTCAATTCATATCTTCTGATTACATAAAGGAATATCATTAATAGAACAGCATATATTCCATAAGCCCAGATCGTTTGCCAGAAAGGAGGGGCAATAATTATTTTTAATGACGCACCTTCTTCGTTCCAGATGCCGTCATTATTTGAACCCTTTACAATAAGTTCATAATCTCCGGCTCCAAGTTCAGTAAATGTAACGTTTCGCTGTGTTCCAAGGTTTATCCAATCATCGTGAATAGGTACTAGCTTATACATATACCTGTTTTTCTCGGTTGCCGTATAATCGAGCGCGGCAAATTGAATTGTAAATGAATTTTGTTTGTGAGGAATCGTTACTTCAGAAATATTAATCGCTGTATTTATTCTGGGCTGTAAGTCATCCTCTCCGTCAAAAGCACCTTTCAAAAATTTTAATTCGGTGAATACGACAGAAGGTATATAAATATTATCCCTGATGCTGGATGGGAAAAATGCGTTCACTCCGTTCAATCCGCCGAAGAATAATTCACCCCGGGTGCTTTTGGAATAAGCCCCGGTATTAAATTCATTTCCCTGAAGACCATCAGTCACATCATAATTCCTGAAAGTTGGTGTGCCGTATTTATCGGTAGTAACTCTGCACAATCCATTGTTTGTACTAAGCCAGAGTTCATTTCCTGACGAAAGGATTCCATAAATAACATTATTGGGGAGACCATCGGTGACAGAAAAATTAGAGAATGTTCCGTCATCAAGATTTAATCTGCTCAATCCGCCGCCCTGGGTTCCAACCCATAAATATTTTTTAGGCTGAACCGGATCTTCGCAAATGCTAAGGACTTCGTTATTGCTGATACTTTTATTATTACCAGACTGATGTTTGTAAATAATTTTTTCCCGCGTTTCTAAATTATATTTTACAAGTCCCTCATACCATCCGAACCAGAGAGAACCATCCTTCGTTTCATAGATAGATCTTATAACCGGCGCAAGATTATTCTCTTCTGCAAAACCTAATTCATAATGAGTGAACGAATTTGATTCTTCATTAAACCTGCTTAAGTATCTTGAGTTAAGAGCATACAAATTCCCCCTACTGTCAATAAACAGCAACCTGACAAAAATATCTTTAAGTGAATTTGGATTTGAAGGGTTAGGACTGTAGTAGGTTATCCTTTCTCCCGAAGCTGATATTCTATGTAAACCCCCACTCGAAGAAACCCAGATGTTTTGCTTTTTATCTTTTAAGACAGAGGTTATTTCTCCCTCAGGACCATATTGCAAATCAATATGTTTGTATTCTCCGGTTGTTCTGCTTAAGCGAAATAATTTCTGCTGAGATGCGATCCATAAAAAGTTATCGTTCTCAGCTAAAATCGCGGATACGCTAAACGAAGTTTTGAACGGCTCTCTATCAACCAAACCGTTGTATAAAGAAAATTCTTTTTTGTTTTGATCGAACAGATTTATTCCCTTGCCGGCAGTTCCAATCCAAATCTTACCGCCGCGATCAGTAAACAAACTGGTAATGTTATTTAAACTCAATGATTGATCATCTTTTGGATCATGAAAGTAATATCTAAAGTTGCCGCTGATAGGATTATAAATTACCAGCCCGCCTGAACAGGCAAACCATAAGTTGCCATTTTTATCTTGAACAATTGATAAAATTCTGTTATGCCAGAATGGAAAAAATGTGTGACCCCTATAAGGAATAAATTCTGCTTTCCTTGTGCCGAGATCTATCTTGACAAGACCTGCGGGTGTGCCGGAATATATAAGATTTGAAGAAGCGCGGAACTGACTAAGAATCGTTCGTCTGCTGGTTAAAACTTCGTTTGCGTCCTCATGAAAAATTTTAACGTATTCAAGTTTATCTTTTTTGACAGATTCCAGATTTAATAATTTCATCCCGTTCTGAGTTCCAATAATTATCAAAGAATCGTCACTGCTTAATGATAGTATCAGATTATCAGAGAGAGGTGAACTTTTATCCTGTGTCTGGTAAAACATCCTCGAGGATTCTGTTTGTGGGTCATAACTAATCAAGCCATCATTTGTACCTAACCAAATCAATCCGTTTTTATCTTCAGTAATGGATGTGATTTTATTGATATTTATTGTGCTGTCAGTTTTATTAGTTGGGATTTTCAAAACTATTCTTTTAAATGCATCTTTTTTAGGAATGAAAAGATCAAGCGCACTTGATGCAACCCATAATCTTCCTTTTGAGTCTTCAAAAAGGGTGGAGATATAATTCCCGGAAAGAGAAGCAGCGTCGAATGGATTATGCCGGTAAACTTTAAATTCATATCCATCGTATCTGTTTAATCCGTCTTTTGTCCCGAACCACATAAAGCCGTTTTTATCCTGAAGAATGGCAGAAATAAAATTCTGGGATAATCCATCGTTGCTTGTCAACTTTTTAAATTTGAGAGGGCTCTGCTGCGGATAGATCGGTAATACCAGCGAGATAATGAGAAATGATTTAAACAATGATTTCGCCAACGAAAATGCGAACGATTCATTCAAAAATTTTACTAAGCTGCTTTTCATTTGCATAACTTATGGCAATTTCCAACGATGCAATACAGATTAAGATGAAATAGTTTAATAGATATACGAGGTTATTTTTCCCATCTGCAAAATACATATAATGTGCAGAATAATAACGGGAATTATTACCTATTAAGTCTCTGCTGATTTACTATAAAAAGATTTAGCGAGTCTTTAATTAACACCGTAAAATATAACTAGTATAAATAAATAACGGCAAAGAATCTGGATAGTCCCCGTTTACGAAGTGAGAAAAATATCGTTTCGAACAGCTAAAAAACTGATAAACCGCCCGTAAATCGATATAATTACCCTATCGGTTAAAATTCGCAATAATTCTCCCACAATTTGCAATATTACTCCTAACACCAGCCCTGCTCAAAAATGTATTTTTGCCCGAATTTTTCCACAAACTTAAAAAGAGGGCCTGGGTATGCAAATCAGAATAATAAATTGGGCATTAGTCACTTTCATAATTAGCGGATTTCACTTCTACGGCATGGCTCAGACAAGCCAATCCGAATTAAAAAATCTTTCCCAAAACGCCGATGTTATTATTACCGGCAAGGTAACACAACAAAACTCAAGCTGGAATGAGACCCGCACAAGAATTTATACTATTGCGACGATTCAAGTAGAAGAAACCATAAAGGGCGGAGGGCAGAACCATGTTGATGTGCGTTATCCCGGCGGAGAGGTTGGCGATGTCGGTGAATTATACTCTCATATGCCGACTTTTGCAAACAATGAAGAAGTTTTGGTTTTTTTGAAGAGAGATGAAAACAGCCCTGCATACAAAGTACTAAACGGGGAAGAGGGCAAGTTGACAGTAATAGCCGATCCCAAAACAGGAGAGAAGGTTGTCGGACAAAATATTAAAGTGAATTCTCTCACATCCCAAATTAAAAGTTACATAAATGATTAATCAAATTTTTTTTCAGACTCTTCCATCTACCGAGGGCAAAATGAAAATCCTATCAGCATTGAAATTCTATCTCTTAATTGTTATTTCAATTTTATTTATATCGAACAACCTTCTGGCACAAGCTAACAATAATGCATTTGTTTTTAACGGTGAAACCAGTCAGCTATATGTTCTTGACGGGCAGCCGGTAAATTCTGATGCAAATCAAATCGGCTTCCAATATTTCAACAGCGATGCTTCAAATAACCAGATAACTATCCAGGCATGGGTTTACCTTTTTGGAGACACCCCTTCTGATGTTGAAATGCCGGTTGTTTACCGCACTGTAAACAATGGAACAACATTTTCAATGTATGTGAAAAATAACCACGCATATTTTTCCGTCGGCAACAACAACAGCGTTACTGTAAGCACTGACTGGCTTCCTGCTTTTCGGTGGCTTGCTATCACAGGAACCTATGACGGCAGCAGTCTTAAACTTTACTCAGGTGGTTCATTGGTTTCAAATGTTCCATTTACTATGACACCGGGTTATTCTGTAACAAACGGAACGACCGGTTTATTTGTAGGGAAATCTAATTCAGGAGCTTTAAAAGGTTTTATAGATGAAATCAGAATCTTTAACATTGCTTTGGGTGCTAACAATATAAACGGTTCAGGTGGCAACGGAAATCCTGCAGAGCCATTTCCTCAGGTTCTTGCTCAATACTTAATGGGTCAGTGGTCTTTTACAGAATTTAGTTATTTCAACGGTGTAAAATCTCTTCAAGACTTATCCGGTTTCAAAAATCACTTGCGAGTAATCAGCATTGATGAAATAGTTAACAGCAAAAACCTTCCGTTTTTTGTAGTTAACTCTACCGGTGACTTACCCGATCTTTTGCCTGGTGATGGAAAGGCAGATGCGGGTAATGGTGAGGTTACACTAAGAGCAGCTATTGAAGAAGCGAATATGTTGCCGGATTTACGGATAATATATTTTTATCTTACAGAACAAGCTCCGTATTCGATTCAACCGTCTTCAGCATTGCCAGATGTTTTATATCCAGTCATGCTTGATGGAACAACTCAAAATGGATACAGCGGTTCGCCTCTAATTGAAGTCGGCGGTAATTTTGGTGGACTAACTTTAACAGCAGGCAGCAATACCGTTCAGGGCCTTGGTTTTAATAACACCTCCGGTTTTGGTCTTACGCTTTCCTCCGCAGGTGGAAATAATATTTTAAGTAATAAGATAGCCGGTATAGCGATTAATTTTTCTGATGAAAACACTGTTTCGGGAAATGAGATCTCCGGAAGCTTAAGCACCGGCATAAACATTAATGGAAGCAATAATTCGATTCGCAACAATACAATTTTTAATAATAATGCTTCTGGTGTTTTTGTAGAGACCGGCAATAACAATTCAATTCTGAATAATTCAATTTATAGCAACGCATCTTTGGGAATTGAACTGGCTGCCGGAGCAAATGATTCACAACAATATCCAACGCTTAATACTCTGTATAGCTGGCAGGATGAAACAGCATTACCAGAAATAAAAGGTGGAACATCTATACAAGGAACTCTGAACAGCACACCAAACGAAAACTACAAGATTCAGTTCTTCTCTAATCCCGGAACAATCACAAGGGAAGGAAAAACTTTTTTAGGTGAAATTGATGTAACTACAGACATTGCAGGCGGGGCAGATTTTCTGGCAAATTTAAAAGATATTGTGTTATTGAACGAAGATGTTGTAAGTGCAACAGCTACCAAACTGAACAGCGAAGGAAATACTTTAAGCACTTCCGAATTTTCAGAATCAATTGAAAGAGAGACTGATGAAGGATTACACTATCTCGTTAACACAACCTTAGCAGGAATTCCGCTTCACTGGAAAGACGGGAAAGGCAGTTATCAAATTGCTCCTTCTGTTGCAGGATTCGGTTACGAAAATGCCATTGATAATGCGTTCAATACATGGAACGCATTAAGCCAATTAGAGTACACACGTAAATTTATAAACAACTCAGAGGATTGGGGCGGCAATGCTGATGGGATTAATAACATTGTGTGGATGCCTACTTCAAGCGAATGGGAATCAACAACGGGTGCTCCTACAAATGTAATTGCTGTAACAAGAGTAAGATACAATGCTTTGAACGGCGAATTAGTTGACGTTGATATTGCTTTTAACGGTGAGCCAATTTCTCTCACGGGTCTTGGTCAGTTTGAGTGGGGAACTGATAGCAGCACTGATAAACTTGATGTAGAGAATGTTGCTGCGCATGAAATCGGACATTACTCCGGATTAGCGGATTTGTATAACCCGGGTGATTTCAACTATAAGCTTGAGATGAAAAACAATAATCATCTTGCAACTATGTATGGTCGGATAGACCGCGGAGAAACATATAAGCGATCTCTGCATCCTTCTACTTATTCAAACCAGTCGGATGTTACTGATTATGATATCGGAGGCATAAATTTTATTTATGATAACCTCGGACAGGTTCGTTATGATATAGTTCTGGTATTCGACGGGTCTACAAATTTTATTTCATCCGATATACTAAACGGTTTTACTCCTTCAAAAAATGCTTCGGTAGAACTGGTTAACAAATTAAGAGTTGGTGACAGAATCGGCTGGGTAAATGGAACTAATGAAACATATGCTATAGGAGACAATTATATTCAGATTCTAACGGATCTGGGACAATTACAACCGAACCATACAAGTGGCAATCTTGCTGAGAGAATTACGGCAGGACAAAATTTATTTAGTTCCTCTTCTCCAAATCAAAAAGTAATAATATTATTCAGTGCCGGGGAGATTACACCCATCACGCTGATTACAAATTTATCTCTCAATCCGGATGTACAAATATTCACTCTTGGCTTT
>Ga0209498_1001092_pt1 | contig 16621 bp, 14 predicted proteins | sample WalLakDeSediment_FD_184131 | JGI IMG/M metagenome (GOLD analysis project Ga0209498, IMG submission 184131) | Lake sediment microbial communities from Walker lake, Nevada to study Microbial Dark Matter (Phase II) - Walker Lake 11/02/13 Deep... | ecosystem: Environmental > Aquatic > Freshwater >... | reverse complement strand
CATGACATTCCGGGAGTGGGTAAGGCGATAGCCGATAAGACCACCGAACTGATCAGCACCGGCAAGCTCAGCTACTACCAGAATCTGAAGGCTGAGTTGCCTCAGGGGATAGCCAGTCTTCTGGCCATACCGGGAATCGGGCCCAAGACCGCCAGAAAGCTGTCCAGCGAACTGGGGATAGGCTCGGTGGATGAACTGGAGGCCGCCATCAGAGAGGGGGCGGTGGCCGAGATCGCCGGCCTGGGCGACAAAACCGCTGAGAATATCCTGCACCAGATCCAGGCACTGCGCCGCAAAGACCAGCGCATACCCATCGGAGAGGCCCTGCCAGTTGCCGAGGAGATCATCGCCGCCCTCGCTTCTGTCCCTGGGGTACGGAATCTGACCCCCGCCGGCAGCTTGCGGCGCTTCCGGGAGACGGTGGGAGACATCGACCTGATGGGCACGGCCGACAATCCCGAAGAGGCGGTTGATGCCTTCGTTGCCCTGCCCCGGGTGGTGCAGGTGCTGGCTCACGGCTCAACCAAGGGCAGCGTCATTCTTAAAGGCGGACTGCAGGTTGACCTGAGGATGGTCGATCATGATTCGTTTGGCTCCCTGCTGCAGCACTTCACCGGGAGTCAGCAGCACAACATCTCTCTCAGGGAAAGGGGACGTAAACAGGGCTTGACGCTGAGTGAATACGGGATCACAGTCATGTCCACTAATAAGCTGGAGAAGTTCGCCACGGAGGAGGACTTCTACCAGCGACTGGGCCTCCAGTACATACCTCCCGAGATCAGAGAAGCTCAGGGCGAGCTGACCAGGGCCGAGCAACACGGCATACCGAAGCTCCTGGAGTTATCCGACATCAAAGGAGATCTTCATGCCCACACACAATGGAGCGACGGGCATGACTCCATCGAGGAACTGGCTCTGGCCGCCAGGGACATGGGCTACGAGTACATAGCGATCACAGAGCACTCGGCCGGACGGGGCGTTGCCCACGGCCTGGATGCGCAGAGGCTGAGACAGCAGATCGTCGAGATCCGGGGGCTCAACAAGCGCCTGACCGGAATTCACGTGCTCACCGGCGTCGAGGTCGATATTCGAGCCGACGGCAGCCTGGACTTGCCCCACGAGATACTGTCCGACCTGGACATAGTGGTGGCCGCGGTACACTCCGCCATGCACCAGAGCCGTGAAAAGATGACACGAAGGCTAATGAGTGCCCTCGAGGACCCCGACGTGGACGTGCTTGCCCATCCTACCTGTCGCCTCGTGGGAGGGCGGGAGCCGGTGGACATGGACATGGAGGCCGTGTTCCGGGCGGCCGCCAAGAATGACAAGATACTTGAGATCAACGCCATGCCCGACCGCCTCGACCTGAGCGATACGCATGCTTTTCGTGCCAGAGAGATGGGAGTGAGGCTGGCTATCAGCACGGATGCGCACAGCCGCGCGCATCTGGGCCTGATGCGCTTTGGGGTGGGTGTAGCACGCCGGGCCTGGTGCGAGCCGCACCACATCCTGAATACGCTGCCGCTGGGCGAACTGCTTGCGCTGGTCGACAGGAACAGGTGAAGAGCCTGAACCTCTTCAGCCTGACGAAGCTCCTCGACCCCTCGCCGTTCAGCGCCGTTACTGGGATAACTTCTGCATAGAAGCTATCAGCGAAGATCTGAGTTCACGCTGGTCCTGCGGCGGCACCAGGGCGCCCTCTCTCAGTTCAAGCTTCAGTGCGTCTGCGGGACAGACCGATATGCACAGCCCACAGCCGATGCAACGCTCGGCCTTCCGCTCAACAGTGTCTCCGTCCAGCAAGAGGGCCTCCATCTGGCACCTATCGACACATGAGCCGCATCCGGTGCACTCATCCTCATCCACCACTATCACGAAGCTGGATACCGCGGCCATGGGGATTACGCCGCTCTTTATGCTCCGGAGGATGCCGCAGTGACATACACAGCAATTGCAGATGAAGCTGACATACCCGCCGGTATTGCTGGAGCAATGAATCAGCCCGGCCTCCTCGGAGCGGTCCAGAACCCGCTTCGCCTCTTCCTTCGATATCAGCCTGCCAAAGCCGCGCTCCGCCACGTACCTGGCCTGCGGACCGAAGGTCATGCAGACATCATTGGGCTTGTCACAGGTATCGCCCAATAGCTCACCGTGGTGGCGGCAGTAACAAACGCTCACCGCGATATGCTCGGCCTCGTCGATATAGGTCGAGACCCTGTCATATGAGTGAACAGTTACGTCGGTGGGAATCTCCTGCTCCACGCTTATGACTCTGGCAAAGGGGAATCCGGCACTATCGCCGGGGGCAACCCGCACCTGTTTCTGCAGCGTTTCAGTGGCCACCGCGAAGTAATCATCGAACAGCCGAGCCAGCCGCTTGGTGCGATCGTTGACCTCGCCCTTCATGAACTGATGTTCAAAGATGCCGGGGACGATAAGCATCAGCGTGTAGACCCTCATGCCGTTCTTCTCGATCGTGAAGGCAATACCCTTATCAGCCAGAGCCTCCAGTATGCCCTTCACCTTCTCGCTGTCGCTGTTTCCGCTGTCCCTGGCCAGCCTTTCTGCCGTAACAGGACCCAGCGGCATCCGCGCTGCCAGTTGGGCCTCTTCAGGAGTGAACAGTTCCTCCAGTAGAGCGAACAGTTGAGGACACTTCACCACTGGCATCGTTCCCCCTCTCAGTGCCAAAGCATCGGCTAGCTCTTCGTAGATATGGTCACCCATAAGCGTTCCTCCTTACAGTGTGTTACTCAGCCTCGATGTCTCTCACTCGAAGCTCCGTTCCTCCAACCATCTCTATGTCCTCACCCTGACACAGGGGGCAGACATAGCTGTAGTCCTTGACGGGGAAATCCTCCTGGCACTGTCTGCACCTGCCGATCAACGGGGTGATCTCCAGGTTGAGATGCGCTCCGCTGGCGATGGTGTTCTCCGCCATGAGGCCAAAACAGAAGATGAGCTGCGCCGGCATGATACCCCTCAACTGCCCCGCCAGCACATTGACCCTGACGATCCTGCTGGCATTTGCCCCTGTCGCCGCCGCAACCGCAATATCCACTATATTGCGAGCAATCGCCATCTCATGCACGAGAGTCGGCCCCGAACTTCCTCTGATAGCACTCAGTAAGCCAGGCCGTCCACTGCGGAATCCCTTCGCCGGTGACGCAGGATATGTCAATGATCTCCAGGTCCGGGTTGATCTTCCTGGCGTTTGCCTTGGCCTCATCAAGATCGAAATTCGTGTATTTCAGCAGGTCGATCTTGTTAATCAGCAGCAGTGACGACTCCCTGAACATGAGCGGATACTTCAGGGGCTTCTCATCACCTTCGGGCACGCTGAGAATCATGATCTTGAGATCCTCCCCCACCTTGAATTCAGCGGGGCAGACCAGATTGCCCACGTTCTCTATAACCAGCACATCGATGGCACCTAGATCAATATGAGGCAAGGCATAGGAGATCATGTTGGCATCAAGGTGACAGGCGCTGCCTGTGGTCAACTGCACCGCAGGTAGACCGTACTTCTCCAGTCGATCGGTATCGCGCGTGGTCTCAATATCGCCCACGATCACCCCCAGGCGAAGCCTGTCCCTCAGCGCCTGGGCAGTTCGCTCCAGCAAGGTGGTCTTGCCAGCCCCCGGCGAACTCATCAGGTTGAGCACGAGATTCCTGTGTCTCTCGAAGACCTCCCTATTCACAGCCGCGATACGGTCGTTTGCCTCGAGTATATCGGTCATTACATTGATTTTCATGGCGGAATCCACAGCGCACTTCGTGTGTAGGGACCTGGCGGCTCAGTATAGCACCGGCCAGTTCATACATGCAAAACCGGGGTGAATCAGGACCAAGCGGTGTGCCCGATTGACGACTCAGGTGCTATAATCAGCATAAGTATGGCCTAAGGAGGGAACACGATGTTGACAACACGCGTAACCGAACTCTTTGGCATCAGGTATCCCATCATCCAGGGAGGGATGATGTGGATTTCTCGAGCCGAATTGGTAGCTGCGGTGTCCAACGCCGGCGGGCTGGGCATCCTCACGGCATTCACATTTCCAGCCCTCGAGGAGTTCGCCGCCGAAATCAAGAAGACCATAGAGCTTACCGATAAGCCCTTCGGGGTCAACATAACGCTGCTGCCCACGCTTCGGCCCATCGATATCGACGGTTATCTGGACACGGCCATCAACTCCGGCGTGAAGATCATCGAGACAGCCGGCAGAAGCCCGGAACCATACATGGAAAGGCTCAAGTCGGCTGGAGTAAAGGTGATACACAAGTGCACTGCAGTACGCTTCGCCCGCACCGCCCAGCGAATAGGCTGTGACGCAGTCAGCATCGACGGCTTTGAGTGCGCCGGACACCCGGGCGAGGAGGACGTTACCTCGCTGGTGCTCATTCCCCTTACTGCCGACGCAGTGGACATTCCGGTTATCGCCTCCGGAGGCTTCGGCGATGGACGTGGCCTTGTTGCCGCCCTGGCACTGGGAGCGGAGGCGGTCAACATGGGTACTCGCTTCATGGCCACCAGAGAGGCCCCCGGACATGCCAGGGTCAAGGAGTTGCTGCTCACGGCATCGGAGCGCGACACCGCATTGCTGCTGCGCTCGTTTCGTAACACGATGCGCATGTTCAAGAATCCCACAGCCGAAAAGGTGCTGGAACTGGAGAAAGAGGGTGCCGACATACATCAGCTTGAATCGCTGATCAGCGGGAGAGCAGGCCTGAAGATGCTGGAGTCTGGCGACGTTGACAACGGGCTAATCAGCGTGGGTCAGGTGATTGGCCTCGTTCATGACATACCCACAGTCAAGGAGTTGATAGACAGAACCATGAAGGAAGCGGAAGAGGTTGCCTCGCGGATAACGGCCGACGGCCTTTTCAAGCCGCTGCGCCGGCCCGCAGATGCCAAGGAGTAGGGTGCCGCCAATGTCTACCCTGTACAGCATGGGGCTGACCACTGCGACCAGACTCCTGTCGATGCCGGACCAGGCTGCATTGCTGGCTACCTGCCCAACGGAGACATATTATGCTAGGTGATGCTGTGGTAATGGCCTTACGGAGATGCTTGAAGTGTCTACTCGAGATGCCCGGACAATCCAGGATCTGAAACGGGCTGTAGTCGAGGGCAAGAACTGGTACATAGCCCTGCTTGAAGCCATTCACCTATGGCATAGTCCTGAAGAGGACCATGAGGGACGCCATTATCGCTATCTTGTTGACAACGAGGCCTTCGACTGGCTCGTCCTTGCCGAGAGGCTATGCGAGGAACTCGCCGGTCTGGTTCCTGAAAAGGAACGGATCGATCTTCTCTTTTTTGACATGCCGCCGAAGGGGTCGCCTGGTGGCGAGTTCAGGACGATGATCGGCCCCGCAAAGTACCAGGCTCATCTCAACCATTTCTACGGCATCCTCGTGGAGAGATTCCTGGTTCTGGCTGTGACCGACGAGGTGCGAAAGGAGAAGAGGGCCGTGGGCCTGCCCAGCGACAACGGAGTGAGTGACGAGGCCTACCTTCGAGTCTATGGTTCGGGTCAGTCTGCCCTGCTGAAGCAGTTCAGAAGGGAGAGACGTTATCCGCAGACCAGGTCCATACAACTGAGCGAACTCAACGAGTTCACCTACTGGCTGTTCAAGCATCGGGTGAAGACACGGGATAAGTCCTGCGTGGCCAGCGATACCAAGAAAGCCCTGACAAAGCTGTATGAGACCATGAAGCTCAAGGGCAAACCTATGTGCCCAGCCGCGACTGAAGACTGAGAGCTATTAACTATCGGGCGATGTCGAGCGGAGCTGAGAGAGCTCTCGCTGCAGCCTTTGAAGCTTATCTTCGAGCAGAGCAAGCTTCTCCCTCTCCCTTTCAACAGCCTGAGACGGCGCCTTGCTCAGGAATGACTCGTCTCTCAGCCTGGCTTCAAGCTGGCTGATTCTTCCTCTGATCTCCTCGCTTTCCTTGCCCAGCCGTTGTTCCTCGGCAAGCCGGTCAACCATGCCTGCCAGAGGCAAGACCACTTCGGCCTCCTTGAGGACCAGGACCAGAGCCCCGTCCCTGGCAGGGTCCCTCTCTCGCCGATCCAGTATCGACAGAGGTCGGGCCTTGGCTGCTGCCTCTATGATGCTTGCCTGCGCTTTGAGATCGGTGAGAAGCTCGTCGGCATAGACCCGGGCCTCAATCCATTTTCCCGGCTCGACCTTATGCTGAGCCCGGACGTTGCGGATCGAGCGGACGATCTCTATCACCGCCTCCAGCACCCTCTCTGCTTCAGGAGCGAAGGCCCTATCATCAGCAAGGGGATAGGGGGCTATCATTATGGAAGCCGGAATCCTGCTTTCGGGGGGTAGATGCTGCTTCAAGCTCTGCCAGAGCTCCTCGGTGACAAAGGGCATGAAAGGGTGCAGCAGGCGCAGAGATTTCTCCAGAGTATCGACCAGGTATGGCACAGGCGAGGGATCTGATTGGCTGCGGAGCCTGGTCTTGGCAATCTCAATATACCAATCACAGAACTTCGACCAGACAAAGTCGTAGATCTGCTGCTCCGCTTCACCAAACTGGAAGCCCTCCATAAGCTCGGTGACATTGACGATGAGTCGGTTCAGCTGGCTGCTGATCCACCGGTCCTCTAACGTCGGCGGCTTTTGCGATAGCGCTGGCGTGACCGGCGCTGCGAAGCCTGCCTCGTCCAAACTCTTAAGAATGAACCGGCTGGCATTCCACAGCTTGTTTACGAAGTTGCGGCCCGATTCGAACTTGGCTGTGCCTACGTTCATGTCATTGCCAGGTGTGGTGCCGGCGGTCAAGGCAAAGCGAACTGCATCCACGCCGTAGCGGCTTATGGGTTCGGAGGGATTCATGGGCTTGCCTCGCAGTTTCGTTCTGCTCATCTTCTCTCCGCTCGCATCACGAATCAGACCATGAAGATACACAGTGCGGAAAGGTATCTCGCCCATGTCCTCGAGCCCCATCATGATCATCTTGGCAACCCAGAAGAAGATGATGTCGTAGGCCGTCTCCATGACCGAGCCGGGATAGAAGTAGCGGAGGTCATCGGTCTCATCCGGCCAGCCCAGCGTGGAATGTGTCCATAGTGCTGAACTGAACCAAGTATCGAGGACATCAGGGTCCTGGACGAGCTGGCTTGACCCGCATTGAGCACAGGCCGTCGGCTCATCCACCAAGACAATCACCCCGGCGCAGCCCTGGCAATACCACACGGGAATGCGGTGTCCCCACCACAGTTGCCGGCTGATGCACCAATCCCTGATGTTCTCCATCCAGTGGTAATATGTCTTGACGAACCGTTCCGGGATTATGGTGATTCTGCCGTCCCTTACGGCCTCGATAGCGGGTTTCGCCAGTGGCCCTGTCTGGACAAACCACTGCAGGCTTACTCTGGGTTCAACCATCGTCTGGCAGCGGTCACAATGACCTACCGAATGGGAGTAGGGTTCGATCTTCTCCAGAAGGCCTCTCTCTTTCAGGTCGGCTAGCACTCTATCCCGACAGGCAATCCTGTCCAGTCCCTGGTAGGGCCCGGCATGCTCGTTCATAGTGGCGTCAGGGTTCATGATGTGAATGAGGGGCAGATCATGCCTCTGGGCGATCTCGGCATCTGTAGGGTCATGGGCAGGGGTTATCTTGAGCGCTCCCGTGCCGAAGGAAGCATCAACAGCCTCATCGGCTATCACGGGGATGTCCCTGTCTATGACCGGAAGGGTGACGGTACTGCCAATGCGGTTCTTGTAGCGCGCATCTTCAGGGTGCACTGCCACAGCCGTATCGCCCAGGAAGGTCTCGGGGCGGGTGGTGGCCACGGTAACGAAGCCATCGCCTCTGGTGCTTGGATAACGGATATAGTAAAGGTGTCCGGCAATATCCTTGTGCTCGACCTCAAGGTCGGAGAGGGCAGTCTGGCAGCGGGGACACCAGTTTATCATCCGCTCTCCGCGATAGATCAGGCCTTTCTCGTACAGGCGCACGAAAGCGGTACGCACTGCCTTGCTGGGACCTTCATCCAGGGTGAACTTCTCCCTGCTCCAATCGCATGAAGCTCCCAGTAGCTGGTGTTGATGCCTGATCTCTGCGATGCTCTTCTCAGCCCATGCCCAGGTCAACCTGGTAAACTCCTCCCTGCCGATCTGCTCCCTGGTCTGCCCCTGTTTGGCCAGCTGTCGCTCCACGACCACCTGCGTGGCAATGCCGGCATGGTCGATTCCCGGCAGCCAAAGGGTGGGGTCGCCCCTCATCCTGTGCCACCGCACCATGATATCCTCGAGCGTAGCGGTGAGGGCATGCCCCAGATGTAACTCCCCGGTGACATTGGGCGGCGGCATGATGATGACGAAAGGCCTCTTGTCAGGTTCTATTTCGGGAGTGAAATAGCCCCGCTTCAGCCAGAAGTCATACCACTTCTGCTCTATCTTGCCGGGCTCATAGGCTTTGGGTAAAGCAGTCATTGGCCTCAATCCTCTCTAAGATGGGGGCTGGCATCCCGAAGAGGTCCTGGGATCTGGCCGGACTCCAATCTCCGAATCCGGAGCTCCCCGATCATCCGGCTTCGGGCACCGCAAGAAACTGCACCACCTTATCCAGGATCCTCTCCGCTACCTCGTACTTCGTCAGGAGGGGCAGATTGTCCACTCTACCCTCCCTGTCGATTATGGTCACCTGATTCGTGTCAACGCCGAATCCACTATCCCGGGCGGTAATATCGTTGGCTACGATGAAGTGAAGCCCCTTCTGCTTCACCTTCTCAATGGCGTTCTCCACAACGTTGCTGCTTTCCGCCGCAAAGCCAACCTTGACGAACTCTCCCTTGACAGTGCCCAGAATGTCCGGGGTGCTCTCCAGTTCCAGGGTTAGCCCGGCATCCCCCTTCTTGATCTTCTGTCCGGCCGGGCTCTTGGGGCGATAATCTGCCACGGCTGCGGCCATTATCAGCGCGTCAGCCCTGGACGCCAGATTCTCCACCGCCTGGCGCATATCCTGGGCAGTGTTTACTTTGGTCACCTCAACGCCCGTGGGTTCAGTTAGCCAGGCGGGAGCGGTGACCAGCGATACTCTGGCACCGCGGTCCCGGGCGGCCTCGGCCAGAGCATAGCCCATCTTGCCGGACGAGCGATTACTGATGTAGCGGACCGGGTCGATAGGTTCTTGTGTACCGCCTGCGGTGATAACGATATGTCTCCCCGACAGATCGCCGTCTCTGCCCAGCACGCGACGAACCGTGCCCAGAATAAGGTTAATGTCGGCAAGCCGTCCCAGGCCTTGTCTGCCCGAGGCCAACCAGCCTGCCGCTGGCCCGACCACCACGAAATCGCGGGCCTTGAGCTCAGAGAGATTGTCCTGGGTAACCTGGTTCTCGTACATGTTGGTCTCCATGGCCGGGGCTATCACCACCGGCGCCCTGGTGGCCAGCACCGTGCAGCAAAGCATGTCGTCGGCCATGCCCGCAGCCAGCTTGGCGATAATATTGGCTGTGGCAGGGGCGACAACCACTATGTCGGCAGCCCTCGCCAGGGAGACGTGCTCGATGCTGTATTCTGAGGCCAGATCAAACATCTCTGTAACCACAGGCCTGCCCGTAAGGGCACGGAATGTGACCGGCGAGACAAACTGGGTGGCTTCGCCACTCATAATGACATGCACGGCGGCCCCGTCCTGCGTAAGCTGGCTGGCCAGCTCGGCTGCCTTATAGGCAGCGATGCTACCCGTAACCCCTAGAACTACTGTCTTGTTTTTCAGCATTGCTACTCCTTGTTCATCTCATAGATAAGCCTCAACCCGATCAAGGTCAGGCTGGGATTAACCACGTCTATGGCCGCTATCTCCTCAGCAAACGGATACGCCTGGCCGCCAGTAGCTATCACCTTGGCCCTGGTTCCCAACTCCTGGTCTATTCTCCGGATCATCCCCTCGATGAGGTCAATGTACCCGAATATTATACCCGATTGCATGGCCGAGACAGTATTCCTGCCGATGACCTGCCTGGGCTTGACCATCTCTATTCTGGGTAGCACCGCCGTGCGGGCAAACAGTGCTTCACTGGCTATGCTTATCCCCGGGGCAATGGCCCCACCCAGGTAATCTCCTTCCTGGGAAACAACGTCAAAGGTCGTGGCGGTGCCGAGGTCAATGATGATCAGCGGCTTGCCGTAGAGGTTCTGGGCAGCCACCGCATTGACCACGCGGTCGGGCCCAACCTCACGGGGATTGTCGAGTCGGATGCGCATGCCCGTCTTCACCCCCGCCTCCACCACCAGGGGCTCTGTCTCGAGATACTTCTCACACAGTTCCACGAACGTGTGCAGCAGTGGAGGTACGACACCGCACAACACTACTCCGCTGATCGTCGAGGGCGCGATCTTCTTCCGCTCCATGAGCCCCAGCACCACCTCGCCGTATTCATCCGTTGTGCGATGAATCCCGGTGGCCAGATTCCAGGTAGCTTCCAGTTGATCGCCCGCGAAAGCCCCCAGCTTGACGTTGGTGTTACCAATATCAATCGCCAGTAACATTTTCCCGCGGCTCTGTCTTCGTCCTCCCGCCACTGTGCGGTGAGTATATCACCACTGTCTGATCCATGCTACTGTCGAGGCCCGCGCTTCAAGGGCACATCTCACCCGTTGTCAAGGCCCTCACGCCTTGCTTGGAGGACCTGTAGCTTCCTGACCATCGCCTGCCAGTGCGTGCCCTGCCAGTAGATACGCTGGCAGGCCGGGCACTGCCGGTACTCTCTCTGTGTCTCGAAGACGTGAGGAGGGACCAGGTCGTGCACTTCATCCCTCTGGCGGACTATCAAAGGTTGATTGCACTCCAGGCAGAGCGAGAAGGGCCTGTACTGATAGTTCAGGTTCAACGTCTTGACCACGTCTCGCACCTGCAACTCAGGGTCATCCTCCTTCACCACTGTGACTCTGAGGATGCCGTTTGAGACCAGGCGTCTCTTACTGAGTTCAGCACCTCTGGTCAGAATAACCCTCTGCTCGTCCAGAGCCCTTCTGATCATCTGCCTATCGTCGAGTTGCCTGAACAGCGCGGTATCATAGCCCATCATCCTGAGCCATCGGGCCAGTTTGCCGACATTGTTGTCTGCCAGAAACCTGGGTTCCATAGCTCAGCCATTCTACCACCCATCGAGCGTCCAACGCAGCCAGTGCCGCCAGTCGGTGGGGCTGTTCGGATCGAGTCTGCACGATTGTGATCATTGACAGAAGGCGGGTTTTCAGCTATCGTTTAGGCGCGAAAATGCACAAGGAGGTTAGGGAATGCCAGTTAACATGATTGTCTGCTGTAAGCAGGTGCCCGATCCTGAAGCACCACCGGCGGTGTTCAAGGTGGTGGACAACAAGATGACCTTGCCGCCGGACGTGAAGCCGGTGATCGGGCAATACGAGGAGTTCGCCCTGGAAGCTGCCCTCAAGATCAAGGATACCACGGGGGGCAAGATCACGGCGCTCAGTCTGGGCAACAACTTCGTGCGTGATGTAATCAAAAAGGCCCTTGCCGTGGGGGGCGACGAACTCATACTCCTGGAGGACGAGGCGTTTGACGGCGGCGATAGCTGGTCGACTGCCAGCGCCCTGGCTGAGGCCATCAAGAAGATAGGGGAATACGACCTCATCTTCTGTGGCAGGCAGTCCTCGGATTGGGACTCAGGGCAGGTGGGACCGGGCATCGCAGAGATCCTGGGCCTCCCGGCTGTAACCCTGGCTCGCAAGGTAGAGGTGGTGGATGGCAAAGCAAAGGTCGAGCAGGTTATTCCTGATGGCTACCAGGTCGTTGAAGTGACGCTTCCCGCCGTGATCGTGGTCACCAGCGGTCTGGGAGCACTTCGTTACGCCACCCTGAAGGGGATCATGGCAGCGGCTAAGAAACAGCCGGTCCTCTGGAAGCCAGCCGATATCGGGCTCGAGCCTGCCCAGGTCGGCGCCGCGGGCAGACGCACCAGGCTGGAGAAGCTATTCCAGCCGATCAAGGAGGGCAAGTGCGAGATGATAGAGGGCGAGACTCCCGCACAGGCCGGCGCTAACCTGGCGATGAAACTCAGGGAAGCCAAACTGCTTTAGAGTTAAGGAGGATACCATGGCTGAAAACAAAGGTATGCTGGTTATTGGTGAACTGGCAGGCGGAAAGCTGGCAGCCATTACCACCGAGTTGCTGGGATGCGGCAGGAAGCTTGCTGATGAACTGAAGGAGGACGTATCCTGCCTGCTGGTCGGCGACGCGGTCGGCGCGGCTGCTAAAGAAGCAATCGCCTTCGGAGCAGACAAGGTCTATGTTGCGGAGGATGTTGCACTGAAGGACTATCAAGCAGACTCCTACATCCAGGTGGCGGAGAAGCTGGTCAAGGACATCGCCCCCCGGACCGTACTCATGGGCCAGACATCCATGGGCAGGGACCTTGCTCCCCGCCTTGCCTTCAGGCTGGGCACCAGCCTGACCACAGATTGTCTCGACCTGAGCATGGACCCCGTCACAAAGATGCTGACGCAGACGCGGCCCGTCTATGGTGGTACCGCTCAGGCGGTGTTTGTCAGCGAACTCACGCCGCAGATGGTCACCGTCAGGACCAAGGCGATGTCGCCCCTGGAACGTGATGACGCACGTAAGGGCGAGACCATACCAGTTAAGGTTGACGTAGATGCGTCCAGGGTGCGGACACAGATACTGGAGACCGTCAAGGAAGAGGCGGCGGGCATGAAGCTTGAGGACGCCCCCGTGATCGTCTGCGGGGGCAGAGGCATGGGCGGCCCCCAGCCTTTCCAGACGGTACTGAAAGAACTCGCCGATGTGCTGCATGGCACGGTGGGCGCCTCACGGCCGCCTGCTGACAATGGCTGGGTGCCGGAGGCATTGCATATCGGACTTACCGGGAAGATCGTGGCCCCTGACATCTATATTGCTGTAGCTGTATCCGGCGCCAGCCAGCACACCGCCGGCTGTACGGGGTCCAAGCACATCATAGCCATCAACAAGGACCCCGAGGCTAACATATTCAGGGAGGCGGAGTTCGGAGTTGTGGGCAAGTACGAAGACGTGGTGCCGGCCCTGACCAGCAAGCTCAAGGAACTGCTGGCCGGCTAACCTGGCGCAGAAGCACTGTCGTAAGACTCAGAGGCCCCGCTGCTTGAGCGGGGTCTCCGCTTTTTCCAGCGTGACGATCTACCGATCGTCTGCACGGGAACCAGCCTCGCTCAAGTTCAGGTGGCTGAGCAGCCCTGGTGCGCCCGCAGACTCAGTCACATATGCTGCCGGTGCTGTCATTACAGCCCCTCTGCCTTTTGCAGAAGGAGTTGATAGATGTAGCCCTTGATGGGCCTATTCGCAAAGTAGGATTCCAGCGGGTCATCGAACTCAGCACATCTCGTGAACCCATACTTCTCGTAGAACCAGTAGCTGGCCGTCTCATCCGTAGGCACGGCGATTGACCTGGCCTGTGAGCGCAGGGCCTGCTGTACAAGTCGGTCCATCAAAGCGCGGCCGATTCCGGTGCCCTGGTATTGCGGAGCAACGGCAAACAGCACCACCTCTGCCTCGCTGGCCGGCATGTTCCTCCTCAGGACACTGAGCGCCCGCAGGCCCGGCCCGAGAAGCCCCATCAGTTTCCGGCGACCTCCGTAACTGCCACGTAGGAACCCGACCGTGATGAGGCCGATCTGCCTGATGGTGCGCCACATGTCAACAAGCACAGACCGGGACCTGAAGCGGCCGAAGATGAGCCCCGCCACTTTGCCATCTGCAAGAGCAAGCTCTGCGTAGTTGGACATGGCCAGAGAGCCATCTATCTGGCCCCTCATCACCTTTCCCACATCCTCGCCTGAGAACCGGCCGGCTGCCAGGGGAAAGGCCGCTGCAGCAATGCCGGCACAGGCCGGGAGGTCTGCCGGTTGATAGCAGCGAAAGGAGACTTGGGAACTCATGACACAATCCCGGTGCGTAGCACCGCGGGCGGGATGAGCTACTGAAGTAGCCGGCGTGGTTCAGATGGCCGGCTGCAGGTGGCCCGGTCTACAAGCTTGCTCAGTCGCCCTTGCTGGCCTTCTTCGCAGCGATGACCTTCTGACTGATATGAGGGGGCACTTCGTCATAGTGGTTGAACTCCATTACGAAGTCACCGCGTGCCTGCGTCATCGACCTCAGGTCTATGGCATAGCGGACAAGCTCTGCATAAGGGGCCTGTGCCTCGATGATGTTGATGCCTCCGCTGGGGTTCATGCCCAGCACGCGTCCCCTCTTGGTGTTAAGATCGCTGATCACATCGCCCGTGTACATCTCGGGCACGGTTATGGTGAGGTTCATGGCAGGCTCAAGCAGCACCGGCTCACCCTCGGATAGCCCTTTCTTGAGGGCCTGTCCTGACGCTATCTTGAAGGCGATGTCCGAGGAGTCCACCGGGTGGAAGCTGCCATCATAGAGCGTTACCTTCACGTCCACCACGGGATAGCCGGCCAGGACTCCTTCCTGTTTCCCCTCGTTAACTCCCTTCTCCACAGAGGGAATGTAGTTGTGGGGTACTGCCCCGCCGAAGACCTTCTCGGCAAACTCAAAACCCGCACCGCGAGGCAGAGGCTCCAATTCCAGACGCACATGCCCGTACTGGCCATGTCCTCCCGTTTGTTTCTTATGCTTGTACTCGGCTTTGGTGGGCACCGTTATGGTCTCCTTGTAAGGGATACCCGGCGTATCCAGCCTCACCTCCACACCGAACTTGCGGCGGATCTTCTCCTTGATTATCTCAAGGTGGCTATCGCCAACCCCGGAGATGATGAACTCCGAGGTATCGGCTTCGCGGCGTGTCTGCAGCGAGGGGTCCTCCTCACAGATCCTGGGCAGAACGGTGCTCATCTTGTCCAGGTCCGTCTTGGTCTGAGGCTGGATCGACATGCTGAAGTTGGCCCTGGGGAACTCGATACCGGCGAAGACCACGGCATGGTCGCGGGCGCAGAGCGTATCACCAGTGGTTGTGATGCCCAACCTCGCCACCACGCCGATATCTCCGGCAGCGATCTGCGGCACCTGCTGCTGGTTCTTGCCCAGCACGGTAAGGAGCTGGCCAATCCGCTCCATGGCATTCTTGCTGGCGTTCCAGACCTGGGAGTTGGCGGACAGAACGCCCGAGTAGACTCGGAAATAGCTGAGCTTGCCTACATAGGGATCAGCGCTGGTCTTAAACACAAGAGCGGAGAAGGGAGCCTCAGAGTTGCGCGTGATCTCCTCCTGCTCACCGGTGGCCACGTTCTTGGCCGTGACCGGGCTCGCTTCCTCCGGCGAGGGCAGGCACTGACAGATAGCCTCAAGAACCTGGCGGGCGCCCACGCCCTTGAGCGCGGAGCTCGCAAAGACGGGCACCAGCTTGCCGGCAACGGTGGACCTGGTCAGGGCCGTAACGACTTCCTCGTTAGTAAGAGGCTCGCCCTCCAGGTACTTGTTGATGAGTTCATCATCGTCTTCCACGGCCGCCTCCACCAGCTTCTCGCGGCTGGCCTCGGCCTGTTCCCGAAGGTCGGCGGGCACTTCTGCTTCCTGCGACTCGGCGCCCAGAAAGGCCTTCATGGTCACCAGGTCCACTATGCCCTTGAAGTCGCTCTGCGAACCTATCGGGATCTGAACAGGCAGGCACCTGGGCGATAGTTTGGCCTGTATCTGCTCCAGGACCGAGAAGAAGTCGGCATTCTCCCGGTCCATCTTGTTCACAACTATCAGGCGGGGCAGGCCTGCCTTCTCAGCATCGTCCCACATCTGTTCTGTGCCCACCTCCACACCGGAGGCTGCACACACCACCACTACCGCTCCCTCAGTGACCCTCAGTCCGCACCGAACCTCGCCCAGAAAATCGGCATAGCCAGGAGTGTCAATCAGATTCAGCGTCGTCCCCTGCCACTCGAAGCGAAGCAGCGACAGGTTGATGCCCATGTTGCGTTCAACCTCAATAGGATCAAAGTCCGATGCAGTACTGCCGTCATCAACGCTGCCCCGGCGTTGAATAGCGCCGGAGGTAAAGAGCATGGATTCTGCCAGCGAGGTCTTCCCCGCCCCTTGATGAGCAAGCAGGACGATGTTTCGAATCTTCATAGCCCCCAATTATAATCCCGTTCCTGAAGATGCGCAACCGCTGTTACACTGCCGGGTCATAGTGCTATAATGTCGCGGTTACATCGCAATGAAGCTGAGTTACGACCATGTGAGGCATATCGCCCGGCTCACCCGGTTGGGCCTGAGCGAGCAGGAGGTCGAGAGGTACAGCCTCCAGCTATCCGGCATCCTCGAGAACTTCGAGCTACTGAGGCAACTCGATACCACCGGCGTCTCGCCGGCGACCCATACAGTGCCACAACAGGACGTGCTGAGGAAAGACGTCGTGGCCGACTCATATCCCCTGGCCGAGATCCTGTCGAACGCGCCGGGGCAGGAGGACGGCTGCTTCACGGTCCAGGCCATCCTGGAGTGATTGCCTCACGTCCGGCACCCTCGAGTAAAGGCTTCCAATATGCAGGCGAATGACCTACACCGGCTAACCATCCACGAGGCGCACGAGCTCCTCAAGAAGAGGGAGATCTCCTCGCTGGAGTTGACACAGTCCGTCCTCAAGCGCATCACTGAGGTCGATGGCCGGGTTCG
>Ga0209498_1001091_pt1 | contig 16623 bp, 16 predicted proteins | sample WalLakDeSediment_FD_184131 | JGI IMG/M metagenome (GOLD analysis project Ga0209498, IMG submission 184131) | Lake sediment microbial communities from Walker lake, Nevada to study Microbial Dark Matter (Phase II) - Walker Lake 11/02/13 Deep... | ecosystem: Environmental > Aquatic > Freshwater >... | reverse complement strand
GGAGGATACTGGGAGACCCTTCCCCAGGACCGGATCCGGGAGATCGTGAAGGGAGCCCTGAAGGGAGGCGTCAACTGGTTCGATACGGCGGAGGCCTATGGCGGAGGGGCTTCGGAGGAGTCCCTGACGGCGGCCCTGAAAGACCTCGGTGCGGCACCGGGGGGCGTGGTGGTGGCCACGAAGTGGTGGCCCCTCTTCCGGACCGCCAGGAGCATCCTCAGGACCATCGACGAGAGGCTGGCCCGGCTAGGGGGATTTCCCATCGACCTGCACCAGATCCACAGCCCCTTTTCCCTCGCCACCGTCCAGGCCGAGATGGGAGCCATGGCGGAGCTGGTACAGGAGGGGAAGATCAAGGCGGTGGGGGTGAGCAACTTCTCCGCCGGGATGATGCGGAGGGCCCACGCAGCCCTCGCCGCCAGGGGGATTCCCCTGGCCTCGAACCAGATCCACTACTCCCTGTTGCATCGAGGTGCAGACAGGAACGGTGTGATCCGAGCTGCCAAGGAGCTCCAGGTCTCCATCATCGCCTACTCCCCCCTGGCCCAGGGAATCCTCACGGGGCGCCATCACGAGGATCCGGACATGATCCGGACGCGGCCGGGACCCAGGAAGCGTATGCCCTCCTTCCAGCGGCGGGGCCTTGAGCGGAGCCGGCCCCTGGTGGAGGCCCTCAGGGAGATCGGCTCGAGCCACGGGGCCACTCCCGGGCAGGTGGCCCTGAGCTGGCTCCTGGGCTTCCACGGTGAGACGGTGGTGGTGATTCCGGGAGCCTCCCAGGTCCGTCAGATGGAGGAGAATCTGGGGGCCCTTCGCCTGCGCCTGAACGAGGAGGAATTGGCTCGGCTGGATCGCCTGTCCCGGCCCTGAGGGGAGCAGCGGAGCCCAATCCCCCTGCTCCCCCGAGACGGAACAAGGATCACGAGGGCGTGGATACCTCCCCCGGAGCTATGAGGGCCTGTGGCCGTCGATGAGGTCCCGGGTGCCGCCGTGGATGAGCTTCCGGATGTGTGGCCGCTCCAGGAAGTCGTGGGGGAACCCGAGCTCCACGGAACTGGCTTCCTCCAAGCGAGCGAGATGCTCGGGGTCGAGGGTCACCTGGAGGACCCCCAGGTTGTCCTTCACCTGGTCCAGGGTCCTGGCTCCCAGGATGGGGATCACCACCCCCGGGCGGCTCCGAACCCAGGCCACCGCCACCTGCGTGGGTGTGCAGCCCACCTCCATGGCCACGTCCACCACCACCTGGGCGATCCTGAGCATCCGGGGGTCCTGGGCCCGGGTCTCCCGGACGCGTCCCTCCCCAGGAGGATCGCCCAGGTTGTACTTCCCCGTGAGGACGCCGGCTCCCAGGATGCCCCAGGGAGTCACCGCAAGGTCCAGGGCTCTGGCCATGGGGAGTAGCTCCCGTTCCGGCGTCCGCTCCACCAGGCTGTATTCGATCTGGAGGGCCGCGAAGGGGCTCCAACCCCGTAGGTCCGCCAGGGTGTTCGCCTGGGAGACGATCCATGCGGGGGTGTCGGAGATCCCCACATAGAGGACCTTTCCAGCCCGGACCAGGTCGTCCAGGGCTCGCATCACCTCGTCCACGGGTGTCAGGAAGTCCCAGGCGTGCAACCAGAGCAGGTCCACATAGTCCAGCTTCAGGCGTCGGAGGCTGCCCTCCAGGGACCTCACCAGGTTCTTCCTGTGATTCCCGGCGCCGTTCGGATCCCCTTCCCGGTCGAAGAGGGTGTACTTCGTAGCCACCACGAAGCGATGGCGGTCGGCGGCCACGAACTCTCCCACCAAACGTTCGCTCGTCCCGTCGGTGTAGCGATTCGCCGTGTCGATGAAGTTCCCGCCGGCTTCGGCGTAGGCGTCGAAGATCTTCCTGGATTCCCTTGGGGCGGCGCCCCATCCCCACTCCTCTCCGAAGGTCATGGTGCCGAGGCCCAGCTCCGACACCCGGAGCCCGCTCCGTCCCAGTAGCTTATAGCGCATCATGGTAACCCTCCCCATTCTTGTTGCCGACGGCAGGATGGTCTGGCCGGCATGGGAGGGCTCGTGGGACCGGGGTCCGGTGAGGCTCCGAAAGCCGGTGCAGCCGAGGAAGGAGTATAGCTCGTCCGGTGGAGCCCCATCCAGGGCCCTGGGGCGGGCTGGCCCGGGAGGAGGATTGCCTTGAGGAACGTTGTGAGTAGGGGGCTTCATCTGCCTGTTACGGTCGTGCTTCTTCTGACACAGGCTTGCGGCGCCGGAAAGGGCGGGGAGGATCCCTCCATGGTGACGGATGTGCAGCGATTCCTGGCCCTGGGAGACTCCTACACCATCGGGGAAGGGGTGGACTCCACGGCACGCTGGCCCGTGGCCCTGGCCAGGGAACTCAGGACTTCGGGCATCCCCGTTGAAGACCCGGTGGTGGTGGCCCGGACGGGGTGGACGACCCAGGAGCTGTCTGCGGGGATCGACCGGGCAGGTCTGGAAGGGGCCTACGACATGGTCTCGCTCCTCATCGGTGTGAACAATCAATACAGGGGCCTGGACCTGGAGGAGTACCGCACCCAGTTCGTGGAGCTCCTGGACCGTGCGGTGGGGTTCGCCGGTGGGGACCCTGGCCGGGTCCTGGTCCTTTCAATCCCCGACTGGGGCGTGACCCCCTTTGCCCAGGGGCGGGACCGGGGGCGCATCGGGACGGAGATCGACGCCTTCAACGAGGTGAACCGCCGGGAGTCGGAGGCGGCAGGGGCAAGGTACGTGGACGTCACAGGGATCTCCAGGGAGGCAGGGGAGCGTCCCGAGCTGCTGGCGGACGATGGTCTGCATCCCGGCGGCGCCATGTATGAGCGCTGGGTGCAGGCGGCCCTTCTTGCGGCCCGGGAAATCCTCTCCGGGAAGGAGCCATGAGCCAATGGGATGAGCGATACGCCCGGGAGGGTTGGGCCTTCGGGACCGAGCCCAACGATTTCCTGAAGGAGGAGGCCCACCGGATTCCGGAGGGGGGAAGGGTCTTGTGTCTCGGGGAGGGGGAGGGGAGGAACGCGGTCCACCTGGCCTCCCTGGGCTACCGGGTGGTGGCGGTGGACCTGTCCGCCGTTGGAATGCGAAAGGCCCGTGGGCTGGCTGCGGAGAGGGGTGTGTCGGTGGAGACCCTGGTGGCGTCGGTGGAGGAGCTCGATCTGGGGGAGGGGGAGTGGCAGGGCATCGTGTCCATCTTCTTCCATCTGCCCCCGGAGCTGAGGAGGGCCGTGCATAGCCAGGTGGCTCGCGGGCTGGCGCCCGGCGGGGTCTTTGTCCTGGAGGCGTACACCCCCAGACAGCTTGAGCTGGGCACGGGCGGGCCTCCCCACGCCCATCGGCTCCCCACCCTGGCGGTGCTCCGTGAGGAGCTGGAGGCGTTGCAGTTGGCGGTGGGACGGGAGTTGGAACGGGAGATCCACGAGGGCTGGATGCACACCGGTCGGGGGGCGGTGGTTCAGGTGGTGGGGGTCCGGCCCTGAGGGAGGATGTTCTTCAGCTCCTGTACGCAGAGGCATGGAAGGATCCAGCTCACATGAACGTAATTGTGGACAGGGAGTCCCACGGGACGGATCCGTGCCCGCGGATGCCGGGGAGGTCAAGGGGCTGCCTCAATTGCAGATAGGGGGGTTCGATGGCGATGCTTTACGTTACCCTGGTACTTCCGGCCACGACCCCGCCCCCCTCCCCTCGCGCCAGGGAGCTGGCCGTTCTCCTCGCCCGGGTCACGGAGGAGTACGTAAAGGCCCACCCCTCCACCACGAGGGCGGAGGTCCGGCAAGCCCTGCGCCTTGCGGGGGGAAGGACGGGTGGAGGGAGCGACCGGTCTCGTCTCGCGGTCATCACGCTGGTGGGATTCGTGCTTTCTCTCGTGCTTGTGAGCATCCTGGCTGTGTTGTTGAGCGGCGGCTGAGGCTGATGGAATCAATCGGCTCTCTTCGGGGGTGGCAGGGATCCGGCGAAGAGGCCCGCCGCAAGATCCAGGACCTTGGGGACGCGGGCGAAAAGGAGCTCCACGGGCCTCCTGGCGTACTTGAAGCAGAGGAAGGCCCCCCAGCGCCGAAGGAGTAGGTCCGCCCCCACCGGTGAGCGCAGGAGGTGCCTCCGCCAGTCCGTGAGGTCCTGCTGGCCCCGGGTGAGCTTGTCCGCGAGGTAGGCTCCGGCCACGGACCCGTATTGGATGGCCTCGGCAATGCCCTCCCCGGTGATGGGATCCACTCCTGCCGCCTCACCCACAAGCATGACCCGGCCCCGGGAGAAGGGTTCGTGGGGCTCGAAGCCCCTCTCCAGCATCTGCTTCTTGCGATGTGCAGCCGGATCGAGACCTATGCGCCTGAGGCGTCGGTCCAGTATTTCCATCACGTCAGGGGGATCGTCACCGGGGAAGACCAGGCCGTAGACTCCCCGGGACATGCGGATCTCCCCCTCCAGGGGCGTGGGGAAGTCCCATGCGTACCCGTTCAAACCCCGGTTTGAGACGTCGAAGTGGAGGACGTCGCGGGGAGGATCTCCGTCCACACGCTCGGAATCCACCTCCGCCACCCTGGCCTTCAACGTCGCGAAGGAGAGGCCGAGCCACCGACGGACGAAGCTTCCCAGCCCGTCGGCGCCGACCAGTAACCTCGCCCCGTAGGCTCCTTCTCCCGCCGCCACCTCCACGCCCCCTCTCGAGACCTGGATGTCCTGCACGGGCGCTCCCTCCACCAGGAGGACCCCTCGGTCACGGGCCTGGGCTGCCAGGGCTGCGTCAAACTCCAGGCGCCGGACGGTTCGCCCCATGGGGCCCGGTGCCCGCTCCGACGTTCCCTGGGGAACGGTGAAGCGGATCCCGGTGATGGGGACGGAGGGGACATCCACCCGCACTCCGATGCCATTCAGGAGGCGGTCCCCGCGGGATCCCAGAGCCCCGGCGCACGTCTTCTCCCTGGGAAAGACCTTCTTCTCCAGGACAAGGACCCGTCCCTCCAGGTCGGGACGGGCGTGGAGGAGGAAGAGAGCCGTGGAGAGACCCGCGGGGCCGGCGCCTGCGATGATGACGTGGTACTCCATGGCGGCAGATCCTGAGGCGCGGTTTCCCACACGACGCTCGAAACACAAATTAGGTGTGTCGTCATGGTCCCGCATCGATTGGCGGGGCCGCCCACCGTGGGCGCCGCCTCGGCATCTGGCAGGCGGACCCGCGGAAGGATTCGGATCTTCGAGGGAACCGACCATGAGCCTGGGCTTCAGAGCTTCGACCTGCCTTCTCGTTCCACTTCTTCACCTCCTTCCGGTCCTGGCCGTTCAAGGCCAGGAGGTGGGACCGGCCACCGGGTCCCTGGTCATCGTGGGCGGCGGAATGACGGACCGGTCCATCTCCCAACGGTTCGTAGAGCTTGCGGGTGGGGAAGAGGCCCGCATCGTGGTGGTGCCCACCGCCGGGGGAAGGGAAACCTACGACGACTCGAACTGCGGTTTGGGCACGTGGCAGGCCCTGGGTGTGGCCAGGGTGACGTGTCTCCATACCATGGATCCTGCGGAGGCCAATGGGGAAGAGTTCGTCCGACCGGTCCTGGAGGCCACCGCCGTCTGGTTCAACGGAGGACGGCAGTGGCGGATCGTGGACTCCTTCGGGGGGACCTTGGCGGAAGAGGAGTTCCGACGGGTCCTGGATCGTGGGGGGGTCATCGGGGGATCCTCCGCTGGAGCCACCATCCAGGGCTCCTACCTGGTACGGGGAGATACCGCCGGGAACACCATCATGATGGGCTCCCACCAGGTGGGCTTCGGGTACCTGAAGAACACCGCCATCGACCAGCATGTGCTTCGGCGAAACCGTCAATTCGACCTCATCGAGGTCATCGAGACCTATCCGGAACTCCTGGGCATCGGCATCGACGAGAACACCGCCATCGTGGTGCAGGGGGACGAGTTCGAGGTCATCGGCCAGTCGTACGTCCTCATCTATGACAACCAGACGACGGTGGGACCCGGCGGCCGCTTCTACTTCATCCCCCCCGGCGGGCGGTTCAACCTCGGTACCCGGGAGGCCACCCGGGGGGAGGGCAACGACCGGCCCATCGAGGGGCCCAGGCCGGAGCCGTGGCAGGGACGGGAGTGACCTTCGCCTCTGAAGCTCGGTCCCTTCACCCCGTGCTGAAGCGCTCCGCCACGGCTTCCTGGTAGGCCTGGAGTCGGGGACTGATCTCCACGGGGAAGGGAGGGTCGGCGGGGGCGAGGGCCCGAATACGGGCCGGGAGTGAGGCCACTTCTCGGGTGGCATGCTCCCGGATGGCCTCCAATGGGACTCTCCCCTCCGGGAGGCGCACGCCTTCCCGCATCACGGTCTTCAGGAGGGGCCTACCGGGGAGATCCTCCTCCTCCCGGGCCACCACGTCCCGGAGCAGGACCCCGTCCCTCTCCATGCGGAACACCTGCTTCCTCCCGGGAAAGACGCCCTTCCCCAGGGAAAGCTTCAGCCGTCCTTCCCCTCCGTAGCTGGTGAGCTTGTAGGCCATGTCCAGGGACGGGGCATCGGCGGATACGCTCATCCTGGTCCCCACACCGAAGCCGTCCACCGGGGCTCCGGCCTGGACGATCTTCAGCACGCTGTGCTCGTCCAGTCCACCGCTGGCGAAGATCTTCACCTCCTTCAGGCCACCCTCGTCCAGGATGGCCCGGGCCTCTCTGGCCAGGGTCACCAGGTCGCCGGAGTCCAGTCGGATCCCTCCAACCTTGAAGGCCTCTTCCAACTCCCCCCGCAGCTGCACCACCTTCCTCACGCCCTCCAGGGTGTCGTAGGTGTCCACCAGGAGGGTGCTCCAGGGGTAGAGGGCCGCAAAGGCCTTGAAGGCCGTCTCTTCGTCGGGGTGGGCCTGGACGAAGGAGTGGGCCATGGTCCCCAGGACGGGGATTCCGAAGACGCACCCGGCCAGGACGTTGCTGGTGGCATGGACCCCTCCCACGTAGAAGGCTCGGGCGCCCTTCAAGCCGGCATCCACGCCGTGGATGCGCCGGAGGCCGAAGTCCACCACGGGCCGCCCCCCGGCAGCCAGCGCAACCCGGGCCGCCTTGGAGGCCGCCAGGGTCTGGAAGTGGACCTGGTTCATGATGAAGGTCTCCACCAACTGGGCCTGGGGCAGCGGAGCGGTAACCTCCAGGATGGGCTCCTGGGGGAAGAGCGGGGTGCCTTCGGGAACGGCCCGGACCTCTCCCCGGAAGCGGAAGGCCCCGAGCCACTCCAGGAACTCCCCGGAGAAGGAGCCCAGGCTCGCCAGATACTCCAGGCTCTCGGGGGTGAAGCGAAAGGTCTCCAGGTATTGGAGCACACTCTCCAGGCCGCAGGCTACCATGAAGTTCCTGTGCTCCGGGAGACGGCGGGAATAGAGGCTGAAGGTGGCCTCCTCCTCCATACCCTCCCGCCAGTAGGACTGGAGCATGGTGAGCTGGTACAGGTCCGTGACCAGAGATACGTTCAGGTCCGAGACCCAGGAACTCGTGCGGTTCATCCTCGCCTCCTGTCCCCGCTGGGAGCCTCACCCCTGGCGTTGTCCGGCCCTACCCCACCCATGGCTCTACGAGAGCCTCACGATACCGTCTTCGCTATGCGAATCCAACCCGAGGGGTTGCCCCACCGGCCCGGGTGTGGTTCCTTGAGTCCGGCGGCACCCCTTCTCCTCCCTCGAATCGGATGTCCCATGAACGACGTGGGCGGCCAGGTCAACGACGTTCTCCTCATGGTCCAGGGCCTGGCGGTGACCCGGGCCCTCAAGGAGAGGCTGGAAGCCGCCGGGTGCCCCCAGCGGGATGTCCACATGCACACGGTATCCTGAGGCTTGCCATGCCCCTTCTCGGAATCATCTCCGACACCCACGGCCTCCTGCGCCCCGAGGCGGTGGAGGCTCTCCGAGGCGTGGACCGGATCCTTCACGCCGGTGACGTAGGTGGGGACGGGATCCTGCGGGAGCTGGCGAAGCTGGCGCCGGTGACGGCTGTGCGGGGAAACATGGACAAGGGGGACTTCGGCTCGACCCTTCCGGCAACGGAGGCCGTGGAGGTGGGGGGAGCATGGTTCTACATCATCCACGACCTGGAGACCCTGGACCTGAACCCGTCGGCGGCGGGGTTCCATGCCGTGGTCTTCGGCCACACCCACCTGCCGGAGATCAGGAACACGGATGGTGTGCGATACATCAATCCCGGCAGCGCCGGGCCCGAGCGGCCGGGGAAGCCGGTGACGGTGGCGGTGGCCGAGGTGGAAGGGGGGGTGGTCCGGCCCCGCATCGTCAGGTTGCTTTGACCCGGCGTCGTCAGCTGCACTCCCCCAGTAGAGCCCGGACCCTCTCCCAGATTCCGTCGAACATCTCCCGGGTCAGGGTCCCGGTGAAGGTGTTCTGCTGGCTGGGGTGGTAGGATGCCAGGAGAGTGAGCCCGGGACGTACGGGGACCTCCAGGCCGTGGGAGAAGGGGGGCCTGGGGCTGGGGAAGGGCTCTCCCCGGGCCATGAGGATGCGGCAAAGCTGCTGGAAGGCGAAGCTGCCCAGGGGGACCATCACCCGGGCTCGTGGCAGGAGGTCCAACTCCCTCTCCAGGAAGGGCCGACACGCCTCCCGCTCCGCCGGAGTGGGCTTGTTCCCGGGGGGCGCGCATCGCACCGCCGCCGAGATGTAGCAGTCCTTGAGGTGGAGGCCGTCGCCGGGGGCCACGGACTCGGGCCTGTCGGCGAACCCCGCCCGGTGGAGGGCTGCGTAGAGCCAATCGCCGGACCGATCTCCTGTGAACATCCTCCCGGTGCGGTTGGCCCCGTGGGCAGCAGGTGCCAGACCCACCACCAGGAGCCGGGCATCCGGGTCCCCGAACCCGGGCACCGGCCGTCCCCAATACTCCTCCTCGGCATAGGCGGCCCGCTTGTTCCGGGCCACCACCTCCCTCCATGACACCAGCCTGGGGCAGCGGCGGCAGGAGGCCACCTCCCTGGCCAGGGCGGTGAGGCCCCGGTGGGAGAAGGAGGCTTCAATGGCCGAGTCGGGGGAAGGGGTCCCCGGGAGGGCAGGGCCCCTGTCCCCGGGGTCGGGCGGTGGGGGGAGAGCCATGAGAGTCGCCTGCTGCGCCCCTCAGAACCGGAGAGAGGTCATGAAGTAGTAGTACTCATCCCGGCCCTCCAGCCTGCCGAGCTCCTCCATGGCGGGGCCTCCCCAGGTGAGGGAGAAGCCCCCCTGGAGGGTGAGGTACTGGCGGAAGCGATAGCGGACCCAGGCGTCTGCTTCCTCCGCCAGGCGCCGGCTGGAGAGATCTCCCCCCTGGGCTGTGCGGAAGGAATGGAGGTCAAGGTTCAGAGAGAGGGCCTCGCCGGGTCGGTACGAGAGCTTCAACGCCGCGTCCTGAAGGCCCAGGCCCCCGGTGTGAGCGGGGATGTCCGTGAAGTAGTCGGCCCGGCCGTAGTAGCGGTTGCGGGCGCTGTAGAGGGTGGTGAAGACCTGGGCCTTGTCGTCGCCGGGGTCCCGATTCCCCGAGAGGTAGTCGTACCAGAGGGTGACGGTGCCTCGACCGTCCAGCACCGAAAGGCCTGCCAGCCCTGCCAGCATGAAGGCCTCCACCTCCATGCCGTCCCGCTTCCCGAACTGGAACATGCCCTGGAGCCTCAGGTTGAAGGGACCTGGGTTTCCCTTCCAGATCCCCCCGGTGGTGTTCTGCCGTGTCCCTCCGGGCTTCAGCTCACGGTCCCGGAAGCCGAGGAGCTCCACAGATCCCATCTCTCCCGGGGGGAGGACGTACCACACCGCCAGGAGATCGGCGTCATGTTGGTGGGCCGGTGCCAGGCTCTCCTGGAGCTTCAGGTAGACGGCGTCGAGACGTCGGCCCCCGGAGGCCCGGATGAAGCGCACGCCATCGAAGGTCTGGCCGGCCTGACCCCAATCCGGCGCCCCCAGGAAGCGCTCCTCCCCCAGGGCCACCTCCTGCCGTCCCACCCGGATCAACCCCCCGAGGGCCGGAAGCTGGCCCACTTCCAGGAAGGCCTGATGGAAATCCACGGCGTCCGCCACCTTGTCCCGCTCGTTGATCTCCTCTCCCCAGTCCCTCACGTCCTGGGGTTGGATGAAGAGGCGGAGCCCGGACTCCGTCACGGCGTCCAGGGTGAGGCGGGTGCGCATGGACGTCACGAGCTGGTTGGCTCCATCGGCGGTTGGCCGGGTCTCCAGGCGGGGCCGGACCTCCCCGTGCCAGTTCAGGGTGGGCGGGGACTGGGCTGCCGTGCCGCCGGGGCTGAGGACAAAGGCCAGAAAAGGCAAGGCCCGCAGATACTTGAAGGACATGGTCCTTGTGGCTCCGGAATGATGACTCCAACACCCCCCTCCGGGAGGCTAGGGGCCACAACATAGGGCGAAGCTGGCTCGGGCACAGCCCCGGGTTGCGGAACTGGCGGCTCCGCGCTACCCGTTGTGCCCCCGAAGGCCGTCCAGGCGCGGCGTGCGCGACCTGAGCGTCCTCGCTATCCTATGTGCCCATGAATGCCACCCTGGTCCTCCTGGCCGCGGGCATGTCCACCCGCTATGGCCGCCTCAAGCAGCTCGAGCCCGTGGGTCCGGGGGGGGAAGCCCTCCTGGACTATTCGGTGTTCGATGCCTGGAAGGCGGGGTTTTCCAGGGTCGTCATGGTGATCAGGCGGGAGATCGAGGAAGACGTCCGAAGGCATGTGGGTGGCCGGTGGCCCGAGGCATTGGAGATCGTCTTTCACCACCAGGAGCTGGGGGATCTACCCGGGGTGTCGGCTCTCGGGGCCTCGTCACGGAGCGGGGCAGGAAGGGCTCCGGTCCCGGGGGAAGTCCACGAGTCCGTGGCCGGACTTGTGGCATACCGGAGGAAGCCCTGGGGAACGGCCCATGCCGTCCTCACGGCCCGGGATCTCCTCCCGGGGCCCTTCGCAGTGGTGAACGCCGACGACTTCTACGGGGAGTCGGCCTTCACCCGGGCCGCCGGGCTCCTGGCAAATCCTGTGGGCCCGGAACCGGGCGGGCTCCCGGTGTTCGGCCTCCTGACCTACACGCTGGCGGACACCCTTTCCAGGCATGGGGGCGTGAGCCGGGGCATCTGCCGCCTGGATGACCCGGAATGGCTCGCGGAGGTGGAGGAGGTTCTGGAGATCCGCCGGGAGGGTGGGGAGATTCGGGGAAGGGGCCTCTCGGGGGAGGAGGTGAGGCTGGAAGCGGTAGCGCCCACCTCCACGAACTTCTGGCTCTTCTCCCCGGCGATCTTTCCCTTGCTGGAGGAGGGGTTCCTCCGGTTCTTGGGGGGATTGGCGGATACCGCGCCCGAGGCGGTTCCTGGCCGGAACGACGCCGCGGTCCACCCGCCGGCGGAGCCCGAGCCTCATCCGTCGGCCGCACCCGCCCCCCACCCGCGGACAGAATCCGAGTTCCTCCTTCCCTCGGAGATGAATCGGATCCTGGCGGCGGGGCAGGCTCGGGTTCGGGTGGCACCGGGCGGGGAGCTCTTCCTGGGGATCACCCACCCCCAGGATCGGGAACTGGTGGTGGAGAGTCTGGAGAACCTGGTGAGGGAAGGCCGCTATCCCAAGTGTCTGTGGCCACTGGGTTGAAGTGCGGGGTGGACCGCCGGTGCGTGGGTCCATTTCCCCTGGAGTAGCGTGGGGGGCGGACCGGAGCCGAGAGGATGGCGCGACAGGAGATGACATGCGGCTGACGAATGCGGACTGGCTGGTGGTGGTGGCCTATGGGGTCATCGTACTGAGCCTGGGCCTCTACTTCGCCCGACGGGCCGGGAAGGGGACCGACGAGTTCTTCCTGGCGGGAAGGAAGCTCCCCTGGTGGCTCCTGGGCACGTCCATGGTGGCCACCACCTTCTCCACCGACACGCCGAACCTGGTGACGGACCTCGTCCGTACCGGGGGGGTGAGCCACAACTGGCTCTGGTGGGCCTTCGTCATCACGGGGATGTTGACTGTGTTCTTTTACGCCAGGTTGTGGCGGCGCTCCGGAGCCCTGACGGACATGGCGTTCTACGAGCTCCGCTATTCCGGGGCCCCGGCGGCGTTCCTCAGGGGCTTTCGGGCCATCTACCTGGGGGTCTTCTTCAACGTCCTCATCATGGCGGCGGTGACCCTTGCCGCCATCAAGATCGGCGGCGTGCTCCTTGGGGTGGGCAAGTACGAGGTGGTTCTCCTGGCGGGAACCATCACCGTTCTCTATTCCGCCACCTCCGGGCTCTGGGGGGTGGCGGTGACGGACCTCCTCCTCTTCGTGGTGGCCATGGTCGGGTCGGTGGCGGCGGCCTACTTCGCCCTCATCCAGCCGGAGGTGGGAGGGCTCACGGGACTCCTGACGGCGCCGGAGCTCCAGGGAAGGCTCTCCTTCCTGCCGGACTTCACCGATTGGCGCACGGCGGCGGCCATATTCATCGTGCCGGTGGCGGTGCAGTGGTGGAGCGCCTGGTACCCCGGGGCGGAGCCCGGGGGCGGCGGGTACGTGGCCCAGCGGATGCTTGCGGCCCGGAACGAGAAGGAGGCCATGGGTTCCACCCTCTGGTTCAACGTGGCCCACTACGCCCTCAGGCCCTGGCCGTGGATCCTGGTGGGGCTGGCTTCCCTCCTGGTCTACCCCACCCTGGACTCAATCCACGAGGCTTTCCCCCACCTGGATCCCTCCATCGTCCGCCACGACCTGGCCTATCCCGCCATGCTGGTGTTCCTTCCCTCCGGACTCCTGGGGTTGGTGGTGGCCTCCCTGGCGGCGGCCTATATGTCCACCATCAGCACGCACCTGAACTGGGGCGCGTCGTACGTGGTGGACGACTTCTACCGACGGTTCATCCGGGGGGAGAAGGACGAGCGGCACTATGTCACCGTGGCCCGGATCACTACGGTGGGCCTCATCATCCTGGCGGGCATCGTCTCCCTCTGGTTGGAGAACGCGTTGCAGGCCTTCCAGATCCTCCTGCAGATCGGCGCCGGGACGGGGCTGGTCTTCCTCCTCCGGTGGTTCTGGTGGCGGGTGAACGCCTGGAGCGAGGTGGCGGCCATGGTGGTGTCCTTCTCCGTGGCCATCTACTTCCAGTTCGTCCACCGTTCCCTGGGTCTGCCGGCCCTGGATCCATCCCTTCAGCTGGTCATCGGCGTGGCCATGACTACCGTGGGGTGGCTCCTGGTGACCTTCCTTACGGCCCCGGCCTCGGAGGCCACGCTGCGGAGGTTCTACAGGGAGATCAGGCCCTTCGGATCGGGCTGGCGCCGGGTGCTGGCCCTTGGCCCGGAGGATCCGGGACCTCAGCCCGGCGGCCTGACGGCGGGGCTCCTGGGGTGGTTCCTGGGGGTGGCGGCGGTGTACTCCGCCCTCTTCGGGACGGGATTCCTCCTCTTCGGGAGCTTCGCCCTGGGAGCGGCATGCCTGGCGGTGGCGGCCCTGGCCATGGCGGGAATCTTCAGGGTGCTCCCCAGGGTGGGGATCTGAGGGGTCGCACCGGCCGGAAGCCCGGCGTCCCCATCAGGCTTCTTCCACCGACGCTCCCCCGGAGGGTTGGGCCACGAAAAGGACGTCCCGGAGGGGGCGGGAAAGGCTCATGGAGCGGAAATATTCCTTCTCCAGAGTACCCAGGAGGCGGTCAAGACGGTGGGGGTCCGTGAGGGCCACCACGCACCCCCCGAATCCGGCCCCGGTGAGGCGGGCTCCGGCGGCTCCCCCCTCCCTGGCCAGGGCCACCAGCCGGTCCAATTCCGGAGAGCTCACCTCGTAGTCCGTGCGAAGGCTCTCGTGGGAGGCGTCCATGAGAATCCCGAAGGCCAGGAGATCCTCCTCCCTCATGGCTTCCTCGCAGCGGTAGACCCGCAAGGTTTCCGTAACCACGTGCCGGAACCGCCCCGAGAGGGGGCCCGCCAGGTTGACCCTGCCCATCTCCAGGATGTCCTTCAGAGAGAAGCGGGCCACGAGTTCCGGGTAGGTCAGGGTGTCGACGCCGCCCACCCCTCCCTTGGAGAGGGCCAGGCGGATTGTTCGAAGGGCCTCCTGGCACTCCTGGGTCCGCCGGTTGTAGGCATCCCGGGCCTGGCCGGATTTCTCCGCCCGGACCAGGCTGTGAGCCACCACGAAACGCCAGTCCGGAGGCACCGGGCTCTCGTACAGGCGCAGAGGGCCAAACTCCACCCGGCTTGCGTGCCCTTCCCGGGCTCCAAGGGAGATGGCCTGGTCCATCCCCCCGCCCCGGGTGCCGACGTAGCGCTCTGCCCGGGCCATCTCCTCCGCCAGATCCAGGGTGGGGATCTCCGCCTCGTTGGCATGGAGGAGGGCCCGGGCCACGGCGATGACCAGGGCAGAGGAGGACGAGAGGCCCGAAGCCACCGGAAGTGTGGACGTGACGAAGCCGTCCAAGCCTCGGAGGGGTCCAAGGAGCCGAGTGAGGGCCTGGCACGGAGCCTTGAGGTAGTTCCCCCAGTCTCCGGCCGGGTACGGGGGGATCTCATGAGAGAGAGAGAAGGATCTGGGTGGGAATTCCGGGTTCCGGTTTGCGATCCGCACAGTCCCGTGGTCTCGGGCCCGGAACAGGATGCGGACCTCCTGGCGAATGGCCATGGGCATGACCGGCAGGCCGTTGTAGTCCGTGTGTTCCCCAATGAGGTTCACGCGCCCGGGGGCCCGGGAGAAATGGGTTGGGACCGACCCTTCGAAGCTTTCCCGAAAGGCCTCCACGGGGTCGGACAACCCGTGTTCCAGCCAGGTTGAACCCATCCGCACCGTCCCTTGATGGACCACGACGTCCCGGCTTACCCCGGGATCCCCACAAAGTAGGTCACGGGGCGGGCCGCCCCCAAGGATTTTCGTCGGGAAGGGATTGGAACGGTGGCTGTTCCCCCCTCGGCGTGGAACCTGACCCGGACCGCGATCTCCCGCTCCAGGCGCCGGGTGGAAGAGCAAGGGATAGGGGCGCCGCTGGTGCCCTCGGGGTTGCGTGCCACGGCCTCGAGATAGGTGCTGACCCGTACGCCATCGGATCCGCCCGGTACGATGGAGCTCAGGATGTGCATCTCGATGCGATAGATGTCGGCGAAGTAGCCCAGAAGCCCCATCCCGCACTCCAGGTGCCTCGATAGGGGCACTCCCGCCAAGCGGCGGGACACCACGAGCCTGGTGTTGCCCAGGGTGAGGGCACCCTCGTTCACTTCCCTGACTTCGATCCCCAGGTCCTCATAGGCCTTGTGGAGAGCCGCCCAGGCAGCCTCGGCCGTGGCCCGCACGGATTCCGTCACGATCTCCCGGTCGGGTGGCAGATGGACCTCCACGGTGTTGCCCGAAACCATGACGGAGGGGGGGCGGGTGGCGGGCAGCCGGGCCGTGTCGGGGTCCGGGGCGGCACATCCGGCCAGGAGCAGGAGGAGCAGGAGAAGGGGCGCCGACACGGGATCACCTCCCAGTCCGTGGAGTTGCCTTCAGCAGATCAACCCTTTGCCCGACCACCTGATCCCCGGGGTGGACGCCGGCCTCTTCCAGCCCGGACCGCATTCCCGCGCGGGCGGGCCAGGCGCGGCAGGTCATGGCCGCCCCTTCCCGGCCCGGAAGGTGGTAACGGCGGTCTCCCCGAAGACCCTCCGGGTGCTTCTTCGGGGAAGAGACAGGGTCGCGGCGTGCTCCACGGAAAGGATCGAGGAGAAAGGCTCCTCCAGCCACCGGCCTACCAGCCGCTCCGCCAGGCCCGAGGAATAGGGGGGGTCGGCCAGGACAAGGTCGTATTGCGAACCTTCCATCCCGTCGAGGAAGGTGAAGACGTCCCATTTGAAGATTCGGGTCCGGTTCCTGGCCCTCAGTCTGGTGACGTTCGCCTTGAGGGCATGGAGGGCCGAGGGCCCGTTCTCCACGAAGTCCGCCTTCGCAGCTCCCCTGGACAGGGCTTCGAGCCCCAGGGCTCCGGTGCCGGCGAAGAGATCCAGCACCCGGGCTCCATCCAGGTCCCGCTCCAGGTCCGAGATCCAGGCATTCCGGATCTCCTCGCCGGTGGGCCGTACCCTCCCTCCCGGCGAGACCAGGGACTGGCCCGCCCACTTTCCTCCGACGATCCTCATGGATTAGCCTCTCGGGTTACGGTGGAGTTGAAGGTGCCCATGGGACCCACCTCCGTCAACCAGAAGATTGCCAAGGGGCCCCCGGGGGGGAATCATTGAACAGGCCGATTGAAGACAATGATCCAGGTTTGGGGAACGTGAAACGCTTTCGCATTGCCGTGATTCCGGGCGACGGGATCGGACGGGAGGTCATGCCTGAGGGCATCCGCGTGCTGGAAGCGGTGGGGGCCCGCTTCGGGCTTGCCTTCCAATGGGACGAGAAGGATTGGAGCTGCCGGCGCTACATGGAGACCGGGCGGTTCATGCCCTATGACGGCCTGGAGGAGATCCAGGGACAGGACGCCATCCTCCTGGGGGCCGTGGGGGATCCGGCGGTTCCGGACCACATCTCCCTCTGGGGCCTGCTGATCCCCATTCGGCGGATGATGAGGCAGTGGGCGAACCTGCGGCCGGTTCGCCTTATGCCGGGAGTCCCCACGCCCCTTCGGGACCGGGGTCCGGAGGACATCGACTTCGTGGTGGTGAGGGAGAACAGCGAAGGGGAGTACTCGGAGATCGGGGGCCGGAGGGATGTGGGGGGCCTCAGC
>Ga0209498_1001090_pt1 | contig 16637 bp, 18 predicted proteins | sample WalLakDeSediment_FD_184131 | JGI IMG/M metagenome (GOLD analysis project Ga0209498, IMG submission 184131) | Lake sediment microbial communities from Walker lake, Nevada to study Microbial Dark Matter (Phase II) - Walker Lake 11/02/13 Deep... | ecosystem: Environmental > Aquatic > Freshwater >... | reverse complement strand
CATCAGCCAACCGCCCGCCTTTACGATTTCCAGCATTCAGAACTCCCTGCAGCACAACCGACAGGATCTTCCCGCCGGCAGTCGGTTCTTGATGATACCCGCACCTCGGAAGGCACGAAACACGAGGGTGCGAGACCTTGCCCGTTCTAATCGCGCGCGAACAGGGCCATCGACTCCACGTGCGCGGTGTGCGGGAACATGTCCATGATACCGGCTGCATCCAGCCGGTATCCGAAGCGATGCACGAGCCGCTCGGCATCGCGCGCCAGCGTGGCGGGATTGCAGGAGACGTAGAGCAGCCTTGGAATCCCACGGGAGCCCAAGGCCTCGACCACGGCGGCCGCGCCGGTACGCGGCGGGTCCAGCAGCACGCGGTCGAAGGGTTCACCGAGCCAGGGCGTATCCTGCAGTCCCTGGCCCTCCAGATCGGCGCAGACGTAGCGGGTATTGCCGATGCCCTGGCGCTCGGCATTGGCGCGTGCCCGCTCCAGCATCCGGGCGTCGCCCTCGACCCCAACGACCTCCCCGGCGCGGCGCGCCAGCGGCAGCGTGAAGTTTCCGAGTCCGCAGAAAAGGTCCAGCACGCGGGACTCGGGTGCCGGTTCCAGGAGATCGATGGCCCTTCGCACCATGCGCCGGTTGATCTCCGCATGCACCTGGATGAAGTCCAGCGGCCCGAAGTCCACCGTCACGCCGAAGTCGGGGTGCCCGTAGCGGAGTTGTGTCTGCGGTCCCGCAAGCAGATGCATGGTGTCCGGGCCGCCCGGCTGCAGGTAGACCTGCAGCCCTTCCTCGGCAGCGAATGCGGCGAGGCGATCCCGGTCTTCCTGCGACAGCGGCTGCAGATGACGGAATACCAGAGCGGCCGTACCGGCATCATCGACCACGGCCTCGATCTGGGGAATACGTTCCCGCGCATCCAGTCCGTCGATCAGGTGGCGCAGTTGCCGGATGCGTCCGCCGATCGCCGGATGCAGCACCTGGCAATCCCACATGTCGGCAAGATAGCGCCCCGCGCGTTCGCGAAAACCGACCAGTGTGCCACCCTTCTTGGCAACATATTTCACGCCCAGACGAGCCGTGCGCCGGTACCCCAGGTCATCCCCGACCAGGGGCTCCAGCCGCCGCCCCACGGTGACGTGGCCGATACGGGACAGGGCCTCAAAGAGATTCCGCTCCTTCAGGCGCCGCTGGAAGTCGACCTCCGCATGCATCAGCCGGCAGCCACCGCAGACACCGAACCATTCGCAGGGCGGCTCCACGCGCTCGGGCGCAGGTTCCAGCACCGTCTCCAGCTGCGCGGTATCGAAGTTTCGCTTGCGCCCGGTCTGCACCGCGCGTACCCGCTCGCCAGGCAGTGCGCCCGCGACGAAGCAGGCCTTGCCCTCGCGCCGGCCCACGCCCTGCCCATCCAGCGTCAGGTCGTCGATCTGCAGTTCGAACGGGCTGCGGTCGATGCTCATGCCGACGCAGGTGCCGAGCCGGCACCGCGCCACGCGGCGAGGAACTCGTCCAGGTGGGCTTTACCGGTATGGCCCAGGTAGTCCCGAAGCTGCGTCTGGCGCCGCTCCAGCGCCTCGGGGCTCAGGCCTCCGCGCATCAACTCGAAGCGCAGATACACGAGATAGGTGTTGAGCACGTCGTGCTCCACGTAGTCGTGGATGCGGGCCCGGTCCCCGTCGCGCCAGGCCGGCCAGACCTTGCTGCCGTCCATGCCCAGCTTGCCCGGAAAGCCGAGCAGCGAGGCGACCGTGTCCAGCCCCGCCGTAGCCCGCATCTGGTAGGCGGCCAGCACATCCATCAGGTCGATGTGGCGCCAGTGAAAGCGGCTGAGGTAGTTGTTGTAGCGGAAGCTGCGGTCGTCATCGCCCTGATCCCAGTAACGCGGTGCGCTCACACCGTGCAGGAGCGCACGGTAGTGCAGCACCGGCAGATCGAAACCGCCCCCGTTCCAGCTGACCAGGGTCGGTGTCCGTTTCTCGATCACGTCGAAGAACTGGCGCAGCAGTTCCGCCTCGTCTTCGCTTTCACGCCCGAAGGCGGACAGCTTGATCTGATCGCCGCCCTGATACAGCACGCCGATCGAGACGATCCGATGCAGGGGATGGGCGAGGAACTCGGACCCGGTTTTGATCCGGCGCAGCGCAAACAGGGCCTCGGCGACCTCCTTGTCGGACAGTCCCTCGAAGTCGTGCAGCCGCCGCGCTCCATCGATGTCGGGAACGGTCTCCAGATCGAAGACCAGCACGGGCCCGCCGATCATGCCGGGTACACGCCGGTGGAGATGTAGCGGTCGCCCCGGTCGCAGACGATCGCAACCACCAGACCGTCGCGGACCTCCGCGGCGACCTTCAGCGCGGCGGCCACCGAACCGCCGGAGGACACACCGGCGAAGATCCCCTCCTCCGCAGCCAGCCGCCGCATCATGGTCTCGGCCTCCTGCTGGCTGACATCCAGCGTGCGATCCACGCGGGAGGGATCGAATATCGACGGCAGGTAGGCCTCGGGCCAACGCCGGATGCCGGGAATCGACGATCCCTCGGTAGGCTGCACCCCGACGATCTCCACCCCGGGATTGCGCTCCTTCAGGTAACGCGAGGTCCCCATGATGGTTCCGGTGGTCCCCATCGACGAGACGAAGTGCGTGACCCTGCCCCCGGTATCCCGCCAGATCTCCGGTCCGGTGCCCCGGTAGTGGGCGTCGGAATTGTCCGGGTTGGAGAACTGATCGAGCACCCGGCCCTTGCCCTCGTGCTGCATCTGCTGGGCCAGGTCCCGGGCGCCTTCCATGCTCTGCTCGCGGGTCACCAGGATGATCTCGGCGCCAAAGGCCTTCATCGCGGCCCGACGCTCCGCGGACATGTTGTCGGGCATGATGAGGATCATCCGGTAGCCCTTGATCGCCGCCACCATGGCCAGGGCGATGCCGGTATTGCCACTGGTGGCCTCGATCAGGGTGTCACCGGGACGGATCTCGCCGCGCGCCTCTGCCTGCAGGATCATGTTGAGCGCCGGCCGGTCCTTCACCGACCCAGCGGGGTTGTTGCCCTCGAGCTTGACCAGCACCGGCGATGCAAGACCCGCAGCAAGGCGCTGCAGGCGCACCAGCGGGGTGTTGCCGACGAACTGCTCCAGCGTGGAAAAGGATTCCGGGTTCACGGTAGCCATGGCGCGAGAGTATAGCGGCTCCCATCGGATTCGTGGCGCCCATGGCGAAGTCACCCCCTGACACTCCGAAGCCGGTTAGCGTGAAAATACACGGCCCAGTTCTGTAGGTCGGGTTAGCACAGCGTAACCCGACCTGCCGGGGTGCCGGGGACGACGCTGTTTTGCGGCCATAGGTGGGTGCGAGACCCGTCGGGTTACGCCCTTTGGGCTAACCCGACCTACAGTTTGCGGCTTTTCATCGTCAGGGGTGTCGCGCGTCCGGGGCATGAGAGTTTGGTGGAAACACGCTCGCAAGCCCCAGATGACACAGGATCGCGGGAACGGCCGGATCACCCGGGATGGCCCGGACCTTGCCCTTCGGACCCGCCCTCGAGGACGACGAATGCCTGGGCATAGTCGTGCTCGTCGCTGATGCTGAGGTGGATCCGGGTCACGCCCAGGCGGGCGGCGGTACGGGCGGCGGCTCCGTTCAACGCGAAACCGGGACGGCCGGCCGCGTCATGGGTCACGCAGGCCTCATTGAGCGCCATGTCGCGACCCACTCCGCAGCCCAGCGCCTTGGCCAGGGCCTCCTTCGCGGCAAAACGGCGTGCGACAAAAGCCTCGGGGCGAACCGGGGGCAACTCCACCTGCTCCCTGGGATGCAGCAGGCGTTCGAGGAGCCGGGGACCGTGGCGCTCCAGCATGGGGCGCAGGCGCTCCACGCGGACCAGATCGGTGCCGATGCCGAGAATCATCGACGGGTTCCGTTCACCCGTTCAGGCGCCGCCGCGGCGCGCCGAGTCCATCACGCTGCGCATGTGACTCACCGCCTCGGGCAACCCCGTGAACAGCGCGCGGGCGATGATCGAATGGCCGATATTGAGTTCATGAAACAGGGGATGGGCCGCGATCGGCCGCACGTTGTCGTAGTCGAGTCCGTGTCCGGCGTTGATCATCAGGCCCATCTCGTGCCCGACCCGCGCCGCCTCGAACAGCCCCTCGACCAGGCGTGCCCGTTGCTCCGGGTCACGCGCATTCGCATAGGCGCCGGTGTGGAGTTCCACCACGGGCGCACCGATCGCGACTGCGGCCTCCAGCTGGCGCAGGTCCGGCTCGATGAACAGGGAGACCTCGATCCCGGCAGCGGCCAGGGGCTGCACGAACTCACGCAGGCGAACCTGCTGTCCGGCGGCATCCAGACCGCCCTCGGTGGTGAGTTCCTCCCGGCGCTCCGGCACGATGCAGCAGGCCTCCGGCAGCAGTTTCAGGGCGATGGCCTGCATGCCGTCGGTCGCCGCCATCTCGAGATTGAGCGGCCGGGCCAGACGCGGCTTGATGCCGAAGACGTCATCGTCCTGGATGTGGCGGCGGTCCTCGCGCAGGTGCAGGGTAATGGAATCGGCCCCGCTGGCCTCGGCCAGGCGCACCGCGTGCATCAGATCCGGGTACGGAGTGTGCCGGGCCTGACGGATGGTGGCGATGTGATCGAGGTTGACCCCGAGCCGGAGCGCAGGGGGGACGTCTGCTGCCATGATGCGGTCTTTCCTGTCAGAGAAGACGCCGGGTCTGGATCTCCCGGCCGTCGAGGTGTTGATCGATGAGCCTGCGCATGAAGTCACGCGCGGCGCGCTGGTCATTATCGGCCAGCCTGAAGCCCGTGGCGAGCGCCAACAGAGCCGCACCGCTGAGCGCGCCCGGCGCCCCGGCGGCAACAGGTTCGCTCAGCCCCGCGTCGGGTTGATAGCGATAGTGCGCGTCCGCTTCGAGTTCCGCGCCGGAAACGTGCTCCAGGCCCGAGTCCAGGAGACACAGGAGGGACCACTCGGCGGCGCGCAGCGCATGCTCGGGACGTCCCGGTTCCAGCAGGCCCTGGTACGCCTCCTGCAGAATCGCAACGGCGTCTCCGGCGCGCACATCACGCGGGAACAGGTGCAGCACCAGCTCGTTCAGGTACAGGGCGCAGACCATCGCCCGTCCGGTCAGCGGGAAGACCCGCCTTTCCTCGCCGACGGTCAGGTTGGGCAGCTCTCCCCGGCCGCGCCAGGCCAGATCCAGCAGCACGAAGGGACGGAGGCTGCCGGGCCGCCCGCGCGCCAGCACAGCAAGCCGGCCCGCGTCACGCGTGATCAATTCCAGGATCCGGCTGTTTTCGCGGAACGGACGGGCGTGCAGAACGAAACCCGTAACGAGCAGCTCCTGCCGATCGGCCGTCACCGGGACTCTTCGATACCCAGTTCCCGCAAGGCGCGACTGCTCTGCGACCAGCCCTCCTCGACGCGGACGGTCAGGCGCAGCATGATCTTGCGCCCGAGAAGGGCCTCCAGCTGCTCGCGGGCCGCCTGGCCGATCCGCTTCAGCATCTGTCCGCCCTTGCCGATCACGATGCCCTTCTGGCTGTCGCGCTCGACCAGAATCAGCGCATCGATATGGGTGATGCCAGGGCGGTCCTCCCAGTCCTCGACGCGCACGGCCACCGCATAGGGGACCTCCTGCCCAAGGCGCTCCAGGAGTGCCTCGCGGATCATCTCCTCGGCACGGAAGCGTTCGGGACGGTCGCTCAGCTGCTCGGGGTCGTACAGAAACGGCCCCTCGGGCAGATGCCTGCCCAGTTCATCGACCAGGCCCTCGAGGTTCTTGCCGGTCTTGCCCGACAGAGGAACGATGCCCAGGTAGTCGTATTCGCCCGCACGGGTCTCCAGGAAGGGCAACAGCGTGCTCTTGTCGGCGACCCGGTCCACCTTGTTGACGACCAGCACGGCGGGTCGCGCGGCCGCGCGGATGGCCTCCAGGATGAAGGCATCGCCGGCCTCGAAACGCCCGGCCTCGATGATGAAACAGACGATGTCGGCATCCCCCAGCGCCTGCACCGCGGTGCGGTTCAGCACGCGGTTCATCAGCCGACTGCGCTCTGCATCGATCCCCGGGGTATCGATCAGCACCGTCTGGTCCCGACCCCGGGTCACGATTCCGAGGATGCGGTTGCGGGTGGTATGCGGCTTGCGGGTGATCGCAGCCAGCTTTTCCCCGACCATCCGGTTCAACAGGGTGGTCTTCCCGACGTTGGGACGCCCGACCAGGGCCACCAGGCCGCAACGCGTCTGCAATACTTCGCTCATGTGCCTGGCTCCGGTTGCAGGCGATTCAGGGCCGCCTCGGCTGCGGCTTGCTCCGCCGCGCGGCGGCTGGGGCCGGTGCCGCACTGCCCCCAGGACTCGCTGGGCAGCCGGACCTCCACCGTGAACTCCCGCTGATGGTCAGGCCCGGAGACCTCGAGCACCCGATACTCAGGCAGTTCCCGTCCGCGGCCCTGCAGGAATTCCTGCAGACGGGTCTTCGGGTCCTTCAGGGACTCGGCGCTGGGCAGGGCCGCGAGCCGATCCGCATAAAGCTGCAGCACGAAGTCGCGTGCGGCATCGAATCCCGCCACCTGGTAGCTCGCTCCGATCAGCGCCTCCAGTGCATCGGCGAGAATGGACTCCCGCCGATGGCCACCGCTCTTGCGCTCGCCCTGCCCGAGATTCAGCGCGCCCTCCATCCCGGCCGTGCGGGCGAGTTCCGCCAGCGAACCCCGGTTGACCAGCGCAGCCCGCAAACGGGTCAGATCTCCTTCCGGAGCCTCTGGCAGACGTTGGAAGAGTGCATCGGCAATCACAAGCCCCAGTACCGCGTCGCCGAGGAACTCCAGGCGTTCGTTGTGCCTGCCGCTCGCACTGCGGTGGGTCAGCGCCTGCTCCAGCGACTGCGCCCCACGCAGGGCCTCGGGCAGGAGGCTTCGAAAGTCCCTGGCACTCATCGAAGCGACGGGCCGGACATCAGCGTGCACCGACCCGCAGCCGGACCGAACAAAGGCAACCGCGCCGGTCAAGGCGACAGAGTGTCGCGGCGATCGAACCTGGCGACCAGATCCAGGTTGGCGAAGAAGTTACGCCGCACCTCGTACTCGAGCAACATGTAACGGCCGCCACCGTCCTCCGCGAAGCTGATGACCTCGTTCGCCTTCAGGTCATAGACCGAGTTGATCGAAAAACGCCGGTCGATCTCGCTCCAGAGCTGCCGGTCGGTCCGGTCGGCGGCGCCCGGTGCGGCCGCCACGTCCGCGACGACGCTGCGCACCGTGAAGTACTGGAGGTAGTCCTTGCCGACGGTCAGAAAGAAGTTCGCGACCAGCACCGCGAACAGAATGAACACGATCACGGTGAACGCGCCCACACCACGTGTCTTTTGCCTGGATTTCATCATCGCCACCATTCCCCTCCGCGTGGTCATTGAATACGGTTACCGACCCGGGAGAAATCCCAGTGTCCGCCAGTGTAATCCCAGTTCAGCCAGATGAAGAGCGCCCGACCGACGAGGAGATCCTCGGAGACGAAGCCCCACATCCGGCTGTCGTTACTGTTGTCCCGGTTGTCACCAACCATGAAGTAGTGGCCTTCGGGTACCCGCACCGTTCCCGTCAGGCCCGGGCTTTGCTCCCACATCAGGATTTCGTGGGGGGTATCGCCCAGGTGCTCCAGGAAATGGTTGGCTCCGGTCATCATGCGGCCCGAACCGACGCCCTCGTAGGTCCCGAGCAGTTCGGTCTCCTGGGGCTCGCCATTCACGAACAGCGTCCGATCACGGAATTCGATCCGGTCCCCGGGGAGACCGACCACGCGCTTGATGTAATCCTCCGCCGGGTTGCGGGGATACTTGAACACCGCAACGTCGCCCCGCTCCGGCTTGCCCGTCTCCAGGATCACGGTGCGCGTGACCGGCAACCGCACGCCATAGGAAAACTTGTTGACCAGAATGAAGTCGCCGACCAGCAGGGTGGGCATCATCGAACCGGAGGGGATGCGGAAGGGCTCGGCGATGAAGGACCGCAGCACCAGCACGATCAGCAGTACCGGAAAGAAGGACCTGGAATAGTCGACGTACCAGGGAAGAGCCGCACGCCGTTCAGCGCTCATCCAGCGCCTGGCGACGACCCACGCAAGCCAGATGACGCCCGTTACCAGCGTCGCCAGCACCAAAACCAGCTCCAGGCTGAATGTCATAAACGATCCTTTTCCTTGCTGCCGCTCATCAGACGCTTTGCCGTCATTTTTCGCCCGTGCCCAACACGGCGAGGAAGGCCTCCTGGGGTACGTCGACACGCCCGATCTGCTTCATCCGACGCTTGCCGGCCTTCTGCTTTTCCAGCAGTTTGCGCTTGCGGCTGACATCCCCGCCGTAGCACTTTGCGAGCACGTTCTTGCGCAGCGCCTTGACCGTCGACCGCGCAATGACCTTGGAACCAATCGCTGCCTGTATCGCCACCTCGAACATCTGCCGGGGGATGATGCCACACATGCGTTCGGTCAGATCCCGCCCCCGGCTCTGGGCCTGGTCGCGATGCAGGATGGCCGACAGCGCGTCGACGCGCTCACCATTGATCAGGACATCGACCCGCACGAGCGGCGCCGCCTGGAACCGCAGCGGCTGATAATCGAACGAGGCGTACCCCTTGGTCGCCGACTTCAGGCGGTCAAAGAAATCCATCACCACCTCGGACATCGGCATTTCATAGGACAGCGCGACCTGCCTGCCCATGTACTGCATCTTCACCTGGACACCGCGCTTCTCCACGCACATGGTCATCACCGCGCCCACGTATTCCTGGGGTGTCAGGATATTGGCCAGGATGATGGGCTCGCGGATCTCGGCGATCTCGTTGGACGGGGGCAGCTCGGAGGGATTGTGCACCGGCACCACCTCACCGCTGGTCTTTTCGACCTCGTAGACCACGGTGGGCGCGGTCGAGATCAGGTCCAGCCCGTACTCCCGCTCGAGGCGCTCCTGCACGATCTCCATATGCAGCATGCCGAGGAAACCGCAACGGAAGCCGAAGCCCAGAGCCTGGGAGGTCTCCGGCTCAAACTGCAGGGAGGCATCGTTCAGGCGCAGCTTGTCCAGGGCCTCGCGCAGGTCGTTGAAGTCCTCCGCGCTGATCGGGAACAGGCCGGCAAAGACCCGGGACTGGACTTCCTTGAAGCCGGGGAGCGGGTTCTCGGCCGGCTTCTGCGCGTCGGTGAAGGTATCGCCGACCTTGGCGCCGGTAATGTCCTTGATGCTGGCGATGACGTAGCCGACCTCGCCGACCTCCAGGAACGGTTTGTCCAGCGGTTTCGGTGTGAACACACCGACCCGATCGACCTCGTAGGCGCGGCCCACCGACATTGCGATGATCCGGCGCTTGGCGTAGAGGCGTCCGGACTTGACCCGCACCAGCGCCACGACACCGAGGTAGTTGTCATACCAGGAGTCGATGACCAGCGCCCGCAGCGGCGCGTCGGCACTGCCCTCCGGAGGCGGAATCCGCCGAATCAGCTCCTCCAGCAGATCCCTGATTCCCTCGCCGGTCTTGGCCGAGACCCGGATCGCATTCTCGGCCTCGATCCCGATCACGTCCTCGATTTCGGTGGCGACCCGGTCGGGGTCGGCGGCCGGCAGGTCGATCTTGTTCAGCACCGGCACCACTTCCAGACCCTGATCGATCGCCGTGTAGCAGTTGGCGACGCTTTGCGCCTCGACGCCCTGCGAGGCGTCCACCACCAGGAGCGCTCCTTCGCAGGCAGCGAGGGAGCGCGACACCTCGTAGGAGAAGTCGACGTGGCCGGGCGTGTCGATGAAGTTGAGCTGGTAGCGCTCGCCGTCGGCAGCGTCGTAGTACAGCGACACGCTCTGCGCCTTGATGGTGATCCCGCGTTCGCGTTCCAGGTCCATCGAATCCAGCACCTGTTCCGCCATCTCGCGCTCGGCCAGACCACCGCAGACCTGGATCAGCCGGTCGGCGAGTGTGGATTTCCCGTGGTCGATGTGCGCGATGATGGAGAAGTTGCGGGTCAGTCGGGTTTCAGTCATTCCGGGTCAGCTCGTCGATCAGGGCCGACGTATCGAGGAAATGGCAGCAGAGGATCTCTCCGTCCACCGCCAGCACGGGGACCTTGGCATTGAAACGGGCGGAAAGTCCCGGCTCCTCATCGATGTCGATACGCTCAAGCGCGAAAGTATAACGGCTTTCCAGCAGCGAAAGCTCCGCAAGCATCCGCTCGCAGAGACCGCAGTCGACTCGATGGTAAAGGGTCAGCCGGCGAACCGGCTGACCCTGAGGGCAATCGCGGCCGGATGACGCGGGTTGCCGGCCGGGGCGTCCGGCGAGTCCGCGTCGTTCACCGGTCACGAATTGGGGATGCGCAGGGCGATGAACACCGGGTTGCCGTCGCGGTGAATCAACACCGGCACGGATCGCCCGGCCGGGGCGGCTTCCACCTGCTTCCGGAAATCTTCGACGGAGGTCACGGAGTCGCCGCCAAACTGCGCGATCACGTCACCGGAGCGCACACCCGCGGCGCGCGCGGGATTGTCGGTCACCTCGATGACCCGGATGCCTGACTCGCCCAGGCCCAGCGCCGAACGTTCCTCTTCGGTCAGGGGCTCGACCTGCATCCCCAGCAGGCTCTGGGGCCGTGCCGGCGGCGCGGGCGTGCGACTGCGGGCACTGGCCACTTCCTCGGGGAGCGCTTCGATGGTAACCCCTATGACGATCTCCTCGTCGCCGCGGCGCACGTCCACATCCACTTCGGAACCCACCGGGGTCCTGCCGACGATCGGCGGCAGGGCACTGGAGCGGGGCACTTCGATACCGTTGAAACGCAGAATCACGTCCCCCGTGCGGAAACCGGCCTTTTCGGCCGGGCTGTCCGGCTGCACCTGCGCGACCAGCGCCCCGGTCGGCCGGGACATGCCGAAGGAATCGGCCAGTTCACGCGTCACTTCCTGGATCAGCACCCCCAGCCAGCCGCGAGTGACGGTGCCGGTCTCGCGCAGCTGACGGGCCACCTCGGCGGCCATGTCGATCGGGATCGCGAAGGACAGGCCCATGAACCCGCCGGTGCGGCTGTAGATCTGCGAGTTGATGCCGACCACTTCGCCGTCCATGTTGAACAGCGGACCGCCGGAATTGCCCGGATTGATGGCCACGTCGGTCTGAATGAAGGGAACGTAGTTGTCGGAAGGGAGACTGCGGCCCTTCGCGCTGACGATGCCGGCTGTCACCGAGTGATCGAAGCCGAACGGTGATCCGATCGCCAGCACCCATTCGCCGACCCTCAGGGACTCCGAGCTTCCCAGCTTCAGCGTCGGCAGATCTTCGGCATCGATCTTCAGCACCGCCACATCGCTCTGCGGGTCCGAACCGATCAGTTCAGCGGTGAAGACGCGCCGGTCGGACAGGCGCACGACGATCTCGCCACCGTTCTCGATCACGTGGTGATTGGTCAGGATATAGCCGTCCTCGGTGTAGATGAAGCCGGACCCCATCGAGCCACGCTCGAAACGCTCGGGCACCCCGGGTTGGCCCCGCTCACCGAAGAAACGCTCGAGGAGATCACCGAAGGGCATGCCCTCGGGAATCTCGGGCGCCCCGCCTCCCCTGCCTTCCTGTGCGGGCCGCTCACGCGAAGCGGAAATGTTCACCACTGCGGGGCTGTATTTCTCCGCCAGGTCGACGAAATCCGGCAGGTGGCGTGCGGATGCCGGTACCGAGAGTGCGATCAGCACCGTCGCCAGGAAGAACCATCGATAAGCTTTCATGTGCACCTTCAGGGGTCAGTGAGTATCACTCTAGAGGGAATCCGGGCACGCAAGTTCCCGTTCACGAAGTCAGCCGGCATCCAGGGGGTTGATGCCGCCTTGGGCGGGGACGGCTGGAGGCGCCAAAACGTCACGCGGTTTCCGCCGTCCGCTCTCAGGAATCAGGGCGGGACAGGCCCCCTGCACCGGACACCTGCGCCGGCGAAAGGCGGGCAGGCTCGCAGCCAAGGAGCACGGGCTCGAACCGCTGACCCTGGGCCCGCAGCCAGCGCCGCACGGCCACCAGGCCCAAACCGAAACCGCCGGCACCGGCGAGAATCAGCCAGCCCTCGGACAGGCCGGAGAACAGCGCCCCCAGAAGTGTCGGAGCCGCGATCAGGCCGAACAGTGGCAGGAGATACATCGCCAAGGCACCCGAGACCAGCGCGCGGTCGCGAATGCCCAGGGTCACCCGGTCACCGGGTCTCAGACCATGGACATTGGCCAGACGTAGCTCCAGCACCCGGCGGCCGAGCACCTCGGACAACACGCCATTGCCACAACCGCTGCGAGCTGAACAGGAGCCGCAAGTGGATTGACGCTGCATGCGTACCGTGGCCCAGGCATCATCGGCGTTCACGACGACGCCCTGTTCCTCGATCCAGTCGCTCATCGCCGAAGATTCAGCGCGCCGGTGCGTCTTGGCCGGCATCCGCCGCAGCCCGGAAGCGAGCCGAGTCGGCAATCCATTCGACCGTCTTCTTCGGTACCTCACCGACCACCGTCACCTGGTGCCCTGCTACAGGCCTGGCCACGGCATGTGTGGCGCCGGAACGCGTGTACCCCTCGAAGGCCTCGGAGACCTCCTCGCTGGTGGCAACGTAGACAGAGACCGTGGCCAGTCCGTCACTGAGCACGAAATGCAGGGAGGGCGCAGCATCCGGACCGAACACACGCTCAGTGGCGATGACCGTGGCAAAGCCGGGAGGAAGACCCTCGAAATACCATTCCCCGTCCTGCCCGGTCACCGTGCCCCCGTCATCTGCGGAGCGTATTTCAATATGACGGGCATCACAGCCGTGTGCCTTCAGCGATTCCTCGAACACGACGTCCAGAAATTCCAGCTCGGTGAAGACCAGTCGCTCCAGGAGCTGTCCGTCAGCGTCGATCAGTTCGCTCAACAGGGGCAGCCCGGTATCGCGGTGCAGGCAATACTGATGACTGTAGCGGTAGCCGTCCCGTGCCTCGGCATGCAACATGTAACAGGGGAAGCCGGCAATGCGATCGTATCCCGGCGACTTCAGGTCATAACGCTCGTTGGCACGCAACATTGAGCCGGCGATCGCCGGGGGCCTTTGCGGCGCCCCTTGCTGCCCGCCATCGCCTTCGACGCGCGCGCCCTTGAGGGCACTGATGCGGTCCACCGAACGGATGACCTCGCGCGCGGAGCCGGTGAGCGTCTGCAAACGCTCCCGATAGCCACCGTCTTCGGCCGAATGCACCACCCGTACCGTGTCGATCCGGTCGCCGCGCTGAAAAATGAAGGTTCCCTCGTAACTGTGCGTGTGCAGGCTCTGCGCCATGCGCTCCAGCCAGAGATTTGGGTCGTCTTGTCCGGCGTGCAGCGTCAACGACAGCAGCATGAGCAACGTCGCCGGAAGATCTCGGCGCCAGCGCAACATCCCCGCGCTACTCGCCGTCAACCGAATTTCTGACCCGGGCAAACGCCGAGGAACCCGGCGCAACCAGTTCCGCGTGGTTTTCCAGATAGCGCGCGAAGCGGGGATCGGGGGCCGTCACCATTTCGGTCTCGGCGGGCTCCGACGCCGGGGCGCCTTCGACCATGACCGTCGGAGCATCGTCGCCGCCGCCAGTGACCATCTGCAGCCCCAGCAGCGAAGCCATCGCCACGGTCGCGGCCACGCCAACGCCAGCCACCGGCTTCAGCCAGCGCAGCCTCTGCCTCGATCCTGCCGATACGTCGAGCGGTGCGTCCCCGGCGATGCCTTCCTGCACGCGGGCGAGGAAATCGGCTGGGGCGACCTGCGTCATTCCCCCACGCAGGCTGTCACCAATCAGGTGATAGCGTGACCATTGAGCCCGGTCCTCACCGGACTTCATCAATTCATCAATCAGGCGGCGGGTCTCGAAGGTGTCGGTTTCGTTGTCGACAAGAGCGGATAGACGCTCGGATTTGCTGACTTGGCTGTTCATTCTCTGCTCGCTCAATCGTTTAGCAGTGGACGCAGGGTCCGGTCTATGGCCTCGCGGGCCCGGAAGATGCGCGACCGAACCGTTCCAATCGGGCATCCCATGGTCTGGGCAATCTCCTCGTAGCTCAGTCCCTCGAGTTCACGCAACGTAATCGCGGTGCGCAGATCATCCGGCAACCGCTCGATTGTCCGCTGCACTGCCGCCTGTATCTCCTGTGACAACAACTCCCCTTCCGGGGTTGCATTCTCCTTGAGTGCGGAATCGCCTCCCATCTGCTCGGCGTCCTGCACATCCACTTCGGCTTCCGGCCGCCGCCGTCCCTGAGCGACCAGGTAATTCTTCGCGGTGTTGATCGCAATACGGTACAGCCACGTGTAGAAGGCGCTTTCACCACGAAAGTTGGCGAGCCCCCGGTAGGCCTTGATGAAGGCCTCCTGGGAAACGTCCAGAGCCGCGGCATGGTCGTGCACGTAGCGCCCCACCAGGTTGATGATCTTGTGCTGGTACTTGAGGACCAGGATGTCAAAAGCCGCCTTCTCCCCGCGCTGCACACGCTGAACAAGGGCCTCGTCTGAAGCCTTTTCGCTCATGCGGGCACTCCCGCCCCAAGCGCCAACTCCGGTACTCTTGGCTGCATGGACCCTGTAAACATGATGAAGTTCGTCCTGGTCGTCCCTGGCGTTCCAAAGCGCGCCCGGGTGCGCGTGGAATCACGCCGGAAAGTTACCTGAGCCATGGCCGCAACACAAATGGGCCCCGCCCAGGAACGCTTCGACGTACTCATCATCGGAAGCGGCGCGGCCGGCCTGACCGCGGCCCTCCATCTGGCGCCCTTCCGACGGGTCGCGATCATTAGCAAGGGGCCGGTGGAAGAGGGAAGCACGCGCTACGCCCAGGGCGGGATATCGGCGGTGCTGGACAAGACGGACTCCTTCGACTCCCACGTCTCGGACACCCTCGACGCGGGCGCCGGCCTCTGTGAGATCGAGGCGGTCCGCCGGACTGTGGCCGCGGGTCCCGAGGCCATCAGGTGGTTGATGGGGCTGGGGGTGCCATTCACCCGCGAGGCCCATGAGGGACGCAGCCGGCTGCATCTCACGCGTGAGGGCGGTCACAGCGCGCGCAGGGTCGCACATGCCGCTGACGCAACCGGTCAGGCGATCGAAGAGGCCCTGGTGGAGAGCGCACGGGGGCAGCCACGGATCGAGGTCTTCGAGCGTCATCTGGCCGTGGACCTCATCGTGCACGGGATCAACGGACAGCCGCGGGTGATCGGCGCCTATGTGCAGGATGGCGAGACCCGCAAGGTACAGACCGTGCTCGCCCCGGTGGTCATTCTGGCCACCGGCGGCGCGAGCAAGGTCTACCTGTACAGTTCCAATCCCGATGGCGCGACGGGAGACGGCATCGCGATGGCATGGCGGGCCGGGTGCCGGGTCGCGAACATGGAATTCATGCAGTTCCATCCGACCTGCCTGTTCCATCCCCAGGCCAAGTCCTTCCTGATCTCTGAAGCGGTGCGCGGCGAGGGCGGCCGACTTCTACTGCCCGACGGCAGCCGGTTCATGCAGCACTTCGATCGCCGCGGCGAACTGGCTCCGAGAGACATCGTGGCTCGGGCGATCGACCACGAGATGAAACGGCTGGGCCTCGATTGCGTTTTCCTCGACATCAGCCACCGAAGCCCGGACTTCGTGCGCGAACACTTCCCGATGATCCACCAGCGCTGCCTGGAATACGGCTTCGACATGACCCGGGAACCGCTGCCTGTTGTCCCGGCGGCCCACTACACCTGCGGCGGCGTGGTGGTCAACGCGGATGGACAGACGGACCTGCCCGGGCTTTATGCGGCCGGCGAGGTCTCCTACACCGGCCTGCACGGCGCCAACAGGATGGCGAGCAACTCGCTGCTGGAATGCCTGGTGTACGCCCGGTCGGCGGCCGATCACATTCTTTCCGATCCCAACCGGCTGGCGCCCGCGGACCTGCCGCGACCACCCAACTGGGACGAGTCGCGGGTGACCGACTCCGATGAGGAGGTGGTCGTCTCGCACAACTGGGACGAACTGCGCCGCCTGATGTGGGACTACGTGGGCATCGTGCGCACCCGCGACCGCCTGCTGCGCGCCCAGCGGCGCATCCGGGTGCTGAAGGAAGAGGTCCATGAGCACTACGCCCACTACCGGATCACACCGGACCTGATCGAACTCCGCAACCTGGTGGTGGTGGCCGACATCATCGTGCAAAGCGCGCTGGAACGGCGCGAGAGCCGCGGCCTTCACTTCATTCGCGACTTCCCGGAGCGCGATGCAACGCTGGACTCGAAGCCGACGATACTGACGCCACCCGCGCTGCCCGCCGCATGATCGCGATCCGGCAACGGCGTCCCGGCGCGGATCTCAACCGACCTTGGCGGCCGGCATGCGGATGAAGTGTTCCCGGTAATGACGCAGTTCTTCGATGGAATCGCGGATGTCCTGCAGCGCCTGGTGGGTGGCGTCCTTCTTCGACGACGCGAGCACATCCGGCGCCCAGCGCCTCGCCAGTTCCTTCAGCGTACTGACGTCGAGGTTGCGGTAATGGAAGTAGGATTCCAGATCCGGCATGCAGCGGGCCAGGAAACGCCGATCCTGGCAGATCGAGTTGCCACACATGGGAGACGCGTTCCGTGGCACCCACCG
>Ga0209498_1001089_pt1 | contig 16640 bp, 26 predicted proteins | sample WalLakDeSediment_FD_184131 | JGI IMG/M metagenome (GOLD analysis project Ga0209498, IMG submission 184131) | Lake sediment microbial communities from Walker lake, Nevada to study Microbial Dark Matter (Phase II) - Walker Lake 11/02/13 Deep... | ecosystem: Environmental > Aquatic > Freshwater >... | reverse complement strand
TTGCTTGCTCGAATAATGTTTTCCATACAGGAAGCCTTGCGTCAGCCTGGATATAAGGCTCTGCTTCTTGCAATGCGCCATAAAGATATAGGTCATAAGCGTTTTCCAGAACCCAATTAGTATCATTAGGAGGAATTGCCGTTAATGCTGGCGGCCTTGCGTAATAACGAAGAGAGACTTCTTCTATATTTGGGCCAACTAACAAAGTGAAATTGAGTGTTGAGTATTGCGTGGGGCTAAGTGAATTGGATTTTGTGTATCTGGTAACGTAATCCAGCTTACAGTCACCATCCATTAGCGTGATAACTTTAAGGAAATCACCAGGAAGCACAGCTACCTGATCCACTACGGGCAAAACAACTTCTGTTTCCTGGAAACGAAGCCTTAACTCCCTGTAAAATTTTTGTTCGGCGAGCTTTATGAATGATGGAATGGCAGAATTCAAGTCGTCTCTGGCAAGCCAGTCAGCAACTTCTGTAATTAAGTCTGCATAAGACATTAAACAATACTCCTGCTAGTTCTGAAAGCTCTGTTATCCGGGTCATTTAGCCAAGCTTTCAGCCTTTTCTTATCAAACCAGATACCGTTTTTCATAAGCTTTTCAACTTCTATGTTCGGTATTGAGGCAACTTTTACCATATCTCTGCCATGATGTCCGCTATGCTCCGGAAAAGCATCTCTTTCTCTTTTGGCTTGAGCTAAAATGGCGGATACATCCTGCCTCTTTGTTATCAGAATTCCACCATCCTGTTCTACGGTTTCATAATGAATCCCATTAAGGTGCCTGGAATCATCTACTACCGCACGATTACCCATTTATCTGGACAACCCCGGATTTTTGTAAAGCCTTTGCTTGCTCAATAGACATCTTGGCCTCAACTGTCGGCAGGCCATCTGCATCAAATTCTGGAAAAGTTTTTTTTCCTTCTTCCAAATAAGCAGGCTGGAGCAATTTTACCAGGACAAGCCGGCCATTGCCTTTTAATGGAGCGTCTTCATTCTCAACAACAAGGCCAAGTACAGCAGCCTTAACAGCGCCTTCGGCATCCAATTCCGTCCCGTCAGACATTGGCATATTGCCAAACACCAGTTCTCCGCTCTCAATTTTTGATTGCAGGTAAGATCTCATGTCAGCTTCGGAAACGGTAAGTTCGGGCTTGTCTATCCAGTTATTAGCCCGAATAATATCTTTTAACTGCGCTCGATTTAGTGAATTTATATCCATACCTTTCCCCAGTTTTTGTAAAAAAAAGGAGGGAATGCCCCTCCTCTTTTCAGGTTATTACCGCGATATTAAGCGGTCAACAGGTCAGCAATTACGCCGAATGCGCTTTCTTGACAGACTTTCAAAGTGCAGTCTTCAATCAGCAAGCGTTTTTCGCTATCGCCAGTTTTCGCCAGCGGGATTGTTTCCATTGGCCGGAAAGCAGAAACTTCGGCCATGCTTGTATCAATCAAGAACGCAGTCCGATCACGTTGGAAACGGTTAGGAACGATTTTCAGTTCACCAAAGTCGCTAACATAAATGTCTGACGCGCCAACGATGGTCGCCTGGTTCACCCCTTGAACATCCTTGAAACGTGTTGCAATACCGGTGAAGGTAGAGGCAACCTGTTTGTTGTATGGGCCTACCATTAACATATCAATTTCAGCGCCTTCGGTGAAACATTGCTGAATAACATCTTTCAGTAAAACTTCACTGAAAGCTCGTTGAGTACCGTCAACAGCGGCGGTTAAGCCGTAGGAAGTACCAGCAGCGCCACCAGCACCACGATTATCATTTGTGGAGATAATTGCCTCCAGACCAGCCATTCGAGCAGGAGTAACTGCGTCACCTGCAAGTTTAGCCTGGTTTGACAAAAGAATAGTCTCTTTGTCGCGTTTCAGCTCTTTGCCTTTCTTGGCAATCTGGTGAGCAAGCTCATTATTTCGGCCAGCAGAATCGGCGGCATTTTGTCGCCCGGAAACCACGATTGTCTTACGCATGATTTGTGCGTAGTTGTGTACCCGGATGGTTGGCTCGATAGGGTCGCCCGTTGCATCGTCACCATCAATGTGTGCGTTGTTCGGATCGACAGCATCAAGCGTTTCTGTTTGCCATTCGTGCATGATGTTGGTCGCAGTTCCCCGGCCAATGTTGTTCTGGAACGGTGTTAGCGTTGGACTGATGTTGTGAATGATGTTTGAAAGGTCTTCTCTGTTACCTACGGCATCATAGAAGTCAAAGGTTTGTGTTGGTTGTGCCATGATATATTACTCCAAAATAATTAAGGTTTATTTTCTCTTAGTGCCTAAAGCAAGAATCGCGTTTGCGGCATCTTTAATATCGCCAGTTTTTCTGACTTTATTAACATAATCCGCAGCCTTTTTTGCAGGGACATTATTATCGCTTCGGCCATTCGCCTTAGTGATTTTTCGTGTGGTCGCTATTCGCTTCTTAACGAAGTCCGATCTCGATTTTGTTTTCTCGTATTCCATAGCCATTTTAGCCAGGTACACAATTCTCGCATCGGACAAACCATCTAGCTCTTGTTTGCTAAAAGCTAAATCCCCAACAAAGGTATCGGTCAGGTACTTACGCACCTCTCCTACGCCCTCTTTTTTAGCGTCTTGACTAATCCATGACGGAATAAGCATTTGCAGCGCATCGCGTTGCTGTTGCATAAAGGCAGCGTTTTTAGCAGCCACCTCTTCCGACAATTTTTCCTGGAGTCGTGCATTATGCTTTGCAAGGCCCTGTTTATACTGTTCCAACTTTTGAAATTTGTCGGAAACCTCGGTTCTTTTAATACTGTATTCAACTGGGTCTATTTGTTTCAACTTTTCCCAATCAGTATCATTGCGAACACTAAGGTAATCAGCATACATAGCCTGTAAAACCAAAACGCCTTCGTCCACCTGGGACTTCATCACTTCCGCTTGCTTCGCCTTGCTTTCGGAAAATTCTTTTCTTTCCTCCGCCAAGGCTTGAGTTTTCAAACGATAATCAGATTCGAGCATTTGTCCTTTGAGTAGTTGATCGTAGGTGACTTCGATTTCCTTCCCTTGAACAGTAATCTTGTCTTTTATAAGCGCCTTGATATCCGCAATGGACATACCGGCAGCTTCGGCAAGCTCTTCAAGAGAGTTAAATTCGGGTTCTGCGTCTTCTTCTTCTTCGGATACGTCTTTATCTGTATCTTCTTCACTCTCCGATTCTTCTTCGGATTCATCATCAGCATCACTTTTAGATTTTGCTTTTGACTTATCTTCGTCTTTATCGGCCTTCTTTTTTTCACCATCTGGCCTCTGATTGGATGATTCCTCATCTTCTTGGCCGTCTGATTCTAATGTAACTTTGGGTTTCTTCTTTTTCTCCCCTTTAACCTCTGATTCTAAACTAAGTAAAGCGCCAATTTGGCTTTCTATGTTTGATTCGTTACTTTGGTTGGAAGGTTCTTGTTCTCCGGATGATGCTCCTGTTTCCAGGTTAGCTTGCTCATTCGCCACATTCTTCTCCTGCTGCTGTTATAAAACTGATTTCTTGAATTGTAAAGTATTCTCCAAGTTAAATTTTTCATACTCGCCCTTATCAATAAAGGCTTGTATCTGTCTTTTTACCAAAATGGTGATTTGGTAATAATCAATAAGCCGAAGCTTCATGGCTTCATCTGGGTTTATTCCAGAGTTCACCAACTGATTTAAGCAGCTTTCACTGATGCCATCAAGTATTTCATTGAGGAGCAGGTTGTTCTTGAGCTGGATCGCCTCCTGGGCCTTTTTCCTGATTTCCTGCGCTCGCTCGGCTTGAGTATGAGCTTGCGTATTGTTCGGTTTCTCTTTGTTGTTCATCTGCAAAACCCTTTCCTATTCCCGGTGGCCCTAAGTCTACTGTGTTCTCTACCTCTAGCTTAATAAGTTTTAACAAATTATTCATAAAGGCTTCTCTGTCTTTTTGGTTTAATTTCGCCATTTGCGCTTCAAAGTCCTTTTCTATCGAAACCATAATCGGATCAGGCTTAGGCGGAGGAGGCGGAGGCAGCGTGCTTGGGTCATTAAAGTACAAGTGAGTAGACTTATATCCGCTAATTTGAACAAGCTTGGAAAGAGAATGGTAAAGCTTTTGCTCGTCAGCCAGTCTCGAACCAGAGCCAATATATTGCTCTTGTTTGGCAATAATGCTTCGCAATATATTCACTTCAATCTCTTTTGAGTTTGTTCCCAATCCGACATTGATAGACATATTATGCCTTGTCTTCCAGGAGCGAGGATGGACGTTCACCCATTCCTGGCCAAGCTTGATATGCCTGGAATCATCATTTTTTATTCCAAGCTCTCTAATAATTTTGAACAGTTCGGTAACGCCTGTTTCTGCAAAAATGCGAGCAATCATTTCGATTCGCTCTTGAGCCTGGTCTACTGCTCTATCAAACGCGCCCTTGGTTGCATCTGCAATCACATTCGGGTCAAGCCCTCTGCCTGTCCTGGTAACGCCGCTTCGGCTTTCTTTAATATCTTCCAGGGTTTTCATTGCCGGAAGTACATTTTGCATTACTTCGCCAGCCTGAATGGGTAGTGCAGTAACACTTCCCGTCTTTCCTCGCACCACTTGGCCCGAAGCAGGATTGAGCAGGTCGCTTATCTCGCAATTAAGTTCGTCAGCCAAAAATCTTGGATTATTGGATTGATACATTCCATCCAGCATCATTCTTAGCAAGGTGGAGCGGATTAACTGAATATCTTTAACCAGGTCAGCAACGCAAAGACCGGTGTATTTGTGAGGAAGCGGCACGCTGCATAATGCCGTAAACGGAATGTGATCAAAGTATTCATTGCTGATGATTTTTTCACCAACCTTGCATATCTGCAAAAGCTCGGCAATGCCATCTTCATCGGCATCAATCCTGATATAGCACTCTTCGTACCGGTATACTTGGTCGGTTTCATCATCCCTGTAGTATTGTTCGTCAGTTTTATCATCCCTGTTAATTCGCTCCGCCTCGTATTCCAGGCTTCTATCTGATGAGAGCGTATCTATAACGTCCTCATCGTAGCCCATGGCTACTAAATCGGAATAAGTCTTGCTTTGGATATGTGCGCAGAAGTCAACATCTTGCAAGCACAGGCTTGTATGCCGGTTAGAAACAATAAATTGCTCTGGAGGAATGCACTGTATCGTGGTTTTTTTTACTGTTTGCTTTAAAGTGATGTTTAAATCAATAGTGCCATCACTATTAAACTTATGTTCCTGTACCTCAACCTTAAACTCTTTATCATCAAGACGATTTTTTTCATCTATCAAATCAATCATTTCTTTGTCGTTAAGGTTTTCGTAGCTTTCGTGGGTCAGCTTTACTATCTCCTCACGAAAGCATTTCATTACTCCGATTCTTTGGAGTAAGGCATCGGTAAACCAGTTGTACCCTTCAAGAAAACCTTTGTTCTCTTTGTTGAATATGTAATTACAGTATTCGGTTTCTTGTCTGGCCTGTAATTCATCGGCTGGGTCTGGGCTTACCGGGTCAAATTCCACAACAGTATCACCGGCAAAGAAGATACGAAGCAAGGTGGGCTTTATCCACTCGATAGTTTCAAAGACTTCCCTGGTCACAACCTTTGAATAGCCATCCCTTTCATTGCCATAAGGCTTTCCAAGGTAGTAATCCATTAAATCCTGCCTGTCCTGGGATATCTCGCCGCTTGGAGCGCCTATCCCTTTGTATATCTCGCTATCAATAATAGCGGCCAATTCGGAGTCTGACAGTTTTGATTTCTTTCGCACTTTAGCCATTATACTATATGCCTAAAATCTTGTTGTAAGGATTGTTCATGGTTCGATTTCCTTGGAAATACAGCCTGTAAATCTGATTCGACTATCCTGGACAAAGAGTCAAGCATATCGGGATGGTGTCCTACTGGAAACGGCAGATACTCTTCATTAACAAATATGTGGGTCATATCTTCCATCGCGCCATCGCGCCTTTTGTAAAACATCTTCTTTGGCAAATATATTCTTTTCTTCTCAAAAAGAGGAACAAGGCGCTTGATTCTATCACCTTTAGGCATATTACTACCAACTTGGGTAATGTCAAACCGATAGTTCTTAACTTCCATCTCGTATTCGATATGCTCAATGTCTGCTTGCATACCGTATTTCTCATAAGCAACGCCCAACGGAAGGTATTGCTGGTGAAGCTCGAAAAGCTTTGCGGCCCTTTCAGTAAGGTTTAATCTGTCTCGGAAAAAGCTTAGGCAGTAATAATTATTATCAGCGCCCAACCCAACAACCCACATGGAAGTGTAATCGCTTCCCTTATTTTTTGAGCCAGCAGGGTCAACGAGGATATAATTATTGGTATTTAATGGCTCCATTGACCAGTATTTGAGCCATTCAGGTTTAAATCCTTGCGCATCTTCTGATTTAGGGTCTTGCAACATCTGACAGCCGAAAACATACGGCCCTTGGTCTGCTCTCTTCTTTTTCAAAGCTTCTTCTGTAATGAAAACAGGCTTTCCATCTACAGTTCCATCTTCGGTGGCGGCGTGAACCCTGGGGATTGCTGTATTGCGATCCATAATAACCTTGTAGGTATCATTAAAATGGTATCGAGTTCCAATAAATCTGCGTTTCCCTCCGTGAGCGCCAAGGTTATAGCTCAACACAAGCTGCTCGGTAGTCTTTGAACGCATATCTTCTGTGCTAACGGACTTTTCCGTTACCAAATCGTCATAAATAAGGATGTCAAAGTGCTTGCCGGTAGGCTGCCCATCCACAACACCATGCGCTTCTACAGTGGATTCCTTCGGATTGGACTTTCTTTTCATTATCAGGCCATCATCTTCTGACCATTTCGGGGCTTCCTTCTTTGGGTTTTCCCAAATAACATCGTCAAAGAACGAGCGAAGTATTATGTTCGATTCGCATTCGTATTTTATCTGGCGTAAAAAGCTTTTTGCCGATGGCCGGGTATGGGAAAATATGCCACAGGTAATCTCTTTACCATTCCATTTTGGAAGCGGGTCTTCGCCATGAGAGGCAAGGATATCCTGGAAGGTTTTGGCAAAAGTAATGATGGTGGACTTGTAATGCTCACGCGCCCACAGGTCTAGCCTATCATCCGGTTCTTTTTCTATTTCTCGGCATCTTTCAAACAGCCATGGATGGAAAATATCCTTTCGGCCAAGGGCAAAATAGAGAAGGAAAAAAAGGTCGGTACGGCAGTAGTACCTAATGAGTGACCGTTGCTCCTTGGCGGAGAAGCTGGGCAACCCTATCACTAACTTCTTGCACTCCATCATCGTCAAGAGAGGCGGATACTTTACCGTCATGTGTCACCCTATCGCTAAATGCTTGTATGGAAACGTGCTTACCAATCATTTCCAGGTTCTTGATCTTATCCGGCCATTTGATTTTCTTGAGCATACCAATCATAGCTCTTTCATCGCCATGACCTTCCTGAATTTCAGCAATATCAACGGCGCTAATGAACTGCCTCCATACTACGGGCCAATCAGTGACCGGTTTAAAGGCCATATCGTCAGTAATAATATCCAGCACATCCATTTTATCAATCTCGATAAGGCGAGAAAGAACATAGTCGGCGTTTACATCTACCCTGGCATTGCGCTCTGCCTTTAAAGCTTCGATACGGGCCTTAACTTCTGGTATCTGCAACCATCCAAAAGCTATTTGAGCAAGGTTCTTTCCAGTTGAGCCACAAGCAGCAGCAGCTTCCGCGCCATTAAAGTTGCAAGCCAGATATTGATGGCAGAAATCCTCCATTATTGGAGTGAGGCCGTTCAAGTCTTTTTTGTGTGGCATGGTTTTGCGCCTTTAGAAAATAATACTAGCAATCAGTATGGATAAAAAAACGGCTGTGATCAAAGCTCTTCGTGGATTGAAAATTCTATCGCCGTAATCATCCTTGTCGGAGATAAAATCAAAAGCGGCAGATAGCATTTTCTTTAATTCAGAGTCTTTTCTCTTCATGGCCCACCCTTTCGGAAAATATCGCCAATCCAGGCTGTCACAACAATCAAGGCTATTGAGAAAAATCCAGAAGCCTTGGCAAGTGAGTGTTCATTTTTGGTAACGCGAGATTCAAGGGCTTCGGTATCTTCCTCAATCTCTTTAATTTTAGTGTAGTGTGTTTTTTGGTAGGTATCAATCTTGGTCATTTTGACCAGGATAGCGTCAACCTTGCCTTCCAGCCTTAATAGCTGTGCGGAATTGTCTTCCGAATTCATTAACGATTATCCCAACGGGCTTTTGTGGCCCTTACGTCCAGATGGGTTCGGCCATTGTACCGGCCAATACCAAAGCGGTCAGGATATTTTTTATCAAGGTAGTCATAAACATCGTCAGCAGGAACTCCCTTTATCCAGAAATCCATTGCCGTGCCTTTTACATGAGCAGAGGCTTTTGAGCCGCCTTGTTTGATGTTGTGTTCAGCGCAACGACAACCGGAATTTATTGCAGCCAGGACTTTTTCCTGTTTGGTTTGTACTGCAAAGTGATCACAGCAATCTTGGAACGCTTCCACAAGCCTGATGTCGCAAGCATTAAAACCACAGCCGCACTTACAGGCCATTTCCGATCTACTCAAATTCTTGCTTATGTTGCCCATGGGTTCACCAGTTGAGATTAGAGAATTGAATATAGATAAGCACTACCAGGTGAGTCAAGCCAAATGGGGATATAAATTCAACAGGTGTTCAACACTTGTTCAACAGGTGTTAAAACCCGATTGGATTTTTTTGAAAAATTTTTTGGGAAAAGCCAGATCGAAAAATCAACAGACGGGGGTGTTATATCTAAAAAAGGGGGTTCTCTGGAAAAAATTATTTTAACGGATGCTTGGGGGACGATTTTGTGGCCGTAGGCCTGGGCGCGTCCCTGGGCGCGTACTGGCCTGGACGCCCCCCCGTGAATCCAAAAAAGCTGACCCGAAATTATGGTGAGCAAGGAAAAAGCTTTGCGCGCATAAAAGGAAGCAACACTTTCACTTGAGCGCTTTCACGCAGGCAAAAAAAAGGCCGCGATTAAGCAGCCTTGTTTTTCTTTTTTGTTGATTGGTTACAGTTTATGGGTAAGTCGGACAGTTAGCTTCCGCTGTCTGCTTTCATTTACCGCTTGCGTTACTGCCTCAACTGCCGCGCAAGCTATCGCGCCACTGATAGCACCGAACAAGAAAACCGTTGCTAATATGAACACGCTCACAAGAAAGCCTCCTTATGCACTGCCATGAACTCCGCCACTGTTAAGCCGCCAAGATAGCCCACAAGCTGTAAGCCGCCTTTTTCGTCATATCTATACACCATATCGAGAATTAACTTGTACATGATTGTTACCTCTTTTTAATTGAATGACTGTCACTGCAAGCGGAGCATATCATCAAACATTGAATATAACAAGATGTTGTATTCTGTTTTAAGAAAGTTTACACTTTGGCGATAAAGCGGAATTGGGCGATTGCTTCCCTTTTTTCCCCAAAAGAACAGATATAAGGTAAACACGTTATGACATACAGAATCTTGGTTGACCTGAATAAAAGTGATTCATTCAAAAATAAACAAGGACATTTAATAACGCGAGAGAATGGACGTATCTATTCCGTAAAGAGTAACGACAATGCTAAAAGGACTTATCTAGTTGATAGCCACGCTTCCCGCATTATTGCTTACAACGTGCGTTTCGTGGTCAATGAGGGCGGGAGGCTTGCTGTTTTGAAAACAGGGCAGAAAGGACAGCACGCTTTTGTGCAGTGTGAGAGCTTATCAACCGATATAAGCGAACAATGCCATTCTGATTTTTTAAAGCAGTCTAGTAGCTTTATCTCATACGACCCGCGAAATATGAAAAGCTTTGCTTTAAGTAGCACGGAGAGACTTTGCAAGGATAGCATTTTACAGCCCATCTTTACAGCAAAAACCGTTTACCTATATGAAAACAGTGTTCTTTTTATCAACTAACGGAGGGCAAAAAATGCCGATAATTTTAGCAGTAATAATCTTGATTCTATTTTTTTTTCTAGTGAGGTAGGTAGGTATGAGATATAAGACAAAAAAAGCGCAAGAGAATTGCATAAGAGAAGCACTCGACATATTAGAGACAAGGCTCAAGACAAGCGCAGCCAGTGAGCAATTAACATCCTCGCAGGCCGTTAGGCAATTTTTGCAGCTAAAAATGCAAGCTTTCGAAAGCGAAAAATTCGGTGTTATTTTTTTGGATGCCCAGCACCGCTGCATAGACTTTGAGATTCTGTTCCATGGGACTATAGATGGCGCAGCAGTTTACCCGCGTGAAGTAGTAAAAGCGGCACTAAAGCACAACGCCGCTGCTTTAATTTTTACACATAATCATCCCTCGGGCTTTGCAGAGCCAAGTCACGCTGATAGGCAGATAACAAAAACACTGGTTCAAGCTTGTTCGTTACTGGATATCAGAGTTTTGGATCATGTAATAGTCGGCGCATCAGATGTCGTCTGCTTTGCAGAGCGTGGATATCTTTAAAACAAAACTCAAAAAAAACCAAAAGAGGAAAAAAACTATGAAACTTGAAACATTAGCGAACATCAACTGTAAAAAGCCTACCAAGGCGGCGGCTTGGGCTGTCTTTTCGGAAATGGTTTTACACGATGACTTTTCAGAAGCGGCACTGGCTAAACTGTATCAGTTTTTTACGCCACCACTGCCTGCTAAGCCTAAGGACGCATGGCAATGGATAGCCAAAGCAATGGGTAAAAATGATATCAGATATTACTTGAATTATGTTTATGTAACAGCCGACACAATATGCGCTACAGATGGCCACAGGCTGCACATAATGAAAAATCATTCAGCTTTCCCAGTGGGCTATTACGATTCCAACAAGGTACTAGCTTTTCCTGAAAACTACGCAAAGTATCCTGATATCACGCGAGTTACTCCCGATATTGAGAGCGGGAGTAGCTTGTACTACTGCCTGCCATATGATGCCGAAAGCCTGAAAGTGCAGCTACTTGGCACAAGCTCTCAAGAAGTGGCAGTTTTTATGCTACGGGACGGTACGGAGCTAGGTATAGATAAAGGATATTTTTTGCAGGCCATAGGCTTAAAAGGCGAAACAATGGATTTATATGTAAGAGATTCTACTAGTTCAATAATACTGGTCAGCAGAGAAAGCGGGAATAAAGCTGTAATTATGCCCATTAAACTATAAAAGAAGAGAGGTTAAAAAAGGCGCTTGAATGCGCCTTTCGCCGTGTAAGACCAGGATTTTTTTATCATTTACATTAGAGGAAAATTTTTATGGTAGACAAAAAAGAAAGTGATTTGGCTGTATCTGTTTTTTTTGAGGACAAAAAAGGCATATCTTCCGAACTGGTAGCAACATTTAAAGATGATGCTTTATACAATCTCTGCCTTCCTGCGTTGGACGCATGGGCAGCGCAGAATGGCGGAATTATAACAGAAAGCGTGCCAGAAGGAGCTTGGGACTTGTATTTTTCAGCCATTGAGGCTATTGAGGCCATTTATAAAGAACAGCTTGTTAATGAAGAGGAGGCGCTAGACTGGCTCAAGCAAGAGCATGATGTTCGCTTTGCAAAAAGTTCTATCGGTGATGTTATGGCAGTAAAACTAAAAGAGGGCGTTAAAAATGACCAATGATTTTACTAGGTTAGATTTTGAGCAGTGGGTCGCTGACTTTGAGCCAGTGAGAGTTAAAAACTTTGAGCGTGATGATTTTGAGTTCGATGATTATGCACTTGAAACTTACGGCCATGAGCTGTCTTGCGTTAGGTTCATGCTTGCATTTTTCCCCGATACAGTCTGGACATTGCACGATGGCGGTTTTATTTCGGACGGCTACCACCTTGTAAACAGATTAAACTATTTAATAACAAAAAAACCAGTCCCGAATAATCACAATTTTGAAATAACTGTCTGGGAAGATACCGAGGAGGAGGAATAAATATGGATACTATTTTTTTGGTAACGATAAACATACTTGTTGGCGGATACGAAAAAACCAATCGGGTACTAGTGGATGCCGAGAATGAAGAGAAGGCGGGCAGGTTAGCTCTGTTTTTAGAGTGCCATGCTTGTTGGCAGGACGTGGAAATAGTCGATGGTTCAGCGTTCGATATGGGCGGCGAGTTCGTTTATAGCGTTAGCGAGATTTGCAAAGTGCCTGTTTGTGATGCCAGAATCCTTGAAAAGTATTTATGTTTGCACAGCTTTGGTAATTTTGTTCTTCCAGAATAATTTTTTAACTTAAATAACAATTTCTTTTCTTAAATAACGAGGTTCATTTATGAATATGCCAATTACAGGAAGCGCAGTTTTCGATAGAAGCAGAAACGGTCTTGGCTATATTGCCAAGACTAAAAAAGTCAGTGGGATGTTTGTAATCAGCTCTGGAATGAAGGAAATTCAGTTCATGGCCGATATTATCTGGGTTGACTCTGACGGGAAGCCATCCAGGGGCGGCGAACATGATGACATGGCGGTCAATAGCTTTCTGGATGAGGCCGTAGCCAGAGAGTTACCCAGCGTTAGCTCTGCACAGATAGAGGAATGGCAGTCTATCCTTTTAGCCATAAGTAACGAGTATGCAAAAGAAAGGCAAAAGCTAAAAGATGCAAAAAAAGCAGAGCGGGAACAGTGGGAAGCGGAGCATAAAAAGCTAATCCCAGACTGGGCTGTAGCGGCTATTGTCGGAGAGTATCACGAAGATAAAAGCGACTCCATGACAGATTATTATCATTCAGAGACAGTTAAAAGCGTAATACTTGGCTTTAGCGGTAGCAAAAAAAACTGTTTCAAGGAAATGCGAAGGACGGCCACAAACTGCACGCATACAGCGCACCTTGAATGCGCACCAGAAACCGCAGAGCATAGGGAAAACTGGTCTGGTGGGCATGGTTACTACTTGTCTGCAACTGGTCGGTATTATGGATGGCAAATAAGAAAAATTATTTTAGGAAGTGATCCCGTTTCCTCATTGCCTATGGGTGAGTGGTGCTACCGTGACACATACATAAAATTACCAAAGCAGCAAAGCAGAAGCGCGGAAGGCTTTTCATTGAGCGATGGCACAAAGGAGGGCTATATCCAGATATCTTTTAACGATAAGCCAAGCGATGAGACAAGAGCAGAATTAAAAGGCGCAGGGTTCAGGTGGTCGCCGAAAAATTCTGTCTGGTTCGGTAAAACAGAAACGCTCCCAGAGCGATATAAAGAGTAATAACTTAAACAATCAAAAGACCAGAGGCGCTTAATTGCGCCTTTGGCATTGAGAAATTACCAAAACCAAGAGGGCTAGACAATGGAAATTATAATTAACAGCACTACGATAGAAGAGGCCGTAAACGAAGTAAACGCTGCCAGACAAAAAAACCCTAAGACATGGATTTTTTCCAAAGGAACTATCAACGGGAAAAAGTTTGCCATGAAGTCTTATGGCACTTGGGTGCAAGTGTTAGAATACCAAGGAGTCCGTGATGGTTCAGGTTCAGGCTTATCAGTGGCAGGGTTTAAAAGGTATCTTCTAAAGGAGTTTAAGGCCGTTGAAAATAGTTAGTAAAAAAATCAGAGAGTCAGCGAGGGGCGAGGAGTGCGCCTTTCGCTTTGAAAACATCTGCCAGGGCAGAACAGAAACAGTAGTGCTTTGTCATATCAATACCCGTTTTAAAGGTATCGGGATAAAAAGCCCTGATATCTTCGCTGCTTACGGCTGCTACCATTGCCATGCTGCGTTAGACCAAAGAACTATCGAGTTAAATTATCGTGACATACTGAATGCTATGGTAGAAACTCAAATGAAACTGTTTGAGAAAGGATTGATCCAGATTGTCTAAACATCGGCGAGCAGCAAGGATTGATAGCAACCAAAACGCTATCGTTAGAACTTTGAGGGCCATACCTGGCGTATCGGTAGAACCCGGCCATGATGATATTTTGGTGGGGTACAAAGGAAAAACTTTCTGGTTTGAGGTTAAAGACCCGCAAAAAATCCTAAACAAAGATGGCAGCTTTAGGGCTGGCGAAATAAAGCCATCCCAGGAAAAATTGTTAAAAGAATTCGAGGGGCATTACGCTATTGTGTGGGATGTCGATATGATACTTTTCCAAATAGGTATTTTATGAGCAAGAATGTTGAGGCAAAACTGCAAGAGCTTGATAAAAGACTTGGAGAGATTAAGGGTATTTTGTTAGAACACGATTCTTTGTTAGAAGAAGGAAGGCTGATATCTGACCAAATCGAACTTCTAAAAAAGCGTAGGCACTTGTCTTTATCAGACCACGCCATAGTCCGCTATATGGAGCGAGTGCTGGGAATTGATATCGAACAGATTACTAACATGGTAATAACCGAAAGCCTTAAAACCAAAGTTAATGCTATGGGCAATGGCACATACGGCATCGGTGATGGATTTAAAGTTATCATTAAAGATAACTATGTCCTTACGGTAGTAAAAAAAGAAAAGCTTTAATCGGTACAATTACAAGGAAGCTTGTCTGAATCATCAAAGAAAATGTCTGTTTAAAACTTTCCATTTTGCCATGCTACCCAGGTTAGATTTTTTGCGTGTTCTTCAAAGTCATATCCTTTTTGCGGAGGACAGCTTCCCTCTTGGTTCCACCAAATCAAGAACCTTACTCTATCCTCGCACACCGATTCTCCGATGGGCGTACTTTGTGTTTTTCTTAACACTTGATATTGATAGTCCGCAGCCAGAACCGGATCGGTAAAATGCTTGTCATTGGTGGTCAGGTATCCGTCACACTTTTTGCACGGAACAACCAAATCGACACACATTTCAGCAAATTTATCTCTTTCCATAAAATCTCTCTGTTAGTTATTACCCATACAAAAGCTCTTTCTCTGGGATTGTATCCCTTGCGTGCCTTTCTGCTCTGGCCTTACATTCCTGGATGCTGTCTTTTATTGCAATTCTGTTTCCGTAAAACCAAAGCTCTGATTTTCCTGGGAAGCACAATGATGGAACTATAGAGTATTTGTCGCATCGACTGAAAGACCATCCTTCCTCTGAATGCTCCCAATAAACAATCGTAGAAAATTTTCTCCTCATATATGATACATCCTCGACATAATATCTTGATACTCACCACTTGCCATAAGCCTTATTCCATTTTTACCGTAGTAATTTTGAACGCCTTGTAGATATTCGGTGTATTGTTTTTTGTTTAACAATCTCGTACAGGCCACATATCCTTTGCCCAGAATCTCAATTCTCTCTTCCCTGGTGTATGGCTCAAGGCAATACTTATAAATATCGTTGTAAGTATCATCATCGCCAAGAAGGATCGGCAGCGCATAATCAAGCTTGCAAGCTCCGGCCACTTCCCATATTTCAGTGTCTCCTAACTGTTTAGCGGCATCACGATACCAGACATGGCTTAAAGCATTCTGGCTTAGGTTTCTGTGTTCGTCCTTTTTGCAATACTCGATAGCCAGCGGAACTGACCAGTCCCATGATTTTATTTCTTTAAACAAAGAAACAAGCTCTGGTAAATTGTTTATTATTTTTTTACCGTGCATTTATCCACCATTAGTTTCATCTGTTTCAGATATCTTTCAGCGACTTCTTTACTCGCCGGTTTAGGTAAGGCTTTCAAGCCATACCTTTCATCAAATAACCTATCTCTTTCTTCTGATGTTAGCTCGGTACACATTTTTTTGAACTCTGGCCCTGACGGCGGCCACTCTTTCCCGGAGTCCTCAACCCTTTTAAATCCTTTGTTAATCTGTTCCTGGCTTAGCCCTGCCAATAAGTTAGCCCAGACATTATCTGGATCAATGTCTTCGCCGTAGGTTATTGTCCACTTGTTGCCAAACATACGGGCAAAAATTAGCCAAATAACAGCCATCTCTTTACGGCCCAAACTCGGCTTGGATTTTTGCTTTGACCCTATCTGCTGCTGATAGCTTTGGACTAACTCCTGCGCTGTCTTTGGCTTCTGCTCTATCATCTCTCCACCGCTCTTGGTTTAAATATGTTGTTGGGTGTAATTTATCAAAACCGAATTGGTTGGACTTTATTCTTGCTGAAATGTCTTCGCATAGCATGTTGGTGAATTCAGCTATCTCTAAATTACTTTTCTTGTGAGCCGCCTTGAATTTTAACCTTGTTGTTTTTTTACTACATCCGCCGGTAGTCATTCCGGCACTCCAAAACCTAATAAAAAAATCTTCGTTAATATATGGTTCTTGGTTAATGGTTATTGGTTTATGGTTAGCAACAACTGTTGAACATCCGTCCAACACCTGTTCAACACCTGTTTCTCTCCTGGAGGTCAATGATTTCGGTCCTCCTGGCGTGATGCCCTTTTCTTTTCGCTGTTTAATTCGTGATTTCGCTGATTCTCTACCAGCCTTAGATTTGTTTTTTATGCTTGTCTGGAACTGGTCTACCTCTTCTTGGCAACGCTTGTTAAAATAACCTTCATCAGTCAAAACAAAAAACTCGGACAGCATATTTTTTACTGCTGTAAAATCTTCGTCCCCGGTGGCTATTATTTTCCTAGCTATCAAGGCGACATCCAGCGGCAACTGTTTCTCTGTGCTGTAGTACATTTCTATTAAGTCAGAGTAAACGCTTCGCTCGATCCTGGTAAGGTGTCTTGTCGCTGCATCAAAATCTTGGATATGTTT
>Ga0209498_1001088_pt1 | contig 16652 bp, 15 predicted proteins | sample WalLakDeSediment_FD_184131 | JGI IMG/M metagenome (GOLD analysis project Ga0209498, IMG submission 184131) | Lake sediment microbial communities from Walker lake, Nevada to study Microbial Dark Matter (Phase II) - Walker Lake 11/02/13 Deep... | ecosystem: Environmental > Aquatic > Freshwater >... | reverse complement strand
CAAACACCTGTTGATATTTGTGATGGTTGGCATCGGGTTGTTCCGGGGATATATCCTTGGACGAAAAATTGATCATTTCAATGCCAAAGACCAAAAAGTATATGCGGTATTATTGCTCATCAATACTATTCTTGGTGTAACCGTTGTCTTCATAAGCGGAATCAGCGCCGTGATTGGGTAGGTGTGCCGGTAGTTTTTATTCTGAAATAGTTCTGGCATCAGCTGGTTAACCCCGGATAACTTAACGAATCCTGTTAAGAATATTAAGAAAACGCTTAGATTCAACCTGCTTGACCTTATATTAGCGCTGGTGCTATGATTCTATATATGTATTTACGCGGTAGTAAATGGTCGATGAATAAACGCCGGCAGCGATCGAACCCCTGGTTGATCGCGTTTCTGGTGGTCGCAATTGGCGCTTTGGTTTATATCAACGCCAATGTGATTCCTGCAATGCCGCCGCCCTTTGTGCCAACGCCTACACCAACCCGTAACCCGCTATCATATACTGAGGAAGCAGAAGGTTTTTTGGCAGAGGGTAGGATTGGTATGGCAAAGGAGTCCTATCAGGCGGCCATTAAAGCTAATCCCCAGGAAATATCGAATTACCTGAATTTAGCGAAATTACAGCTGTATGGCGCTGAATATGAGGCGGCCAGGGTCAATGCTGAAAATGCCCTCATGCTGGATAATACGAGGCCGTATGCCTATTCGCTGCTGGCCTGGGCGAAGGGCTACCTGGATGAATTCTTAGCAGCCGAGGCTGATATTCGATCCGCTTTGGATCTTGACCCGAATTATGCGTTAGCCCACGCGGTTTACGCGAACATCCTGGCCAGGCGTGTAGCTAATAACCTGGGAGAAATTAACACCCTTGAGAAGGCGATTGAACATTCGCAAATGGCGATGGCGATTGACCCGCAATTACTGGAGGCACGCTGGGCACGGGGTTATGTGTTAGAGATCACCGGCAATTATCAAGAAGCCATAGAACAGCTTATGTTCGCAATTGAAATCAACGATACGATTGCTGAGCTGCATATGGCCTTAGGCCGGAATCACTTCACTGTTGAAGAATATGACCAGGCTGTGTTTGAGTTCACCAAAGCTTATTCGCTAAATCCTTCGGATCCGGAGCCCAACTGGTACATCTCACGCGTCTATTCTCGAATTGGTGAGTTTGCCAAAGCGGTTCAGTACGCTGAACAGGCGGTGAACGATGATCCTTCTAACCCGAGATTGCATGGCAACCTGGGATCGATGTATTTTCGCAACCTGCAGTACAATCAAGCGGTTGCATCACTGGAACTGGCTGTGCGCGGCGGGGTGACTGCTGGCGGTGTGGTTGTCGAAGGGTTACCATTGAGTTATTCGATGATGGTGATGGAATTTTACAGCCGCTATGGTTTGGCGCTTGCCCGAGTGAACCGCTGCAGTGAAGCAGTTCAGGTTGCCCAGGCGATGCTGCAGACGGTTCCGGATGACCCGACCTCGGTATTTAATGCTGAGGAGATCATTAACGTCTGCCAGGAATTTCAAGAAAATCCGCCAACCCCCATGCCTGAAGAAGAAGATGCTGATGATGGGAATGCTTATCAACCTCAATTTGATCTGAAAGCAGGAGGCTAGCACTAGGTATTGCTGGCTGTTAATTATGTATCTACAAGGTAACGATCCCAGTTTCCGACACACCAGTAAGAAATCCAATCCCTACCGAGTTCTGGTGTTCTTGGTGTTAATCGTGTTTTTCATGACATTATTAACAGGGATTGTTAAAGGTGATGTGGAACCCCTGTTCCTGCCGACCCCAACCCCGACCCGAACCACGGATTCGTACGTGGTGGAGGGGCGCACGCATTTTGAGGCCGGCAACCTGGAAGCAGCCATTGCTGCCTTCAGACGGGCAACCATCCTCAACCCTGACGACCCGGAATTATTCGCCGAGCTGGCTCGCATCCAGACTTATTCTTCGGCAATGATGACCACCGATGCTGAGCGGACTCAGCGTTTGCAAGAAGCCATGGACTCGATTAATCGGGCAAAAGAATTGGCGCCAAACAGCAGCCAGGTACTGGCTATCCGAGCTTTTGTGATGGAGTGGAGCTCAAGCCCCTTCCTGGTTGATGAAGAAACCTCTGTGGATTTGTTGAACCGGGCAGAAGCTGAGGCGTTGATGGCATTGCAGATCGACAACACCAACACCCTGGCTTTGGCTTACTATGCAGAAGTGCTGGTGGGACAGAAAAAATGGAACCAGGCTTATCAATATATTCAACAGGCTGTGGAGCGCGATCCAACCCTGATGGATGTGCACCGTATCATGGCTTTCACTTATGAGACCTTGGGAGAGTACAACCTCTCGATCCAATCCTATAAGAAAGCAATCGAGATCATGCCGAATTACACCTACCTTTACATTGCGGTGGGCAGGATCTATCGGCATCTTCAGCTTTATGACCAGGCCCTGGAACATTTCGCCAGGGCTGCCAACCTGAACAAGCAGTTGGGTATCAAAGATCCCACCCCTTATTTAGCCATTGCCAACACCTATGCCCAGGATGGTGAATTTTTCGCGGCTGCATTGAATGTGCAGCAAGCATTGACATTTACCCCTGCAAACCCCAGCGTTTATGGGCAATTAGGGGTGATCTATCACAAGTCCCGGAACTACGAGGGCGCCATCCCGGCGCTGCAATGTTCCATCGAGGGGTGCAGCGCCGAGGTGAGCTGCGAGGTACGTAAGTGCAACCCGAACCAAGACCCGATGGTCTCGATTGAGGGATTGCCGCTTTCAGCCAGCACCGTTGTGTACTACTTCACGTATGGCTCGGTGCTTTCCGGCTTGCACCGGCCGGGTGATGATAAATGTGACAAAGCTATGGATGTTTTCTCGCAATTACGTGCCAGGTACGCAGAGGACACGACCGTGATGAGTATCGTCAGGGCCGGTGAAGAAATCTGCACATACAGTGCGGGGACCACACAAGAACAGATCGCAACACCAGAACCCCTGATGGAAATCGAGGCAACTGCCACTGAGCAGCCCTCCGTGGAGGAGCCCGAAGAATAATCGGTGGGGGGGTTTGTAAATCTTTTGTAAGAATCATCACTTTCGCCCTTGACGTGATTTTTGAAGAAAGGTAAGATAGGGATTGTTAGCACTCTATAATGCAGAGTGCTAAAATGGTGAATTATAACCAAAACAAATCACACTATTTAACTGGAGGAACGAATGACAATCTCAATTAAACCTTTGGGTAACCGGCTTGTGGTTCAACCCATCGAGGAAGAAGAAATTACTGCTGGAGGCATCGTGCTTCCTGAAACCGCTAAGGAAAAACCCCAAAAGGGGACGGTCTTGGCAGTCGGTCCAGGCGAGCGCAATGAGAAGGGCGAGCATATGCCCCTTGAAGTTGCGGAAGGTGATTCGGTCCTGTTCGCGAAATATTCAGGGACTGAAATCAAGTACGAAGGTAAAAAATTGTTGATCATGCGCGAGAGCGACATTCTCGCAAAAATTAACGAGTAAACGAAAGGAATCCAAGGAGTAATTTAAAATGGCTAAACAAATCATTTTTTCAGAAGAAGCACGCCGATCTTTAAAGGCCGGTATTGATATTGTTGCAAAATCTGTTGTGACCACCCTCGGCCCTAAGGGTCGTAATGTTGCAATCGATCGGAAATTTGGCTCCCCAACGATCACCCATGATGGCGTGACTGTTGCCAAGGAAATCGAGTTGGAAGATCCCTTTGAGAATATGGGTGCCCAACTGTTGAAAGAAGCAGCTACCAAGACCAACGACATCGCTGGCGATGGCACGACCACATCCACTGTGCTGGCTCATTCGATCGTAACCAATGGCCTCAAAAACCTGGCTGCTGGTGCTAATCCCATGCTGCTCAAACGCGGTATTGAAGCGGCATCGAAAGCTGTGGCAGATGCGATTGGTGAGCAGGCCATCGACATCACCACCAAAGAGGAAATTGCCAATGTGGCATCCATTTCTGCGCAGGATCGCGAAATCGGTGAACTGATTGCTGAAGTGATGGACAAAGTCGGTAAAGATGGCGTCATCACGGTAGAAGAATCACGCGGCCTCGAGTTTGAGACGGAATATGTCGAAGGTATGCAGTTTGATCGCGGTTATATTTCACCTTATTTCATCACTGACCCCGAGACCATGTCGGCTTCAATTGAGGAGCCGTATGTCCTCGTCTATGACAAGAAAATTTCTGCAGCCAGCGACATTGTTCCACTGCTTGAGAAACTGGTGCAGGTTGGAAAGCGCGAACTCCTGATCATCGCAGAAGATATCGACGGCGAAGCCCTGGCAACCCTGGTGCTCAACAAATTACGCGGCATGCTGAATGTTTTGGCGATCAAAGCCCCTGGTTTTGGTGATCGGCGCAAGGCCATGATGCAGGATATCGCCATTCTGACCGGTGCGACCGTTATCTCCGAAGAAACTGGCCGCAAGCTGGAAACAGTTACGATCAATGATCTTGGTCAGGCTGAGAAAGTCACCAGCACCAAAGATGACACAACCGTTGTCGGCGGTAAGGGCGACACCAGCGCTATCAAAGGCCGCATTGAGCAGATCCGGGTGGAGATCGAGAACACCACCAGCGATTATGATCGTGAGAAACTACAAGAACGGCTTGCCAAGTTGTCCGGCGGCGTTGCCATCATCCGTGTTGGTGCCGCGACCGAGACTGAGCTGAAAGAAAAGAAACATCGTGTAGAAGATGCCCTCTCCGCGACCCGTGCAGCGGTTGAAGAAGGTATTGTCCCCGGTGGCGGTGTGGCATTGATCAATGCCATAAGCGCAGTTGATAAATTGAAGATGGACAACGACGATGCACAGATCGGCGTCAAGATCGTCCGCGATTCTCTTGAGATCCCCATGCGTAAAATTGCAGAAAACGCTGGCAAAGATGGCTCCGTGATCGTCGAGCATGTCCGTCAGATGCAAGCCAAGGAAAAGAACAACCGGATTGGTTTTGATGTTCTGACAGAGGAATTTGGTGACATGGTCAAGTGTGGTGTGATTGACCCCGCCAAGGTTACACGTGGAGCATTGGAAAACGCTGCATCCATCGCAGCGATGATCCTGACCACTGAAGCCCTGATCGCTGACATTCCTGAAGAAGATTCACCCATGCCCCCCGGCGGCGGTGGAATGGGAATGGGCTACTAAGCCAATCACAATATCTAAAACACAAAAAGGCTGTTCCGAACTGGGGCAGCCTTTTTTGGTGGATTGACCCGGGTATTTGAAAATTTATGAGCGCTGGTATAATGGAGTGCATGCAAGCATTGAAGACGATCATCAACAAGCCAGCTTTCTGGCTGTTATTCGTGACGATATTATTAAATTCCTGTTCCCAACCGATTGAGACACCCCCGATCGCGGAGGAAACGCCATCACCTACCCAGCCAACGTTTACGCCATCGCCTGAAGAACCAACCGCCGTACCCCAACCCGCTGCTGCCGTGGTGAATGGGGAGGTCATCCCTTTGACCTGGTTTGAGCGGGAGGTCGAGCGGTTCTTATTTGCCCAGGCGGCTGCGGAAAATGGCGACATCGACGAGGTGGCTGCTCGCGAGATCGTGTTGAATGACCTGGTTGACCAGTTTCTGCTGGCGCAGGCTGCCCGGGAAGCTGGCACGGTGATTAGCGACGAGGATGTTCGTGAGCGTTTGGATGCTCTGGGGGAGGCAGTAAACTTGGATGCCTGGATGACGGCGTGGGGCTACACGTTGGAAGAGCTGGAAGAGTCACTGCGGCTGCAAATGCTGGTTGCCTACCAGCGGGATAGGATCGCTGAATCCGTCCCTGATGTTGTTGAACAGGTTGAATTGCGGCAAGTGTTTGCGTTTACGGAGGCGGGTGCAAACCGCGCATTGTTAAACTTAAACTCGGGTGCAGACTTTAAAGACCTGGCTTATGAATTCAGCCCGGAAACAGGGGGATACCTGGGATGGGTTCCCCGGGGATATTTACTGATCCTTGATGTGGAAGAAGCGGTGTTCAATCAACCGGTTGGGACATATACAGAAATCATCGAATCTGAGATTGGATACCACATTGTTTTGGTGATCAATCGTGAAGAGCGTCCGTTAAAACCGGATGCCCGGCTGACCCTGGCGCGGCAAGCCCTGAATGCCTGGTTGGCAGAACGACGTGCGGTAAGCACGATAGAGGTGTTAGTCGAATAAGATGCGCAACCGATCGCCTAATCAAGACCCAAAGAGCCAGGCGCGCAGAAGCTCACAGCGGTCAATGGAATCGATGGCGACCCCACGCCGCCCCCAACCCCATAGAAAATCTGGTTTCTTAGGCGTTGTATTCATGATCGTGATCATGGGCGGTATGGTGTGGTTGACGATGTTAATCTTCGGCTGGGGGCCTTACACCAGTGAGATTATCGACCCAACACCCAGTTTGACAGCCATCAGCATTTTCACTTCGGGGAGCACTGTGACGCCCTCGCAGACGATCACCCAAACCACGGCGGTTACCCAAACCCTCTCACCGACATTCACACCCACTGTCACACCATCACCAACCCTGGAGTTGATGCCCTTCATCTTGATTGGTGAACCTGAATTTATGAGCAGCGCCTTACTTCGCCCTTCATTGGGCTGTGAATGGCTGATCATCGCCGGCCAGGTGTGGGATTTGCAGGATGTGCCTGTGCGTGGAATGACTTTGCATTTGTTTGGTGAGCTGGATGGATATGAAATCGATCGGTTTGCCCTGACGGGATCCGCAACGACTTATGGGGAATCGGGCTTTGAATTTACCTTAGAGAACGTGCTGGTTGATAGTCAGGAATCACTTTTCATCCAATTGGTGGATGCGAATGGGATTCCTTTTTCACACCCGTATGAATTAGAGACCTTTAAAGATTGCCAGAAGAACCTGATCCTGGTGAATTTTAAACAGGTACGATAAGAGACCGTTCGTCCCAAGGGAGGCTATTTGATTTTAGTCGATTCTCAGTCTTATCCTCCCAGATAAGCTGAAATGACCATGGGGTCATTCATGACATCGCTGGCATCACCTTCCAGCACGATATGACCTGTTTCAAGCACGTATGCCCGATCTGCAATGCTGAGTGCCATATGGGCGTTTTGTTCCACCAGCAATACGCTGGTACCCTGCTGGTTGATGTCCTGGATGATGTCAAAGATTTGCTCAACCAGCACCGGGGCCAAGCCCATGGAAGGTTCGTCCAAAAGCAGCAGTTTTGGGTTCGCCATCAAACTACGTGCCATGGCCAGCATCTGCTGTTCGCCACCGGATAGCGTGCCGCCAAGCTGCTTAGAACGAGTGCGCAGGACAGGAAAGCGCTCAAACATGGCTTCTCTCTTATTCTGGATCTGCTGTCGGTCTGCAACAGTGTAGGCACCCATTTCGAGATTTTCCATGACCGTCATTTTGGCAAATATCTTACGGCCTTCGGGGACTTGAACGATCCCCTTTTGAACGATCACCTGGGGCGCTTCATTGGAAATATCCTCATCAAGGTACTCCACCGTACCAACTTTCGCGTGTAAGATGCCTGAAATGGTGTTGAGCAATGTCGATTTACCTGCTCCATTGGCACCAATTAAGGTGACAATCTCACCCTCCTGAAGATCAAAACTGATGCCTTTAAGGGCGTGGATGGCGCCATAGTAAACATTGAGGTCAGTAACTTTAAGCATGGCTTTTCTGCCTTTGATTGCGATATTTTTCTGCCAGGGCTGCTCCTCCAGGTCCGAGGTAAGCTTCGATCACCCTGGTATTAGCCTGAATTTCCTTGGGGGTGCCCTCGGCTATTTTGATGCCATAATCCAATACGCTGATACGGTCTGATATTCCCATCACGACCTTCATATCGTGCTCGATCAGGATGATGGTTATATCCAATTGTTCTCTCAAACGATTGATGAATTGGGTTAAATCCGTCGTTTCCTGGATATTCATGCCCGCTGTCGGTTCATCCAAAAGCAACAGCCGGGGGTTATTGGCCAAAGCCCGAGCAATTTCCAGGCGGCGCTGCATGCCATAAGGGAGGTTGGAAGCCAGAAAATCGCCGTACCCTTTCAACCCGACAAAGTCCAGCAGCCGAACCGCTTCCTCCATCGACCATTTGTCCTCACGTACAAAGCGCGGGGTATGGATCAATGCGTCCATCCAGTTGGACTTTAACTTCGTATGTAAACCGATGAGTATGTTTTCCATCGCGGTCAGGTTTCCGAACAAACGAACATTTTGATAGGTTCTCGAAATCCCTATACTGGCGATAAAGTCGGTCGGCATCCCCTGGATAGGGGTTCCATAATACAGGATATCCCCGCTTTCTGGTGTATAAAAGCCGGAAATGCAGTTGAACAGCGTTGTCTTTCCTGCCCCATTTGGGCCGATGATGCTATAAATTGATCCTTTTACAATCTGCAGGTCGACCTCGTTAACCGCTATCAACCCGCCGAAATTCTTGCTGACTTTAACAGCTTCAATGATGATTTCAGGCATTGCCCCTCCCTTCTTCGTGTGCATCGATATCCTCTTTTAAACCCGAACTGCCTTTCTCTTCCAAATCCGGGCGAGTAGCCGGCCATAACCCTTCAGGGCGGACAAGCATCATGAACACCAGCAATGCGCCAAACACAAGCAGTCGGTATGTTTCTAGTTCGCGCAGAAGTTCAGGTAAACCTCTCAAGGCAAATGAACCCAGGATAATACCTGGGATGCTGTTTAATCCACCTACGATGACCACACTGAGCACATTGATAGAGACCATCAGTGTGTGGTCGTTGGGTCCCGTAAACTGGTTGCGCGCTGCGAAGATGCCACCTGCCAACCCGGCGAAAGCCGCGCCCACGCACAAAGCCAGCAATTTGTACTTCTGCACATCCACGCCGGTCGCCCGCGCCACCAATGTATCTTCTTTAATGGACAACCAGGCACGGCCTGTGCGGGAGTTTTCTAACCGGTAATATAAGAAAATGGATACGGCCATGGCGACGATGATCAGATAAGCATAGGATACATCAGTGAACGGCTGTCCTAAAAATGTAGGCTGTTGGATGTTTTGAATGCCGCGTGGACCGCCGGTTAAGTCGGTCAACAGGTCACTGTTCAGGAGAATGCGGATGATTTCACCAAAACCCAAGGTGACGATCCCCAGGTAATCTCCCCTGAGGCGCATGATAGGCAGGCCAAGTAAGAGACCACCGATCACAGCCATGACCACACCGATCGCCAGGGAGGGCCAGAAACCCCACATCAGTCCGTGTGGGAAAGGTGAATTGAGGAGGGCGACACTGTATGCTCCCATGGCAAACAAAGCGGCAATGCCAATCATAAACTGGCCTGAAAGTCCGAGCATGATGTTCAAACCGATGCCAAGAATCACATACAACCCGACCATGCCGAACACAAAGTTATTATATGACCCCCACCTGGAGGGCAGTAATAACAAGACGATCAGCAATATCAGGTAGATCCCGTATTTGCCATATTGATTAACCTTATCCGGCAGGCTGTTTGTGATGCGTTGGCGTAAGTTAATCACTGTGGTTCTGACGCTTTGCTTTAACTCGGTGATGAATTTGGATCGCAATCCCACCGCCAGCATTCCTCCAGCAACACCAGTTAGCGTAAACAACCCGAAGAGAACCGGAACACCGATCCCGCGCAAACCCAGCAGGAAGATATTGATGCTGGGAAACGAAAGGGCGGTAAGATAGCGGCGAACATCCGTCTGGGTTTCAAGAAGAAAAAATAGGATCAGACCGAACAGGCCAACCACGATGCCCGTGGTTATTCCGGCAGTTAAACCTTCTAACAGTTTGGTTATTGTTTTGCCCTCGCGGCTGACGGCCGACCAACCGACCCATAATCCGTAAATGACCAGAAAGATTATCATATAACGGACTTCCGGGAACGCACCGCGCAGCACGTTGGTGCCCAGCAGTTTGCTGATCATGGTAGCAGCCATGATGTGAAAATTGATCAACACCAGAAAAATCATCACAATGCCAAACAGGAGACCCTTCCGGCTGCTCGAGCGAATAATTTCCTTGTTCATACTTTTTCCTCCGAGAGTACTTCACCCAGAATGCCAGATGGTCTAAAGATTAGGATGACAATCATGATCACAAACGAGATCACATCCTTGAGCTGATAGCTGATTCCCAAGGCAGTTGGGCCTAAAGATTCAACCAACCCCAGGAACAGGCCGCCGAGCATGGCACCGGGGATGTTTCCGATACCGCCCAGCACTGCTGCTGTAAAGGCTTTAATGCCTGGCAGGAAACCGACAAAGAAATGCACCAGGCCGTTGTGCAGCCCCCACATAACCCCGGCTGCGCCTGCCAGCGCGCCGCTGATGATGAAGGTACGGCTGACAATAGCATCAACATCGATGCCCATCAAGGCGGCTGTATTCTTATCTGAAGCCACCGCCCGCATGGCTTTCCCCAGCTTGGATTTCTGCACCATGAGATATAAGCCAATCATTAATAAAATCGAGAGGACAAAGGTCAATACGCCAGTATAAGTCACTATAACCCTGGAATCATTAATGATCAATGTCCAACCAGAACCGCGAGCTATTGCCTGGGGATTAGCATAGTCGCGGACCTGCGGGCTGAAAAGCAGCTGGGCTGCGTTTTGCAAGAAAAACGAGGCACCGATGGCGCTGATCAGGGGAATCAGGCGGGGGGCTTTGCGCAGCGGCCGATAAGCGATCTTTTCCAGGAAAAAGCCTGCCGTGGCAGCGACGGTCATGCCGACAATGAATGCCAAGATGACCGATATCAAAGGGTAGGCATTTGAAAAACTTAGTGGCGGGTTACCTGCTGATGCTACGTTGATGCTCTTGGTGGCTTCAAACAAAAAATAACCCGCAAAAGTGCCGATCATCATCACCTCACCGTGGGCGAAATTGATCATAAACAGAATGCCGTAAACCAGCGTATATCCGATGGCAATCAGTGCATAAACACCACCAATAATTAACCCGGAGATCAATAACCGCACCCAAATTTCTGCGGTATAAGCTTGTTGAACGAGCAAGACATCGTAGAGCCGCGACAGAATGTAACCCACCACCAGAATACCAAATACCGGGCGAATAATTTTCGAATAATTCCTTCTTGTAAGCTTAGGGGGAGATTTCTTTTCCGATTCCATTTATTACTCCAAGAACCAATAAATTATTGTGGAAAAATACCCAGGGGAAGATATTCCTTCTCCTGGGTATTATTTTAACATAGTTTGGTTAATTTACGGCGACGAATTCACCGTTTTCAACGATCCAGAATGTGGGACCTTCAACATTGCAGTCGCCAACCGGCGCACAGGTGTATGTGCCGCTGATACCAATATAGTTAGCAAGTTCTCGCACTGCATCAACCAGGGCGCCGCGCGGGATGTACAGCGATCCATCACTGCCCACGAAGGAGACTTCTTCTACCATTTTGATGAGCATGGTGGTGGTGTCATAGCTGTTCCATGAGAACGGCGATAGTTCGCCAGGTGCCTGACCCCAGCGTGTCTGGTAAGCTGTATCAAACGCATCCTTTTCCGGTGTTTCTGGAGGGGTACGTGGGGTGGCATGGTAGGTTCCTTCGCCATTGGCACCGGTGCGAGTCAGAAAATCTACGCCAAAAGTGCCGTCACAGCCGAAGAAGACCACATCTTCCAACCCGGAGGTCTTCATATTATTGGTCAGAACAACGCCTTCCTGGGTGTAGCCACCGAAATACAGCGCATCTGGATCTTTGGCCGCAATGGTTGACAGGACGGGGCTGTAATCTGCCTCACCGGGGGTAATGCCCATTAATTCTACGACCTCACCGCCGAGGGATTCAAATGTTGCTGCTGCAATTTCTGCCAGGCCTTTGCCATAGTCCTGGCCATCGTGCAGGAAGGCCACTTTGCGGAAGCCCAGCTCATTGTACATGTAGTTGGCTGCCGCATTGCCTTGCGCTTCATCCGTAAAGGGAACCCGGTTGAATACACGTGAACCCTGTCTTGTCAGATCGGGGTTGGTGGCAGAGGGGGACAGCATGGGGATGCCAATTTCTTCGTAAATAGGCAATGCAGCAAACGTTGCACCTGAGAACAGGTGACCAGCCACGCCGACGATAGTGGGGTCGGCAGCAAACTTATTGGCTACGGCCGCGCCGCCCTCGGGCGTTCCGCCGTCGTCCTCAGCGATCAGCTCAAACTGAAAGCCGTTGAATAAACCTGCGTCTTCAACTGCGATTAAGCCCGATTGTTCAGCATCGATACCGAAGGCTGCATTGCCGCCAGTCATGGGAGAACCCATGCCAATTTTAATGGTTTGACCGGGAGCGATCACCGCACAACCATAATCATCATTGTCGCAGATCTCCATTGGGTCTTCACCAGCGGGTTCCTCAACAACCGGCTCTTCAACAACTGGCTCTTCAACAACTGGCTCTTCAACAACTGGCTCTTCAACGGCGGGAACTTCAACAACGGGTTCTTCCGCCCTGGGTGCACAAGCGCTTAGGACCATTACAAGAATTAAGGCTAAAACTAAAAAACGACTCTTCATTACTAAATCTCCTATACTAATTGTTTTAATTTACACGAAAGAACTAAATTACTGACCAATAGTTTTTTGATAGGCTTCTCCTTTCTCACAGAACCTGGCTGTACAAAAAAAGCCACCCCTGTTGTGGGTGGCTGTGTGAAATTTCTGGTTTTGTGGATCTGGTTCTCCCAGAGCTTATTCTACGCCATCCCAATCGCCATCTATCTGGCAATAGTATACCAATAATGAACGATGAGGGTAATGGCAATGGATGACATTTAAATCTTTCTGTAATATCGGCTACATGTCGCTTAACATTTAGCCGATTATAGCAGGATTTGCCATTTATCTCATTAACGATGTTCAAAATTTTTGTTAAGGTACCCTTAACAACTTTGGTACTTATTCGCTTAGCCGATTGTCTGTTTACGAATATTTGTGCAATTATAACCAACAAATGGAAATCTTGTCCAGTACTTATACAAAATTGTTTTTTAAGGGTTAGTTGAATGGCTCATCGGTTATTTTCTTGTTTTATGCCTGGAGAAAATGGTGAAGGTTTCATCACCACCCAAAAGACCGGTCAGGGGCTCGGCAGGCAGAGCCAGCACTTTGCTGTTGGCAAAGAATTCAAAGTTAAAACCGGTCTCATCGCCAGCTAGCATGCCGGGGATAGGCATCAAGCGAGCGGTAAGGGGCTTATCTAATCTTAGTGAAAGCCCAGCCAAATCGAGCAAGACGGCATAAATCTGGTCGACCGTGGTGTCCCCTGGGAGGGGGATGGTATCCAGTCCGGTACCGCAGACTGCGGCATACAGCAGCAGGTCTGTGACTGTTAACACGCCCTGTGCCCCGCGTTTTGCCAGGGTGGAATCCTCCAAAAGGGGCAACATCAAGCCGTTGAACCCTGTGCGTTTGAAGGATGCCCGGTCGAGGGTATCCGTCAGGAAAGCTGCTGCGGCCAGGCTTCCTGCCAGGCCAATTGCCGGGAGGCCTAATTGTTCCAGCGCATTTCCAATTGATTTTTCCGGTTCAGGAAAAGGCGCCAGGGTGAAATCGAGGCCTTTGAATTCGATCTGATATGCACGCGCCAGCCGTTCTCCCACAGCTTCCAGGGCTTGAGCATGGGTTTCAATCCGTTCAATCAGGTCTACGCGGGCACTTTCCAGGGATTCTGCCTGCGTGAAAGCGCTGACTGCCAGGTCAGCTGCTTCCAGTGCCAGGCCAAATGCCGGGGCTTTTCCCTGGTGATAGGCTGCCGGAAAGAACGGCGCCCAGGGCGGCACGTTTGCCAGGGCGGCAAAGCGCAGGTTGGCGAACCCATCTTTTTCCAGGGGTGCAGCATGGTGGATCACCTCGGCGCAGGCGCGCACGGCTGGTAAGCTGATCTGCGATTGGTCGGTGGTGAGGTGCCCGCTGAAGAACAGGCTGCCGGAATTTGCCAGCAATTCAGGGATGATGCGGTAGCTATCAGGTTTGTGGGTCAGCGCTGGACCCAGGGCGACATACTCGAACCCTTCACTGTGGGCAAAGACCTCAATGCGCGAGGCGGCATGCGTGTAGTCTTCAGGAACCAGGAAATCGGCGAAGGGGGGCGTGGCCATGCGTAAGGTCTGAACCGGGTAGCCGGCTGTTTCGAAAGCCTGTTTGGCATGCTGTGCAAAAATCCCAGCTTTTTGGAGGACAAGCTCGCTGAGCGGCCAGCGCGGGTGGATAAAGCAGGTGATAGATCGAATGCGCATCTTGTTGTCCTTCTTATTGTCCTTGGTACCTTTGTCGGATGACCTCAGCCATCAGGATGCCAGCTGCCATTGCAGCATTGAGGGATTCGGTGCGTCCTACCATGGGGATGGTGATGCGGTGCGTGGCAGCTTCTTCACCCATTGGGCTTGCGCCAAAGGCTTCACCACCGACCAACAGGGCGCACGGCTGGCGCAGGTCAGCGTCCCACAGGGTCAGGTCAGCTTTGGAATCGGCTAAAAACACCGGTAAACCTTTCAGGTAGTCGTGAATCTCATGCCAGGGTTTGTGCTCAATGGGCAAATGGAAATGGGCACCCATGCCTGCCCGGACGACTTTGGGCGAAAAGGCATCTACCGTACCCTGGGTGAGCAGGACGGCGTCCGCACCGGCAGCTTCAGCCGTCCTGAGCATGGTCCCCAGGTTGCCGGGGTCGCGCACCTGGTCTGCCAGGATCACAAAACTGGGGTTAGCGGGTAGGGATAGCGCTGTGGCTTTCATCACGGCCAGGATACCCTGGGGCGTTTCTGTATCGCTAATCTCAGCCATCAGCCCGGGTGAGATCTCAAACACATCTGGTGTAGGTTGCTCCTTAAGGGTGTCGAGCAAAGCCTGGCCGCGTTCTGAGAGAGTCTGATCGAAAAGGACGAAATCCATTGTCCATCCGGTTGAAATCGCATCTTCTAACAGGCGCACGCCTTCGGCTACAAAGGCTGCCTGACCTTTGCGTTCACGGGCGTGGGTCTGCAAAGCACGAACAAGTTTGATTTTTTGATTGCTGGACGAGGTAATCATTGGCATCATGTTCTCAACCTGACTGCGGATAAGGGTACCAGGGACAGCTGGCCCTGCACCGCCTATTGTGTGAATATATTGTATCGGAAATTCTGCTTTGTGCTGAGAAAAGTGACATGGTTTTGAGTAGCTTTACATGGTTCGAAACTGCTCAGGTAGTCCTGATGCTGAAAGGTGGGGGGTGTGGTGTGGCGGCTTTGCCGCCACACCACACCCCCCCCTATCCCCTCGCAGGCTGCGTAGTTACCATGGTTCAGGCCTTAATAGCATTCAGTGCGGATGATGCCTCCCGGTGTGATGCTCAGGATGCCAAATTGAGGCCGGTCGTGGTTGTGCCGGCAAGGGTATGCTGCGCCAGGGTTAAAGAATAGCTGCCCATTGACCCAGGTTGCCGTTTGGAAATGTGTATGACCGAAGATGATTATGTCCGAATTGGGGTAATCTGCCGCAAGGTATCGGTAATAACGCTCAAAGCGATACCCTACGCGGATGTAAGCCCATTTATCAAACAGGTACTGCAGCATCGATCGATGACCGTGGGTCAAGGTGATGCGCAGGCCGTGGGCAATAAGACTGATATGGCGTGGAAAAGACATGCCGAACAGCCAATCGCGGTTGCCTTGGACAACAGTTACGGGTGCAATTTCCTCCAGTTTATGCACCGCCTTCCAACTGGATGCATCACCGGCATGTAGAATCTGGTCGACCTTGGCGTGTTCAAAAGCCCGCAGAACTGTCGAGGGGAGATGTTTGGCGCGATCCGGGATGTGGGTATCAGCTATCACGCCAAAGTTGATAGGTTTTTGATTATCCGGCATAAGCGTGTTCTTTTTCGCCGGGACGGAAATAAACCCAGGTCAGGGCGATTGAGATGATGTACAGCAGCCCGGTGGTGATGAAAATCGGTGAGAAGCCAAAACGAGTCTGTACCAATCCTGAGAGAAAGATCCCCACAGCCTGGCCCATTTGCCATCCGATGCTGGGGATGCTGGCGATGGCACCCTGTTCCTCAGGTCGGCTGACCAGCATGGCATAATTATCCAACAGCGGTGAAGACATTTGCATCAGCACGGTCCTGAACCAGAGGCTGACAACAGCAACCCATAGGATCGGTGAGAAACCCAATGCAAATAGAAACAACACACTGACACCCCGCGTAGCGACCGTGGGGATGATGCGGCTTTTGGTTAGCCTGAGCAACCAGGGGGAAGCCATCGATCCTAAAAAGACCAGCAGGGATGAAAAACTGAAGATCAACCCCAGTAAATCATCCGCGATATTAAATTTTTCACGCAAGAACACGTTCAGGTATGGGATTAAAAGCGCTGCACCAAAACCCATAATCAGGTTAATGATGGCTAACTGGCGTACAATTGGCCGGGCAGTCAGTTTACGGATGATCGTTTTCAGGGGGATACGCGCTTGGTCACGATCCTGGGCTGTTTTTTCTTCGCGGATCAGGAATACGGGGATCAGGCTGGTGGCGGCTAAGAGGACGCCAGCAGTGATGACCCATTGGTACGAGGCTGCGCTGCCCTGGATGATTCCCAGCCAGC
>Ga0209498_1001087_pt1 | contig 16668 bp, 14 predicted proteins | sample WalLakDeSediment_FD_184131 | JGI IMG/M metagenome (GOLD analysis project Ga0209498, IMG submission 184131) | Lake sediment microbial communities from Walker lake, Nevada to study Microbial Dark Matter (Phase II) - Walker Lake 11/02/13 Deep... | ecosystem: Environmental > Aquatic > Freshwater >... | reverse complement strand
ATTTCCTATGGGGAGCACCACGACTTTGTCCCCCACCTCATAATCGAAGTCCTGAGCGATTTCAAAAGAAAAGGACTCCTGTCCCAGGATCCGCCAACTGTTCTTGGAATTGAGAAGGGCCACGTGATAGGTCTCGGCAAGGGCTTCCACCACTTTCATGCAATCATCAAAGACCCCGGGGATTTCCAGGACCTTTGCGCCGCTCCCCAAGGGCTGGGCAAGCTGTTGAGGCGTGACCTTTCCATGGGGAAGCAAAACCGCGGAACTCAGGAAATTTTCCAGGTAGGAACCGTATAGGGCTGCAGAAGCGGAGGTGTCGCCTGTGGAAGCACAGATGCCCGGGAGCTTGTCGATCCTTTGCCTGCTCGCAAAGTCGTTGATGAAGCTCACGGCGCAAGCCATGCCCCTGTCTTTGAAAGAAGCGCTCGGATTGAGCCCATCGTTCTTGAAGTAAAAATCCAGACCCACCAGGTCCTTGAGCCTGGCGTTCGCCTTGACCACGGGCGTATGCCCTTCCCCGAGGTAGACGATTCGTTCCAGAGGGATGACGGGCGCAATGAATTCGTAGTAGCGGAAGATCCCCTTCAAGGGCTGTTCGTTCAGCATCCTTCGATAATCGAAAATCTCCCGCCACTCTTTTCCTTTGATCGCCAGGAGCCTGTCAAAATTCCTGTCATAAAGCGTGAGCACGCTGCCGCACTCCGGGCAGGTGTAGAGCAGGCGGTCGATGCCCGTTTCACGCTCACACCCAAGGCATCGATAACGCATATCCCCCTCGGGCCGGGGAAGCATGTGGGGCCGGATGTGCTCCGGAAAATGATCTAATTTCATAAGCATACCCTCAGCAAACAGCGTTCGAGTTTGAATGGACCGTGATTATAGTATCAATCGAGTCAAAAGCCCACTGCAAATCCCGCGGATCAACACCTTTCCGCCTTTCGTGTTTTCGTGGTGGTCACGACAGATGTTTCTTCGGAATTATCCCTTGAGATGGTTTGCTGAAAATGCTAAGAATCCATGCACAAGGCTTTATGAAATCGCGATTCGAGATGACGACCATGGTCATTGAACAGGTAAAAGAAGTCCTCAAGATCGAGGCGGAAGCGCTGCTGGGGCTCATAGACCGGGTCGGCCCTGACTTTGAACGGGCCGTCAGAATGATCCTTAAATCCAAAGGGCGGGTGATCCTGACGGGCATGGGAAAATCGGGCCTTGTGGCGAGAAAGATCTCGGCAACCCTCAACAGCACCGGAACGCCCTCTCTCTTTCTTCACCCGGCCGAGGCCATTCACGGGGATCTGGGGATGGTCACCCGGGACGATGTGGTTCTTGTCGTTTCCCACAGTGGAAATACCCCTGAGATCAATACCATTCTTCCTATGATCCGGAAGATGGGCGCAAAAATCATCATTTTCACAGGCGCCTTGGACTCTTCTCTTGCAAAGGAAAGCCACGTGGTGATTGACGTCGGGGTGGAAAGAGAAGCCTGCCCCATGGGGCTCGTGCCGACGGCGAGTACGACGGCCGCGCTCGCTATGGGAGACGCCTTGGCCGTGGTGCTCATCAACTCGAGGCGCTTCAAATCCAAGGATTTCAGAAAATTTCACCCCGGCGGCAGTCTGGGGGAAAGGTTGGCCACCAAGGTAAAGAAAGTGATGTTCACGGAGGACCATATCCCCACGGTCCTTCTGGGTTCCAAAGTCGGACAGGCGATCAAGGAAATCGATGCCAAGGAAATAGGCGCCGTGGTTGTGGTGGACAAGGAAAGGAGGCTTGCCGGCATTCTTACCGACGGCGATCTTCGCAGGGCCCTTTTGAAACACAAGAACGTTCACAACCTAAAAGTCGAGCAGGTCATGACCGCTTCACCCAGGACGGTGGAACAGGAGCAGAGTGCCGCAGAAGCCCTCGCCATCATGGAATTGTACGAAATCACCCACCTCTGTATCATGGATCGAAACAAGAAGCTCAAGGGACTCGTTCACCTCCATGATTTGCTCGGAAGAGAGGAGTTCAGGCTCAATGGGGCATGCAACCGCTCCGCGGGGTCTCATCGTAGACCTCGTGACACCGCTTAAGGAGAACGGCGAAATCGACGGCCGGGGCCTGGGCCGGCACCTGGACAGGGTCTTACCTTACATTCACGCTGTTTTCATTGCAAGCCCCTGGGCCGGTGAAGGCGTCAACCTGAGCGCCCCTCAACGAGAAGATCTTCTGGACAAAACCCTCGTGGTTGTTCGCGGTCGGATGCCGCTTTTCGTCTGGGTCAGCCGGGAAACAGAAGATGAAACCAGGCAAACCTTGCTCCTGCTCCAGAAAAGGGTTGAGGCACGCAAGTACAGAGGTCCCGTCTTCTGGGTGGACACCCCTCTTTACTATCACAGCAACCGGGGGTTGCCCATCCACTACCGCAACCTGTGCACATTGGCAAAAAGATCATGGGTGCTCCACAACGATCCCGTGCTGATCAGCCAATTAGGCCGCTCCTTTAAGAGAAACAACATTCGCACCGCCATTCTCAAGGATCTCGCAGGAATCGAAGAGATCCAGGGCTTGATTTTTCTCGGACCTCTCGAAAGAGCCGGCCATTACCAGAAGGCGGTTCGAAAGCAGCCTCAGTTTCGGGTCTACGATGGGGATGAATCCCATTTCCTCAAGTATCCCAGCATGAGCGGCGTGGTCTCAGCAGGGGCCAATCTTGCCCCAAGGGCCTGGCGTAAAATCGTCGATGCCTCCCTCCACATGGCGAACGGTCAAGAGGATTACCCGGATCGGTTGCAGCAGATCTGGGAAACAGGGGCCTATCTCCAAAACCTCCTGGAGATTTACCGGTCTTTCCCGGCGCCGATCCTCAAGGGCGCTCTTTCAGAGATGAGGATCATTGAAAGCCCCGGAAGTGCGCTACGGGCTAAGGATAGGGAAGAAAAGGTGAGGGCCGTTATCGAAATTGTGAAATACTACGGAGACCGGGACACGTAAGCAGTAGGAAGTAGGCAGTAGGCAGTAAGCAGAATCTGGAATAAACGCCTGGCTGGGCTGGAAATTGAGTGTACAGTGTTCAGTGTTCAGGGGTTCAGTGTTCAGGAAGGGCAGGACGATTAGACGAGACTCTGCGAACAGTTTTTCGAGCGAGTTTCATATCCAAGACAATGCACTGGCGAGCAGCAGATGCAGTATCTTTTATTCTGAACACTGAACTCTGAACACCGAACACTTTTTTCCTGAACCGTGATCCGTGTCCCGTGCGCCGTTAATGCCCGCAGCAGTGGCTCCCGCAGCTTGATGCTTCGGCCATTGCCCTGATGACCTCCCGCTGATCCGCCTTTTCGATGGCCACAACCCGGACTCTCAGCGTGAAGGCTTCCGGGATGTCATAGAGAAAAAGTGGAGGCAGGAGGTGCCCAAACACGTCCCCCAGTTCTTCTCGGATCAGAGTGAACTGGTGTTCATAACCCAATCCCTTGCCCGACAGATCAAATTCAAAAGGAGAAAGCCCTTCCGGGCCTATGCCAAAAATAAATTCAAAAGGGGATTTCTCTCCGTCCCATTCCATGTCGAGGGCAACCTTTTTAAGGTGCCCGATGGATTCCTTGTCCTTCACCATGGTTTATCTCCACTCCATAGCGCCGGCCGCAATACGCCGTCGCCCCATTTCCTCAATATCCCGGTCTTCCAATGCTCCAATACTCCAGTTCTCCAACACTTCATTCTTTCAAATTATAACCCCTTCTCCCATCCACGGCAACCGCCCCCCCGAGAACAAATCACCGCCAGGGCTTTCATAGGCCTTGACTCCCTTGCAGGATGAGGTTACAAATTCGAGGTATCCGCCGGGCTTTTGAAGTGGACGGCCAAGGACCTTAAGACTGACGGTCTCTTCAAAACGCTCCCATGTTGCGAATCCTGTCCGTGTAATCAAGATGGAGGTTGGCTCTTATGGATTTGGATGAACTCTGTGTGAATACCATTCGCATGCTATCGGCCGAGTGTGTTGAAAAAGCCGGCTCCGGCCATCCCGGTATGCCCATGGGCGCAGCACCCCTGGCCTATATTCTCTGGACAAAGTTCCTGAAGCATAATCCGGCCGACCCTGCCTGGCCCGACAGAGACCGGTTCGTGCTTTCCGCCGGTCATGGGTCCATGCTTCTTTACAGCCTTCTCCACCTCACCGGGTATGATCTTCCCCTCAGTGAGCTCAAGAACTTCCGCCAGTGGGAGAGCAAAACGCCCGGCCACCCCGAGCACGGCCACACGCCCGGAGTCGAAACAACAACCGGCCCTCTGGGCCAGGGCTTTGCCAACGGCGTGGGCATGGCCATTGCCGAGCGGATTCTGGCTGCAAGATTCAACCGGCCGGGACACGAGATCGTCAACCACTTCACCTATGCGATTGTCAGCGACGGTGACCTTATGGAAGGCATCTCTCACGAGGCGGCTTCCCTCGCAGGGCATCTGGGCCTGGGAAAGATGATTTACTTTTATGATGATAATCATGTATCCATCGAAGGGAGCACGGATCTGGCCTACTCGGAGAACCGCCCGGCAAGATTTGCCGCGTACGGTTGGCATGTGCAGCAGGTGCCCGACGGCAACGCCCTTATGGCCATAGAAAACGCCGTCATTTCAGCCCGGAGAGAAACCAAGCGACCGTCCCTGATCGCCGTCCGAACGGTTATCGGCTATGGCAGTCCCAACAAGGAGGGTAAGGCCTCGGCCCACGGAGAGCCGTTGGGGACGGAAGAGATCAAACTGAGCAAGGAAAAACTGGGTTGGCCGTTGGAACCGGAATTCTTCGTTCCTGAAGAGGCCTTGACCAATTTTAGACAGGCCGTTGACAGGGGAAGAGAGCGGGAAGCGCAATGGAACGATCTGTTTCGATCCTATGAAAAAGCCCACCCTGACCTGGCCAAAGAATGGCGCGCATGGATGAAAGGAGAACTCCCTGAGGGCTGGCAATCCGACATCCCTGCTTTTGCCCCTGATGCAAAAGGCGAAGCCACAAGAAACGCCTCGGGCAAGGTGCTCAACGCCATTGCCGGCCGTGTCAAGAACCTTGTCGGTGGATCAGCGGACCTCGCGCCTTCCAACAAGACCCTGGTCAAGGATGGAGGAGACTTTCAGGCGGATCATTATGACAGGCGAAATCTCCGTTTCGGCGTGAGGGAGCACGGGATGGGGGGGATTCTTAATGGGATGGCTCTCCACGGAGGCTTGATACCCTACGGCGGGACCTTCCTGATTTTTTCCGATTATATGCGACCTTCTATCCGCCTTGCGTCTCTCATGAAGTTGAAGGTGATATACGTCTTCACCCATGACAGCATTGGTCTCGGCGAAGACGGCCCGACCCATCAACCGGTGGAACACCTTGCGGCCCTCAGGGCTATTCCAAATCTTACCGTCCTGCGCCCCTGCGATGCCTCTGAAACGGCCGCCGCCTGGCGCTTCGCCCTGGAGCACAAGGAGGGGCCGGTGGCCTTGGCCCTCACGCGACAGAACGTTCCGGTGCTTGACCGCAGTCGCTTTGCCCCTGCCGAAGGCCTTGATCAAGGCGCTTACATCCTCTCCGATCCAGCGGAGGGCAACCCGAATGTGATCCTGATCGGGACCGGTTCCGAAGTTCATCTGGCCGTCGAGGCTGCAAAGAGGTTGGAAGAAAAAGGCCTTCGCCCACGCGTGGTCAGCATGCCTTCATGGGAATTGTTCGACATCCAGCCCGAAGATTACCGCACAAGGGTTCTGCCCCCTCACGTCCATGCCCGGGTTGCTGTTGAAGCAGGCGTGGCCCAGGGATGGCATCGATACGCGGGCGACGCAGGAGCCGTGATCAGCCTGGACCGCTTCGGCGCCTCGGCGCCTTACAAAGTGCTCTATGACAGGTTTGGTTTGACGGCTGAGAGGGTGGTGGAAGCGGCCCTGAAGCTTCTTGACCGCCAGACTGAAACAAGTAGGCAGTAAACAGTAAGGAGTAAGCAGCAAAAACCTAGAGCCGATAAGAGCGGTTCGTGCTGATTACTGATCACTGATTACCTGATTTCCCTGTGGTATTCCTGAAGGGACTTGACGGTTCCATGGCCCTTTCGGACGGCGCGTATGCCCTTGGCCGCAGCCAGGGCTGCAGAAAGGGTGGTGATATAGGGGACCTTGTACTGGATGGCCGATTTGCGAATGTACGAATCGTCGTGCTTCCCAAGCCGGCCGACAGGGGTGTTGATCACCAGTTGGATCTCCCGGTTCTTGATCGCATCTACGATATTGGGCCGCCCCTCCTGGAGTTTTAATATGTGCTCGCTCTCGATGCCCTGCTCTGCCAGGAATTTGCGCGTTCCGTTCGTTGCCTTGATTTTGAATCCCAGCTCCGCAAAATGCCTTGCCACCTCCAGCACCGCAGGCCGGTCCTGCTCGGAAACCGTGAGCAACACGGTCCCTTCCAGGGGAAGAACCTGCTGGGCTGCCTCCTCAGCCTTGTAAAACGCCAAACCGAAGGAATCGGCCAATCCGAGCACTTCACCCGTAGAACGCATCTCAGGGCCCAGGACAGGGTCCACTTCAGGCAACATGTTGAAGGGGAAAACCGATTCCTTCACCCCGAAATGAGGGATCATCTTGGGTTCGATCTTCAAGTCCTTCATTTTCTTCCCCAACATGAATTGCGTGGCGATCCGGGCCATGCTGATATTGCACACCTTGGAGACCAGGGGCACGGTTCTCGATGCGCGAGGATTTGCTTCCAGAATGTAGACCACGTCGTTTGCAATGGCATATTGGATGTTCATGAGCCCGATCACGCCGAGCTCTTGAGCGATTTTCCTGGTATATTCGTAAATCGTGTCGATGTGCTTGCGAGGGATGCTGATGGGAGGAATCACACAGGCCGAGTCTCCGGAATGAATTCCTGCCAGCTCGATATGCTCCATCACGGCAGGAACAAAGGCATCGGTTCCGTCGGCAATCGCGTCCGCTTCCGCTTCGATGGCATTTTCCAGGAACTTGTCGATCAGGATGGGCCGCTCAGGGGTCACATCCACAGCGGCGCTCACGTAGCGCTTGAGCATCTCCTCATCGTGAACCACCTCCATGGCCCTGCCTCCGAGCACATAGGAGGGTCGGATCATCAGGGGATATCCGATGGTGCGGGCGATTTCAAGGGCCTCTTCCAGATTGCTCGCCATTCCGGATTCCGGCTGGGGTATCCCGAGTTTTCGCATCATCCGGCGAAATCGATCCCGGTCTTCGGCCAGGTCAATGGTATCCGGCGAAGTCCCGAGAATGGTTACGCCCGCGCTCGCCAGCTCGGTCGCCAGGTTGAGCGGTGTCTGCCCGCCGAACTGTACGATCACCCCTTCGGGCTGCTCCTTTTCGAAAATGCTTAAAACATCTTCTGCCGTAAGAGGCTCGAAATAGAGTTTGTCGGAGGTGTCAAAATCCGTGGACACGGTTTCAGGATTGCAATTCACCATGATCGATTCATAGCCCTCATCTCTCAGGGTCAAGGCGGCGTGCACACAGCAGTAATCGAACTCAATCCCCTGCCCGATGCGGTTCGGTCCACCTCCGAGAACCATGATCTTTTTGCGCTGAGTGGTTTTGACCTCATCGGGACCATTGTAGGTGGAATAATAATAGGCGGCGTTCTCCACGCCGCTTACAGGCACCGAAGCCCAGCCATGAACGATGTTGATAGAGGTCCTCCGCTCCCGGATGTCCCTTTCAGGAATGTGGAGAAGCTTTGAAAGGTAACGGTCTGAAAAACCGTCTTTCTTAGCCCGGATCAGAAGCTCTTCGGGCACGCTTTTCCCTTTAAAAGGCAGGATTTTTTCTTCAAGCTCCACCAGTTCCTTCATCTGACGAATGAACCAAGGCTTGATGTGCGTTTTCTTGTAGAGGTCTTCTATGCCCGCTCCTTTTCGAAGAGCCTCGTACATCACGAACTGCCGCTCGCTGGTGGGCTCTGCAAGAAGATCCATCAGCTCTTCCAGGTTCTTTTTGTGGAAGTCCTTTGCAAAGCCCAGCCCGTAGCGCCCTATTTCCAGAGACCGGATGGATTTTTGAAACGCTTCCTTGTAAGTCTTGCCGATGCTCATCACCTCGCCCACGGCTTTCATTTGCGTGCCCAGACGGTCTACGGAGCCCGGAAACTTCTCGAAGGCCCACCGTGCGAACTTGACCACCACGTAGTCTCCCCGGGGGGTGTACTTGTCCAGCGTCCCTTCCCGCCAGTAAGGAATCTCATCCAGCGTCAAACCTCCTGCCAGCATGGCGGAGATGAGCGCAATGGGGAACCCCGTGGCCTTGGATGCAAGGGCCGAAGAACGGGATGTCCTCGGGTTGATTTCTATGACGACCACCTTGCCTGTGGCAGGATCGTGGGCGAACTGGATATTGGTGCCTCCGATGACCTGAATGGCCTCCACAATGTCGTAGGAGTGTTTCTGAAGTCGCTGCTGGAGCTGCGGATCGATCGTAAGCATCGGGGCGACACAGAAGGAATCTCCCGTGTGGACCCCCATGGCATCCACGTTTTCAATGAAGCAGACCGTGATCATCCGGTTCTTGGCATCCCGCACCACCTCAAGTTCCAGTTCCTCCCAGCCCAAAACGGATTCCTCCACCAGAACCTGGCCGATCATGCTTGCCGCAAGACCCCTTGCCACGACCGCGCGCAGCTCTTCTACATTGTACACATGCCCCCCCCCTGTTCCTCCAAGGGTGTAGGCAGGACGGATGACCACCGGATACCCGATTTCGGCCGCCACTTCCTCCGCCTCATCCACACTGAAGGCCGGCCGGCTTCTGGGCATCTCAATGTGGAGCCGCTCCATGCTCTCCTTAAAGGCAATCCGGTCCTCTCCCCTTTCAATGGCATCCACATCCACCCCGATGACCTGGACGCCATACTTCTTCAGGACCCCGCTCCGGGCCAGATCCAAAGAGAGATTGAGGCCGGTTTGCCCGCCCAGGTTGGGAAGAATGGCATCCGGTCTTTCCTTTTCAATGATTTCCTCCATGGTTTTTGTGTTCAAAGGTTCAATATAGGTAGCCTCGGCCGTCCCGGGATCCGTCATGATGGTCGCCGGATTGGAATTGACCAGCACAATCTCGTATCCAAGCTTCCGAAGGGCCTTGCAGGCCTGTGTTCCGGAGTAGTCGAACTCACAGGCCTGTCCGATCACAATAGGCCCTGAACCGATGATCATCACTTTTTTCAGGTCGCTCCGTTTAGGCATCGGGGTTCCTTTCCTTGCGAGAAATTTTAAAGGTCTAAATTCGTCCATCCTCTGAAGGCGCATCGGACTCGTATTCTTCTTCGGCCTGGAATGTCTCTTGGATGACCCTCGACAAATGAAAGACCGTTTGCTGGACTTCCTTGACGGATAGGATCAATTTCTCAATGGCCGCACTCTGTCTTGTTGAAGTTTCAAAGATTTTGATCCCTATGACGACGTTGACCAGGGTGGCCCCAAAAAGAAAGGCGCTGAGCACGACCAAAAGCCAGAGCACATGGACGAAACCGCGCGGTGGAGTCCTTTCTTGGCCGGAAAGCTCCTTTTGTGCACCCGCCTTTTCCGGACCGCTGAAGCCCTTATGATTCGGGGTTCCCCCCCACCCCCATGACTCTCCTATCCTTTGATCGCCCATGTCTCCTCTCCTCTGTTTCCTTGATGAAATCTGCTCTGCCGTTTCTGGTCTTCTTCATAGCTCAAGATCTCTCAAACCCTCAAAGTTCATTCCGCCTCACGGGAAGCCTATAGATATCGCCTAGAGGGAAACGGCCGTCGCAGGAAAAAGTCTATGATAATTGAGGCGGAGCTTCTCCGGCGTTCACAAAAGGTATTCCCGCCTCACATTCTGCAGAGCGTGAAAGATGTTCCCCTTGACCTTCTGATTGCTTTCGTAGAAGCGATTCAGCATGGTCTTGATCTCTTCACGCTTGGATGAGCCCGCCGTCGGGCACCCCAGGGGTATCTCCGGCCACCCCATGCCTTCGGCATAGCGTTTGATCATCCCCTGATCAATCATGAAAAGGGGCCTGATAATGCTCAGCTTTCCTTTGAAAAATGTTTGAACCGGCGCCATGGTGCTGATGGAAGCCCCGTAGAAGACGTTCAAGAAAAACGTCTCGATCATATCGTCTTTGTGATGACCGAAAGCAATCTTGTTGCAGCCCATTTCCGCCGACAGATCGAAGAGCGTTTTCCGCCTCAGGCGAGAGCAGATGAAACAAGGGTTTTCCCTGTTTTCAGCCCTGTGAGCAAGGGGGCCGAAGTTGCTCTTGATGACCCGATGCACAAACCCATGCTCCAAAAAGAAGGCCTCCATCCTCTCCCCCGAGCGGGCCCCAAAACCCGGATCCACATGCACGGCTGTGATCCTGTATGCGATCGGAACCCTGCGGCTCCGCTCTTTCAGGAGCCACAAAAGGGAAAGGCTGTCTTTGCCTCCTGAGACCGCCACCATGACATGGTCGCCGTCCCTGATCATATCACGGCTGCGGAGGGCCTTTCCCAAGAGGCGCTTCATTTCTTGAGCTACGTGACTCATTCCTCTTTTAAGTAGTCCAGTGGAGATTTCAGATCGAAAATCAAAGGGTGCGGGTTTCACGTCGCAGATTGCTTCTCGCAGGTTGCATGTGGCCCGTGATAGGTTGCCCATCGGAATTTGACTTTCCCTGAATCCTGTACTTTGCGTTGTTGTTTTCCATTCATGCACTGTAGCCTGCGGCCTGGACGGCGCACTTTAGGCACTTCAGTGCACTTTAGGCACTTCTTCCCTACTTCCTTTCGCCGAACAACCTCGTGCCAATGCGAACCATGTTCGCCCCCTCCTCTATGGCCACTTTGTAGGAATTGGACATTCCCATGGAAAGATCCCGCATCTCCACGCCCGGCAGATCCATGGCCTTGATTTCATCGAAAATCTGTCTGGTTTTTCGAAAATAAGGCCTGGAATCCTCCGGGTCCCCTGCAAAGGGACCCATCGTCATCAGGCCCATGACTCTGACGTGCCGGAGACGGCTTATTTCCGAGATCAATGCCGTTGCCTCCTCAGGCATGACGCCCGACTTTTGCTCCTCCTCCCCGCTGTTGATCTCGATCAGGATCGGCATGATCTTGTTCATGTTTCCGCAAACCTTGTCAAGCTCCCGGGCGAGCTTCAGAGAACCGACGGTTTCAACCATGTCAAAAACCCTGGCCGCCTTTTTTGCCTTGTTCGTCTGGAGGTGTCCGATCATGTGCCATCGGACCCGGTTTCCGATCCCCTGAAAGGCTCTTTCCGCTTCCTGCACATAGTTTTCCCCGACGATCGTTAAACCCGCCTCTATAGCCTCAAGGATCTCTCCGGGGGTGCGCGTTTTTGCGGCTCCCACAAGCCGAACGCCTGGAGGCAATTCATCGAGAAACTCTCTTACTCGCTCGCTGATCACGGTTCACCCCCTGAGAAAAATCGGATCATGTGCAGCCTTCTAAAAAAGCCCCAAGCATTGGACCCGGGGCCGCCGGCCATAAATTTTAAAAACCTGATAAAATCTCAGGAAGATCCTTACTTCAAAACGGGGAAGGTGTAAAGAGGCAAAACCGAGAATTGGGGGTTCCGGGTTCAAGGTTCTGGGTTTTGGAAAAGCAGGACGAATACGAGGGGCTTTGCTGGAATTTTGTAGGGTGGGTTTCAGGATTTGGGCAGAGCGGCAGCGCGAGGCGGCTTAAGCCCAAAGGCCTGAAAGGGTCTTATATGAAATCTGCACACGCAGATTTCATCCCTCCTGAACACCGAACCCTCAACACTGAACGCTTTAATAAAGAAAAAACCGCAGCCCTTGCACCATCACAAGGGCTGCGGTCCAATCGCTTTCAGCAGGAGCAGCTACCGCAGGAATTGCCTTTTGCAAGGCCTGAAGAAATGGAAAAACCGGAACCATAAGCCGACTCGACAAAATCGACCGTGACAGGCTTGACCTGTTCCAGAAGCTGCTTGTTCATAAGATAGGTAATGCCGTTATTATCCATGATTTCGTCATCATCTTTAGGCTCATCCAGAGCCATGCCCAGAGAGGGCCCGGATCAGCCGCCTTGGGACATAAAGATTCTTATGATTCGCTTGTCATCCTTGTCCTTGAAAAAATCCTGAATCATTTCATATGCTTTGGTTGTCACCTCAAACATTTCAGCCTCCTTTTTATCGTGGATGTCGCTTTAAATTCTAGCGTAAAAGTATGCATTCAAAGGGGGGTGTCAACTCCCCATTCAAAAAGGAATAAAATTTTTAGAGGCTATGCGGGCTCTTCTGCGAGTCTCTGTCTGAGCCATATCAAGACCTTGTCGAATTCTTCCCGGAGTTCTGCCATGGCTTTTGCCCGATGGCTGACCCGGTTTTTTTCCTCTAAAGACATTTGTGCAAAGGTTTTTTTCAAGGGAGGGTAATAGAAGACGGGGTCGTAGCCAAACCCCTGGTCGCCTGTCAGGGTCTCGGCAATTTCGCCTTCGCATTTCCCCTCGTAGATCAGGGCAGGCCCTCTTGGAACGGCCACGGCAATCACACATTCAAAGGCCGCTTTCCTGTTTTTCACCCCCTCCATGGATTTGAGCAGTTTGAGGTTGTTCTTCCTATCATCCGCTCCATGGCCCGCATACCGAGCGGACCTTACCCCGGGGTCGCCTCCCAGCGCGGGAACCACCAAACCCGAGTCATCGGCAAGGGCGGGAAACCCGAGCACCTTGGCCGTAAAAAGCGCTTTCTTGTAAGCGTTTTCTTCAAAGTCGGCGCCGTCCTCCACGGCCGGAGGGATGGGGCCGAATTCTTCAAAGCCCTTGATTTCAATGTCAAAGCCGGAAAGGAGTTCCCGGAACTCCGAGATCTTGCCCCGGTTGCGCGTGGCCAGAACCAACGGTCTTTCGAGCCCGTGCTGCTTGTCTTTCATCCCATTTCCCCTGCCAGTTTATTCATGAAAAGATCCCGGATCTCATGGAGTCGTTTTTCATCAACCGCTTCGAAGCGGAGCACCACAACGGGCTGGGTGTTGGAAGCCCTGATCAGTCCCCAGCCGCCGTCAAAGAGAACCCTTGCGCCGTCCACGTCGATCACCGGATAGTCCTTCTTGAAGACTTCCACCAGACCGGAAACCACGGAAAATTTCTTTTCATCCGCACAATCCATGCGAATCTCCGGGGTGCTGACCAAAACCGGGACATCGGCCAGGTGATCCTGAACGCTCTTCTCGTCGGAGGTCAGGATCTCCAAAAGGCGGGCCCCCGCATAAATGGCGTCATCAAATCCGTAATAACGATCCGCAAAAAAGATATGGCCGCTCATTTCACCGGCCAGCAACGCCCCTTCTTCCTTCATCTTGCTCTTGATCAACGAGTGCCCTGCTTTCCACATGATGGGACGACCCCCGTGCTTTTCAATGTCGTCATAGAGGGTCTGAGAGCATTTGACTTCGCCGATAATTGTTGCTCCCGGACGCTTTTTCAAGATGTCCCGGGAAAAGAGGATCATCAAACGGTCTCCCCAGATGATTTTCCCGTCCCCCTCCACCACGCCGATCCTGTCCGCATCTCCGTCAAAGGCAATGCCCAGGTCCGCGCCGGTCTCGGCTATTTTTTTAAAAAGGTGATCCAGGTTTTTGGGAATGGTGGGATCAGGATGGTGGTTGGGAAACCGTCCGTCCGGTTCGCAAAAGAGCTCCTCCACCCGAACCCCCATCTTTCTGTACAGCCGAGGAGCGACCAGGCCGCCTACCCCGTTCCCCGCATCAACCACCACCTTTCTCGCGATAGGGCCGGCCTGGATTCTTGCGGATACGTCTTCCACATAGGGCTCCAGGATTTCCTTCCCCTCCAGCGCCCCTTGTCCTTCGGCAAAAACACCGGATTCCGCGATCTTCCTGAGTTCCTGGATCTGTTCACCGTATAGGGTGACTTTGCCGAGGCAGACTTTGAACCCGTTGTATTCCGGCGGATTGTGGCTGCCGGTGACCTGAACACCACCGTCCACCGTGAGATGGTGGAGCGAGAAGTAAAGAAGCGGGGTCGGCACCACCCCCAAATCCACCACATTCGTCCCTGTGCTTATGAGCCCCTGCTGAAGCGCTTGGGCCAGCATAGGGGAACTGAGCCGGCAATCTCTTCCAAGGGAGACCGATCTTGCCCCCCGGTCCCGGAAATAGGTGCCGAACGTCCGGCCCAGAAGAAAGGCCGTCTCCTGTCCCAGTTCATCAGGCGATCTTCCCCGGATATCGTATTCCCTGAAAATATGCGGTTTCAAAGCAGATCGTTCCTTCTGTTTCTTTTGAGTTGCTCCGTGATCCTTCGAACCTCCTGGGATTTTTTCAGGTCTGCAACCAGAAGGGCGTCCGGCGTGTCCACCACGAGGCAGTTTTCGAGGCCGAGACAGGAGACCATCCTCCCGCCCCTGCTCGAAACAAAGCTCTTCTCGCAATCAATGAGCACACATTCTCCCTCTGAAAAATTTCCGTTCTCGTCTTTTTCCTCTTCGCGCAGTTCATAGACGGACTCCCAGGATCCCACATCGCTCCACCCGCAGTCGCAGGGCACCACAAAAACGGGATCCTTGATCTTCTCCATAATGCCGTAGTCAAAGGAAATCGATTCCATTTTTTCGTAAACCACTTCCAGTTGATTCTCAAATCCCTCGGTGCCGAGTGCGGAAACCAATCGCATCATGCCTTCGTGGATATGGGGGAGATACCGTTCCATGGCTTGGAGGATCGCCTCCGGCGTCGCCACAAAAATGCCCGCATTCCAGAGGTAATCCCCTCTGAGCATGTATTGTCTGGCCTTTTCGGCCGTCGGTTTCTCCACAAACGCTGCAACCCGGTAGGCTTTTTGTTTCCAGAAATCCGGCCGCCCTTCCTCCCACTGGATATACCCGTACCCTGTCTCAGGCTTTGTGGGTACAATGCCCAGCGTCACGATCGCCCCGGATAAAGCAATGTCTGAAGCCTGGCCAAGGCTTTCCACAAGAGCGGAAGGGTTTGCAATGAAATGGTCGGCGGGCATGAACGCAACCGGCCCCCGACACCCCAGATGGGCCGCGTAGATAGCGCCCAAACCGATGCAGGGAGCCGTGCTTCTTCCCAGAGGCTCGGATAGGATATGGACGTCGCGGTCTCTGAAAAGAGACCTGGTTTCATCCAGATGCTCTTGCCCCACGACCAAAATGATCTCCTCGTCACGAACCAACCCTTTCACCCTCTCGCAGGTCTCCACCACCATGGGACCTCTTCCGGTGATATTCAGAAACTGCTTGGGCCTTGCCTGCCTGCTGACCGGCCAGAATCGGGTTCCGGATCCGCCTGCCATGATCACCACATGCATAGTCTCCTCCTCACGGATCACGTGCGATAGTGCGCGTTGATGCTCACGTATTCATGGGTGAGATCACAGGTTAAAACACGGTCTTCCGCGCTCCCCAGTCCGAGATCGACCGTGACCGTGAATTCAGGGTTTTTCATCCTTTCCGCCGCCTCCTTTTCGCGAAGCACGCCCGCCCCGACACCCTGTTGCACGATTTCCACCCCATCCACCCGGATCGATGTTGTCTCCTCCTTCATCTCGATGCCGGATCGGCCGAGAGCCGCCATGATCCTTCCCCAATTGGGGTCCTGGCCGTAGAAAGCGGTTTTGACCAGGGTCGAGTTCGCAACGGTCCTGGCCGCTTTTCCCGCATCTTTGTCCGAAGCCGCGCCCTTGATCTGAATGGTGACGACCTTGGTCGCCCCCTCTCCGTCCCTGACAACCATGGCCGCCAGTTCTCCCAGGACCCGGGTGAGGGCCTTTTCAAACGAGGCGTAATCCGCGGAATCCACATGGCCGTTTCCGGCCATGCCGTTGGCGAGGATGAGCACCACATCATTGGTGCTGGTATCCCCATCCACCGTAATCCGGTTCAAGGTCTTGTTTACCGAGGATCCGAGGGCCTTTTTCAGAAGGCCTCCGTCTATGGCCAGATCCGTCAACACAAAACAGAGCATGGTCGCCATGTCGGGCATGATCATGCCGGCGCCCTTTGCAATGCCTGTGATCCCGAACGCTTTCCCGCCCGCAACCCCTTCAGCGTGGGCCAGTTTAGGAAAGGAATCGGTGGTCATGATAGCCTGAACGGCTTCAGGGAGACCTTTTGCTGAGAGGTTTTCCACGAGCGCCGGCATGGCCCGGGATATGAGATCCACGTTCAGGGGCGCCCCGATTACGCCCGTTGAAGCGACCAGGATCTCCTCGGCTTCGACGCCCAGTTCCCGGGCGGCGATCTCCGCCGTCTGCCTCGCCACCAGGTATCCCGGCCGGCCGGTGCAAGCATTCGCATTTCCGGAATTGGCGACGATGGCTCTTGCCCTTCCTCTTCGCACGTGTTCCTGGGTCAGGATCACCGGGGCCGCCTTGACCTTGTTGGTGGTAAAGACACCGGCGGCCGAAGCCTCCTGTTCCGAGAAGATGAGAGCCAGATCCGATCCTCCGGCCTTCTTGATGCCCGCCCCCACCGCACCCGCCTTGAATCCCTTCACGACATAATCGTTTTCATGCATGCCTGTTTCTCTTTTCTTTGTGTGAAATTTGCCTTGTCAGGTTTCATTTTTTCCCGCAGCATTTCTTATACTTCTTTCCGCTGCCGCAGGGGCACGGTTCATTCCTGCCGATCTTCTTTCCTTCC
>Ga0209498_1001086_pt1 | contig 16675 bp, 12 predicted proteins | sample WalLakDeSediment_FD_184131 | JGI IMG/M metagenome (GOLD analysis project Ga0209498, IMG submission 184131) | Lake sediment microbial communities from Walker lake, Nevada to study Microbial Dark Matter (Phase II) - Walker Lake 11/02/13 Deep... | ecosystem: Environmental > Aquatic > Freshwater >... | reverse complement strand
GTTCACCTTGGTGTAGCGCTCCGGCACGATGCGGATCTCCCCGGCGTCCAGGGCCGCCAGGGCTCGCTCCGCGGCCGCCGAGGTGTCGTAGAACCACTGGGTGGAGAGCAGCGGCTCGACCGGCTCGCCCGTGCGTTGCGACAACCCCAACGCCACCGTGTAGTCGCTGACGTCACGCAGGTCGCCACCGTCCCGCAGGGCGGCCACCACCAGCGGCCGCGCCTCGAAGCGATCGAGGCCGCGGAACGCCGGCGGCACCAGCTCCCCGTGCAGGCGGCCGTCGAGCCCGATCACCGAGGGGCGCGCCAAAGAGTGGCGCTCGCCGATCTCGAAGTCGGTCGGGTCGTGGGCCGGCGTGATCTTCAGCGCGCCGGTGCCGAAGTCCGGCTCCACGGCCTCGTCGGCGATGACCGGGATCCAACGGTCGGTGAGCGGGATCCGCACCCGGCGACCGACCAGGTGGGCGTAGCGCGCGTCCTCGGGGTGGACGGCCACCGCCTGGTCCGCGAAGATCGTCTCGGGGCGCACGGTGGCGATCTCCAGCGCCCCCTCGCCGCCCTCGAGCGGGTAGGCGATGCGGTACAGGTGCCCGGGTCGCTCTTCGCGGTCGACCTCGAGGTCCGAGAGCGTGGTCCGGCTCGTCGCGTCCCAGTGGACGATGCGTTCGCCTCGGAAGATGTGCCCGCGGTGGTAGAGCTCCACGAACTGCCTGCGCACCGCCCGCGACAGCCCCTCGTCGAGCGTGAAGCGCGTGCGCGTCCAGTCGGCGGAGATCCCCAGCCGTTGCAGTTGCTGCAGGATCACGCCGCCGTAGCGCTCCTTCCAGGCCCACACGCGCTCCACGAAGGCCTCACGTCCGAGCGCGTGGCGGTCGGTGCCCTCGGCCTGCAGCGCGCGCTCGACCTGCACCTGGGTCGAGATGCCGGCGTGGTCGGTGCCCGGTTGGAACAGGGCCTCGAACCCCTGCATGCGCTTGAAGCGGATCAGCGCGTCGATGATGGTGTTGTCGAAGGCGTGGCCCAGGTGCAGGATGCCGGTCACGTTCGGCGGCGGGATGACGATGGTGAACGGCGGTTTGGGGCTGGCGGGGTCGACCGCGAACGGCTCGTCGGTCCACCGGCGGGCCCAGCGCGCCTCGAGTTGCCCGGGGTCGTAGCGCGGCGGCAGCTCGAAGCGGTCGTGGGGTGGAGACTCGGTCATCGGTGGCTCCCTGGGGCGGGCGCCGGACGCGCCCACGCGTGCGAGGTGAGGCGCGGACGGGGCGTCGGCCCCGCGGTACCACCGCGGTTCCCCGCCGAGGCGGGGCGCTCGTGCCCGTGTCGCACACGGGCGTGGGGCTCTACTGGGGCGCGCGGGCGCCGGTTCCTCCCCGACGACCCGTCGCCAACCGGCGACGCGTCCCGGGCGACGTTCGCCCCCGCCGCTCCGGGCCCCGGTCTCACCCCCGGCGGACAGACCGCCGGGCCCGGGCCTCGCTGTCGGGCGGGGAGGGGGCTACTCCTCCCGTGAGAGAGAGCCTAACGACGTCCCGCGGGAACGTCAACCTGGCCCGTCACGGCGCGCTCAGGCCAACGGCAGCGTCTGCTGCGCCTGGACCGACACCTGGCCGGCCACCCGGCGGGCGGTCACGCGCAGGGCCAACGCACTGGCATCGTCCGGGTCGCGCACCACTAGCGGCACCCCGGCGTCGCCGCTCTCGCGCAGGCGACGCGTGATGGGGATCTCGCCGAGCAGCGGCAGCCCCTCCTGCTCCGCGAAGGCGCGCGCGCCGCCCTCGCCGAAGAGGAAGTCCTTGCTGCCGTCGGGCAGGGCGTAATGGCTCATGTTCTCGATGACGCCCAGCAGCGGGACGTGGGTCTTGCGGGCCATCGACGCGGCACGCCTCACGTCGAGCAGGGCGACGTCCTGCGGGGTGGTGACGAGCACCATGCCGCTCACGGTCACCAGCTGCGCGAGCGACAGTTGCACGTCGCCGGTTCCGGGCGGCAGGTCGACGATGAGGTAGTCGAGCTCGCCCCACACCGTCTGCTGCAGCATCTGGGTGAGCGTGCCGTGCAGGATCGGCCCGCGCCAGGTGAGCGCCTGGCCGTCCTCGACCAGGTTGGCGATCGACAGCACCTTCACCCCGAAGTGCTTCAGCGGCAGGATCCGCTTCTCCTCGTCGGCCATCAGCCGGCGGCCCTCAACCGAGAACATGCGGGCCTGCGACGGGCCGTAGATGTCGGCGTCGAGCAGGCCGACGTCGGCCCCGTCGAGCGCGAGCGCGGCCGCCAGGTTGGCGGCGATGGTCGACTTGCCGACCCCGCCCTTGCCCGAGCCGATGGCGACCACGTGCTTGACCCCCGGCAGGTTGGCGGTCGGGCTCGCCCGCACCTGCGCGCCGAACTCGAGCGCGACCCCGCCCACGCCCGGCACCTTGGCGAGCGCCTCGCGCACGTCGGCCTCGATCTTGGCCTTCATCGGGCAGGCCGGGGTGGTGAGCTGCACCCGCACCGACACCCGGTCGCCGTCGATCGCGAGCCGCTCGATCATGCCGAGGGAGACGAGGTCCTGATGCAGTTCAGGGTCTTGCACGGTCGCCAGCGCATCCATGACGGCGCGTTCGCTGAGGCTCATGCCGCACGCTACCAGCGTGGCCGGCCCGCGGGCGCGACGAGCGCGACCTGGGCGGCGCCCGCGAGGGAGCCGCCTTGTCCGTGCCGGGCGCGGCTGCGTACCATGGTCCCCATGGCCGCGGAAGCCAACTCGCTCGGCCCGGCCGCGGAACCCTCGGCGACACCGAACCCGGTCATCCGCGAGCGGACCGACGATCCGATCACCGGCCTCCCGCTGCTGCGGTACCGCTTCGCGGGGTCGCCGACGATGCGGCCCGGCGACCCCGCGCCCGCGGGGGCCTGGCGCGTGCTGCGCGTCGTGGAGCGCGACGGCTGGACGGTGCTCGACCTCGAGTCGAGCGCCGGAGCGGCGCCGCTGGATCGGCGACCGCAGGCCGTCGACGACGCGCTGGTCGGGCGTGCGCTGGCGATCCTGGGTCACGCCCGCGATGCCGGCGTCGCCCACGGCGACCTCGGCGCGCACCGCCTGTGGCGCCGCGGCGACCGGCTGTGGATCGAGGGGTACGGCGTCCGCTGGCGCGACGACGCCGACCTCGAGAGCGACGCCCGGGCGCTGGCCGACGGGCTGCTGAACCTAGCCGGCACGCGCCTCGCCGCGGCCACGCGGACGCGGCTGCGAGCCGTTCGCGAGCGGGGCGACCCCGCCGCGCTGCCCGAGCCGGCGGCCGGCGAGTGCGCGGGCCTCGCCGCGCCGTCCGCCACCGCGCCCGCCGTCACGGCCGCGAGCGTGGTCCTTGCCCCCCCACCCGGCGCCCGCGTGCGGCGCGGGGGGCGCGGCTTCGGAGCCCTCCTGCGCCGCGGGACGGTCGAGGCGCCGATCGGACCGCCGCCGTCGACGCCCTCAGCAGCGGCGCCGCCGCTGCTGGGCGCGGGCCAGCGCCGCCGACTCGTGGCCGCCCTGGCGCTCGCGACGCTGGCGTGGGCGGGGCTGGCGACCTGGGGCGAGCTTCGCCCCTCGCCCGGCTCACTGGGTGCGCGACCCGTACAGCGCGTGGTCGAGGTGCAGATCGACCCGCCGGGTCAGCCGCCCGTCCACCTCGTGGTCGTCGCCAGCCCTCCGGGCTCGCTGCTGCCGCCGGGCACCGTCGTCGCCAGCGTCCCGAGCACGGTCGTGCTCGACCGAGACGGGCACTGGCGCCTCGAGGCACGCTTCGCCGAACTCCGATCGCCGGCGCAGGACCTACAGCTCCCCTTCGACCGCCGGCTCACGCTCCCATTCCCCTCGCTCGCGCGTACCGCGGCCCCGTGAGCCGCCCTGGAGGCACCATGGCCAGCCTGGTCGTCATCGACTACGGTTCGCAGTACACCCGCCTGATCACCCGGCGCCTGCGGGAGCTACAGGTGTTCTCGGTGATCGAGACGCCCGACGTGACGCCCGAGCGACTGCGGGGGCTGGGCGCGCACGGCGTCGTGCTGTCGGGCGGGCCCCAGAGCGTCTACGCCGAGCGCGCCCCGCAGCTGCCGGCCGGCCTGCTGGACACCGGCCTGCCGATCCTGGCGATCTGCTACGGGATGCACCTGCTGGCGCGGGCGCTGGGCGGCGAGGTGGCGCCGTCGCCCGTGCGCGAGTACGGCAAGGCGCTCCTGAGCGCGTACCGGGGTGGCCTGTTCACCGGTGTCGAGGGTGAGTTCGTCGCCTGGATGAGCCACGGGGACAGCGTCAAGGAGCCGCCGCCCGGGTTCACCGTCACGGCCAGCACGCCGGCCACGCCGGTGGCCGCGATGGAGGACCCCGCGCGCCGCTGGTACGGGCTGCAGTTCCACCCCGAGGTCCGCCACACGCCCAAGGGGATCGCCGTGCTCGAGCGCTTCGTCGAGGTCAGCGGCGTGCCGCGCGACTGGACGACCACGCACATCGTCGATGCCGCGGTGGCCGACGTGCGCGCGCGGGTCGGCGAGGAGCGGGTGCTGTTGGGGATCTCCGGCGGGGTCGACTCGACGACGCTGGGCCTGCTGCTGCACCGCGCCATCGGCGAGCGGCTCGTGCCGGTGTTCGTCGACACCGGCCTCCTCCGCCTCGGCGAGGGCGACGAGGTCGAGCGCGCGTTGCGCGGACTCGGGGTGGCGCTCGTCCGCGTCGACGCCCGTCAGCGCTTCCTCGGTGCCCTGGCCGGGCTGGCCGACCCCGAGGACAAGCGCAAGGCGATCGGCCGCGCCTTCATCGAGGTGTTCACCGAGGAGGCGAGGCGGGCGCAGGCCGATGGCGGCCCGATCCGCTTCCTCGCCCAGGGCACGCTGTACCCCGACGTCATCGAGTCGGCCGGGGGGCCTGGCGCCGCCAACATCAAGTCGCACCACAACGTCGGCGGCCTCCCGGCCGACCTCGGCTTCGAGCTCGTCGAGCCGTTCCGCACGCTGTTCAAGGACGAGGTCCGAGAGGTGGCCGAGGCGCTGGGCCTCTCTCCGCACCTGCGCGATCGGCACCCGTTCCCTGGCCCGGGTCTCGCCATCCGGGTGCTGGGCGACGTGACGCCCGAGCGGCTCGAGGTGCTCCAGCGGGTGGACGACATCTTCATCAGCGCGTTGCGCGAGTTCGACCTCTACCAGGACACCTGGCAGGCGTTGGCGGTGCTGACCCCCCTGCGCTCGGTCGGCGTGATGGGCGACGGCCGCACCTATGCGCAGACCGTCGCCCTGCGCGCCGTCACCTCGGTGGACGGCATGACCGCCGATTGGGCGCGGCTGCCGCACGAGTTCCTGGCCACGGTGGCCAACCGCATCGTCAACACCGTGCCGGAGGTCAACCGGGTGGTGTACGACATCACCTCCAAGCCGCCGGGCACCATCGAATGGGAGTGAAGGCGTGCCCGGCGGCCGCCGCCGGGCACCATCGAATGGGAGTGAAGACGTGCCCGGCGGCCGCCGCCGGGCACCATCGAATGGGAGTGAAGACGTGCCCGGCGGCGCCGCGATGACGGCAGGACGCCGCGCCTGGCTGGTCAAGTCGGAGCCGGACGCGTTCTCCTTCGACGATCTGTGGAACGCGCCCGGGCGCACGACCCCATGGGACGGGGTCCGCAACTACCAGGCGCGCAACTACCTGCGTGACGCGACGCGGGTCGGCGACGTGGTGCTCTTCTACCACTCGAACGCCGACCCGCCCGGCGTCGCCGGCCTGGCAGAGGTGGCCAGCACCGCCTACCCGGACCCCACGCAGTTCGACCCCGCGTCGGCGTACTACGACGCCGGCAGCAGCCGCGACGCGCCACGCTGGTGGTTGGTCGACGTGCGGGCGACCGCAAGGCTTCCGCGGCCGGTCACGCTGCCGGAACTGCGCGCCGACCCCGAGCTGGCGGCCCTCGACCTGCCGCTGCTGCGGCGCGCCAACCGCTTGTCCGTCATGCCGCTCCCGCTCGCGGCGGTGGAGCGCGTCTTGGCGCTCGCTCGCCGCTGAGGCCGGCAGCGCACCGTTGAGGGCGGCGGGCCCCCGAGCCGGGTCCTCGGCACACGCCCCCCCGCATGCCGGGTGGTAGCCTAGGAACCATGCACGCGCGTCAGGAGCGCATCCTGCATCTGGTCGCGGAGGATTACGTCCGCACGGCCCGCCCGGTCTCCTCCGCCACGGTGGCGGCGCAGCTCGACGTGTCGAGCGCGACCGTGCGCAACGCGTTCGCCCTCCTCGAGGAGGAGGGGCTGCTGCACCAGCCCCACGCGTCCGCGGGACGTGTTCCCACCTCGAAGGGGTTCGGCCGCTACGCGCGCGACCTGCTGCCGCCCGCACCGATGGCGCCCGCCGCCCTCGAGGCCCTCCGGCGGCGCTTCGCCGGCAGCCACGGCGACGGTCTCCTGCACCGCCTGGCGGAGGCCGCGGCCGAGCTCTCGGGCTACGCGGTCGTCGTCTCGCTGCCGGCCGATCACCGGCTGCACGCGATCGAGATCCACCTCTCGATGCTGCACGCGCGTGCACTGCTTGCCGTCGTGGTGCTCGAGAACGGCTCGGTGCGCCAGGTCCGCGTCGACCTCGATCCCAGTCCCGACGACGACGTGCTCGACGACGCGGAGCGTCAGCTGCGGCAGCTCACCCTGCCGGTGGCTGCGGTCCCGGCGGCGCTCGATGCCTTGGCGCGCGAGGCCGAGCCCGAGCTCGCGCGGACCCTCACGGCCATCCGACGGGCGTGGCCGGCGGTCACCCCGTCGCGGTCGGTCGCCGCCGGCTTGGTCGGCGTGCTGCAGGAGCCGGAGGCGCAGGACCCCGCGTTCGTGCGGCTGCTGATCGAGCGCGTCGAGCGCCCATGGGACGAACTCGACGGCGCCGAGCGCGACGGCGCCACCGAAGCGGACGGCCTCGACCTCGTATGGGACGACGCGCTTGCCCTGGTGCGCACGCGCTGGCGCTCCGGTGCGGCCGACGGCAGGCTCATGCTGATCGGCCCGTCGCGCCTGCGGTACGGTTCCGCGCTGCAGGTGGTCGACGGCGTCACCCGCGCCGTGTTCGCCGCGGCGTCCTGAACACTGCCGGTCGCGCACGGGCGGATCTCGGGCCGCCGAGGATTTCACAGCCCATGACGCATCCGACGCCTATCCTGGACGCCATCGGCGGACGCTCAGCCCGACCGGTCAGGTGCGCGTAGGCGGCGACGAAGCGCCGGTATGATGCGCCCAGCAACGAGTCGCCGCGCCCGACGGGCCGGCGCCGAATGGGGGACGTGGTCTTGGCCAACGCGGTCTACGAGCGCACGAGGTCGGCGCTGACGGGCTTGTTGCCCCGCCGCGCCGCCACCAGCGTATTGGACCGGGCGCTGCGTCGTCACCGACGGTCGCCGGAGGACGTCGACGGGGAGCAGATGGCCCGTGTCCTGCTGCAGGGCGTCTACCGCGAGCTGCGAGGGCTCGTGCCCGACCCCGGCCTGCGCCGCACGTTGCGTCGACTGGCACGCGATGCGCGCACCTGGCCGCCGACCCGTCGCGGTGCCACGCCGAGCGAGGTCCGTGCCGGTCCCCGCCGTGCGCGCCCGCTGGCCGCCGCCCCGATCGCCTCCGCCGACGTCGCCGCCGAGCCCGAGCGCCTCGCGTCGACCCTTGCCGCCCTGGACGGGGTTCACGGCGTCGCCCTGTTCGACCCTGCCGGCCGGCCGCGCGAGGTCCGTGGCGCGCTCGCGGACGCGACCGCGCTGGGTGGCCTGGTGGCCGCCGGCGCGGCGCTGCTCGAACGCGGCGACACCCTGCGGTCGATCGCCATCGAGACCCCTGGCGGACGGCTCGTGGCCGTCCCCGTTCGCCCCCAATGGCTGGCCCTCACGGGCACCGCCGATCTCAACCTCGGCGCCGTGTACGCAGCGCTCGCCGCGCTGGAGGAGGAACGATGAACGCCCGCACCCCTCGACTCGCCCTGAGCGCGCTGTTCGTGCTCGCCCTGACCGCCGCGGCGTGGGCGCAGGAGCAGGACGCGTTCGTCCAGCGCTACGGCCTCGCGGTGGACAACCTGCGCCGGTCGGTGGAAGCCATGCCGGCCGACGGGGTCACCGCCCGTGAGAGCGTCGACCGCGCCTTCGCCAGCCTGCTGACCCTGGCGCGCGACGCCGCCGGCAACACCCTGATCACGGGGATGCAGCGCGTGTTCGACCGCGCGCGCACCGCCATCACGAACGGCAGCCGCGACGACCTGGCGGTGCAGGCCGCGGTCCTGGAGGGGGGCTTCCAGAGGCTGCTGTACGACGCCGCCCTGCGCGCCGCCATCGACGGCGACCTGCCACTGGCGCGCGCGCGGCTGCTGCGGGTGGCCGACGACGTGGGCTTCGCCCCCGCCGACCGCGCCGCCCTGGCCGACCCCAACCAGCCGACCGCGACGCTGCGGTTCCTCATGGAGGTCGGCGTCGCCGAGGCCGTCTCGACGCGTCTGGCGGTCGCCAGCGAGCTGGCGCCCAGCGACACCGGGGCCGCCTACCGTGCCCTCGCCAACGCGTACGGGAGCTTCCTGCTGGTGCAGGACTCGCCCAGGACCGTCGCGACCCTGAACCAGCGCTTCGTCCAGGCGGCGAACGCCCTGGTGGACGGCGAGACCGCCGAGCTGCAGCGTGCCCTCGCCGAGGTCGACGCTGAGATCGTGGCCATGGGCACCGCCGCCAGGGAGCGGCGCGCCAGCGTGCCGGGCGGCGGGACCGCCATCGCGGTGCAGCCCATCGTATTGCCAGGCGTGGGCGAGGAGCCGCTCTCGGTCGCCGATCCCGACGAGCTCGCACTCGACCCCGACGAAGAACTCGGCGGCCTCGTGCTGGTCGACGTCACCGCGCTGCTGTTCGAGCTCGAGGAGGCCGCGCGCCGCGAACGGCTCGACGCACTCGAGGCCGAGCTGGCGCTGGCCGGCATGCCGGCCGCACCGCGCCCCGCGCACGCGGAGCGGCTGCTCGACGCCGGCTTCGAGACCCTCGGCGCGACCATCGAGTCGCTGGCGGCCGGTGGCGCCCGCGCCGTCGCCGCCGCGCACCTCGGCGACGACGCCCGCGCCCGCCGCGAGGTCGCGGGCGTGGCCGTGGCCTACGCGGCCTGGCTGAGCCCCGTCGTGCGGCCCCGCGACGCCCTGCTCGACACCGACACCGTCGCACTCTTCGCGCACCTCGGCGAGGCCGTCCCGCTGCGCCTCCAGGACGCGGTCGTCCTGACCGGCCAGATCGACGCCCTCGCGCAGGTCATCGGCGGCCGGTCGCTGCCGGCGCTGCAGCGTGGCGCATCGGCCACCACGGCGCTGTGGGCCGGCACCGTCCGCAACCTGGTCACGCTCCTGCTCGGGCTCCTGGCGCTCGTGCCGCTGTTCCTCCTGAACCTGGCCTTCGGTGGCGGCAACCGGCACTGGCAGGCCATCGGCGTCGCGCTCTTCCTGCTCTGGGTTCCCGCCCTCGTCGAGGGCGTGATCGGCCTCGCGGGCGTGCTCGCCGCCTACGCCGGCGTGGACGCCTTGCTGCCGATCGCGGCCTTCTCGGTGCTCGGCAGCGCGCCGGCACAGACCGTGTGGGCGGCGTTGACGCTGTTGGCCGTCCTGTTCGCCATCAGCGGCCTGAGCGGCATCAGCCGCCAGTTCGGGCTGCTCGGTGGCCGCCGCAGGCCGAGCGCGAAGCGCGCCGACGCCGCCGCGGGCGGCTCGGCCCGCCGCACCGAGTCGACGGCCAAGACCGTCGACTGGGACGACGAGGGTTGACCGATGCCAGCGAACGTCTGATGCGGCTGCAGCGATGACGCCGAACCCGCTCTACCAGGCGCTGGTCGAGGCCCTCGAGTCGCAGCTGCCGCCGCGGGTGGTGTCCAGGGTGCTGCGCGAGGGGATGGCGCCGACGGGCGCCACCCCCGAGACCCTGACCCACGAGGTCGCCCGCGGCGTCTTGCGGGGCCCGGTCTTCCGCCAGCTGCAGGCCCATGGTCAGGCGCCGAACGCCGCCAAGTCGCTCGTCAGCGAGCTGGAGGCGTACATCGCGGCCGCCGTGGAGCCGGTCGCGCCCCCATCGGCGGCCGCGGCCCGCGCGTCGTGGGACGGCACCCACGCCGACGGGCCGACGACAGCGGCGGCCGCAACGGGGGCGGCCGTCCTCGACGAGGCGGCCGAGTACGCCCTGAACGACCTGCGCGGCGCGCTGCGGCCGTTCAACCTGTACTTCAGCTGGCCCGAGGTCCGGAAGCTGCGTTCGCTCGTTCAGCTCGCCGACGACGAGGTACGAGGCGGCGGTGATGCCGCGGCCCTGCTGACCGAGGCCGAGTCCCAGCTGCAGCTGGTGCGCCAGAAGCTCGAGGACCTGCTCGTCCTGCAGGCACGAACGCTCGCCGACCTCGAGGCCGCCCTGGAGGCGGTGGAGCCGCTCGGGACGCCCGCCGTTCGGCGACTGGATGCCCTGATCGCGACCGTGCGGGAGGCGCAGGGACGCCGCATGCTGGTCGAGGCCGAGGCCGAACGGGCCGAGAAGCTGGCGCGCGAGTTGCGCAAGCTCGTCGAGTCCACGGTCCTCGAGGAGGGCCGGTCGCTGCCCGATCTCGGGCGCGGCGACGGTCGTCCCCGGGCACCGACGCTCATCGATGTGCCGCGGCCGGCCACCGGTTCCGGCGCCGACGACGGGACCGTCGCCGCCGACGCGCTCGCCGGCGCGCTGCCGCCCGACGCCCAGGACCGCCTGCGTGCCCTCGACCTCGAGGGCGAGGCGCACGACCTCGATGCGCTCGCCGCACGCCATGCCGAACTGCTGCGGCACGTGCCCGCCCTCGCCGAGGAGCTCACCGCGCTGCGGGCGGAGCAGGCGGCAGGCCGCGTCCTCGGCGAGCGGCTGACCCGCGTCGCCGGCGCCTGGCAGGCGCAGGCGACGGCCCGCCAGCACGCCCTGCGTCACGAACTCGAGGCCGTGCGCGACGAGGTCGAGGCGCTGCCGGCGGAGGTCGACGCCACCGAGCTGCGCCGCGCCCTCACCGTGGCCCTCGACGTGCTGGGCGATGGCCTGCTCGCGGTCGAGGACCTGGCCAACGTGCGCGAACTGCAGGCGGCCGCCCTCGCCCGCGCGGAACGACTGCGCGCGGAGCAGCAGGAGCGCGATGCCCGGCGCGCGGAGCGGCAGGCGCAGATCGCGACGGTGCGCGCGCGACTCGAGGAAGCGTGGCAGCAGGCGCCCGACCAGCCGCGACTCGCCGCCGCGCGTGAACGCCTGCAGGCGGCCGTCGCATCGCTGGCGGCGGCGATCGCCGACGAGGACGCCGCGAGCCTGCTCGAGCTGGCGTGGGACGCGGAGGCCGCTTGGCAGCGGGCGCTCGCCGAGGCCAGCGACGACCAGTCGGCGCGGCGGAGGGCCCGCGTGCGCGAGCTGCTCGCGCGCATCGCGCACCTGCCGGACATCCCGAACCTGCGGGCACGAACGCTGGCGGTGCGGCGCGAGGCGGAGGGACTCGAGGCCGGCGCCGAACTCGGCCGGGACCAGCTGCGGGCGCTCACGCACCTGACCGACCAGCTCATCGGCGATGCGCGCGGGGCCGTCGCCGCCCGCCTCGAGGAGATGGCCCACGAGGCCGGCGATCCGGCGCCCGACGCCCTGCTGCGGGCGCTGCAGGTGGCGGCGCGACAGCTCGACGACGGGGGCTTCCCCGACCTCCAGGCGGTCGAGCGCGAGGTCCAGGCCACGCGCGACGAACGCCGCGCCGCCATCCGCCGACGCTACCTGCGCGCGCGTCAGGAGTCGCACCGGCTGGCCGACGCCGGCGTACCGGCGGCGGCGGGGCTGGCGGACCTCGTCGGGCAGGCGCGCAGCGCCCTCGACGGCGACGCGCAGCCGGAGGCGGCGGTCGAGCGTCTGGAGCGTCGCCTCGCTGGCGTCGTGCGCGAGATGGGCGAGCGGCTCGACACCTTCCTCCCCCGCCTCGATACGGCCCTGGCGGCCTTCCGCGGCGTCGCCCGCCTCAACAACGACGACGTCGCCGCCGTGCGCCGCGTGCTTCACCACCTGGACGGCCAGCGTCACGCCATCGGCCGCGTCTCGCCCGGCCTCCAGGCGCAGTTGTTCGCCTCGCTGAGCGAGGCCGAGGAGACGCTCGGGCACCTGCAGGCGGCGTTCGAGGCCACCCGCGCCATCGCCGACCAGTTGGTCGCCGGCAACCGCCTCGACGACGTGCTCGGCTCCCTCGACGCCATGTTCGGCGCGCCGGACGATGCCGCCGAGGCGCCGGCCGTCGATGGCGCCCACGACGAGCTGCGCGCCTGGCTCGACGGCTACCTGCGGCTCGACGACGTGGACGGCGCGGCCGTCCTGACGTCCGGCGGCCGCCTCATCATCGGACGCATGCCGACGGGTACCGACGCGGTGGCGCTCGGTCACGCCATCGACGAGATGCTCGGTGCCTGGACGGCGTTGGGCGAGCGCCTCGGCGACGAGGCACCCGAGGTCGCGTTCATCGAGGTCGGTGGGCGCCCCACCTGGGTCGCCCCCCTGGCCGACCAGGGCTGCGCGGTGGTGTGGAGCCAGAGCGCCGCTACCGGCGGCCGCCTCGGCGCCCGCTTGCGGGACGACCGCCGGGCCGTGGTGGAGATGCTCCGGAGCGTGGCCGCCGGCGGCGACGCCGGCGCGCCCGACGGTTGACGCGTGGAGCTCCCCGACCTCGAGGCCACCCGCGCGCTGGCCCGCACCATCGCGCGCCTGCTGCCGGTCGGGCAGCTCGTCGTCCTCTCCGGGCCCCTGGGTGCCGGCAAGACCACCTTCGTGGCCGCACTCGCGGCCGCCCTCGGCAGCGAGGCGCAGGTCACGAGCCCCACGTACACCCTGGTCCACGAGTACCCCACCCCGGCCGGTCCGCTGGTCCACGTCGACGCCTACCGGCTCGACGCCGCGCTCGAACTCGGTGCCGTCCTCGACCTCGACGCGTACCTGTCGCGCGCGCGGGCCGTGGTCGTCGAGTGGGGCGAGCGCCTGCTGGCGGCCCATCCCGACGCCTGGCACCTGACGATCGACCGCGTCGGCGAGCACCGCACGGCCCGCTGGGACCCGCATCATGGCCCCCCACGAGGGGGGCGTGCCGGGTGAAGGCGTGACGCGTCCGCGGCTGGGCCTCGACAGCGCCACGCCGTTCTTGGCCGTAGCGCTGTGGTGGCCGAGCGAGGCGCGCGTCGCCCGCGCCGCTTGGCGCGTCGACCGGCGCCTCGCGACCGAGCTCGTGCCCTGCCTCGACGCCTTCCTGCGCGAGCACGCGGTCGCGCCCGCCGACCTCGCCGGCATCGGCGTCGGCGTCGGGCCGGGCTCCTACGCGGGGGCCCGCGTGGGCGTCGCCTGGGCCCAGGGGGTGCGGCGCGCCCTGGGCATCCCGCTCGTGGGCGGCGACACCCTGGCCGCCCGCGCGCTGGCCGCCATCGCGGCCGGGGGGCGCGGCGACGTGGCGGTGGCCGCCCGCCGCGGCGAGGCGTGGTGCCAGACCTGGGCGGTGACCGCCGACGGCCAGCCGATCGCCGGCGCGGACCGCCGTCGCCGACCGCTCGCGGCCCTGCCGGCGGACGCCGTTGCGAGCCTCGAGGTCGCGCCCGACGCCGCCTGGCACGCGCGCCGGGTCGACGACGCCGACGCCGCGCCGCCGCGCGTGCACTACGCCGCCGAGACCGGATGACGGGCGCCGCGGGCCGGTGGGAGCGAGGCGGTGGGTATACTGCCGCGCGGGGCGCGCGTTGCGCCGGACGCCTTGGAATTGCGGCGCACCCGCCGCGACGGCGAGCGATCACCGCCACGCCGGCGTGCACCCCGTCGGGAGCTGATGGCTGATGAGATTCTGGCAGGAGATCGGCGTGGACCTGGGGACGGCCACCGTCCTGATCTACGTCAAGGGCAAGGGCATCATGCTCCGCGAGCCCTCGGTGATCGCCATGGTGCGCGACACGAACGAGGTCAAGGCCGTGGGCGACGAGGCGTACCGCATGCTCGGCCGGACGCCCGGCAACATCGTCGCCGTGCGCCCGATGCGCGACGGCGTGATCGCCGACTACGACCTCACCGAGAAGATGCTGAAGGCGTTCGTGCGCAAGGTGGTCACGGGCGCCGGCCGCTGGTTCAAGCCCAACATCATGGTGTGCGTCCCGTCCGGGGTGACGGAGGTCGAACGACGGGCCGTGCTGCAGGCCACCCGCGAGGTCGGGGCCCGCAAGGCGTTCCTGATCGAGGAGCCCCTGGCGGCCGCCATCGGCGCCGGCGTGCGCATCGCCGAGCCGACCGGCTCCATGATCGTCGACATCGGCGGCGGCACCACGGACATCGCCATCATCAGCCTGGGCGGGATCGTGGTTTCGGAGTCGCTGCGCATCGCCGGCAACGAGTTCGACGAGGCGATCATCCGCCACATCCGCCACAAGGAGAACCTCCTGATCGGCGATCGGACCGCCGAAGAGGTGAAGATGAAGGTCGGTGCCGCCATCGTCAGCCACCCGGACGACGTGCGCGAGATCGAGGTCCGCGGCCGCGACCTGATCAACGGCCTCCCCAAGACCATCCGCGTCACCACCGAGGACACCGTCGAGGCGCTGAAGGAGCCGGTGCAGAAGATCGCCGACGGCGTCCGCCGCGTGCTCGAGATGGCGCCGCCGGAGCTCGTGTCGGACGTCATCGACCGCGGCATCATCATGACCGGGGGCGGGTCGCTGCTGGCGAACTTCGACGAGCTGCTGCGGCAGACGACCGGCATCCCGGTGTCGGTGGCCGAGAACGCGATGGACTGCGTCGCGCTCGGCACCGGTCAGGCGCTCGACATGATCCCGGTCCTGCAGGACGCTCTCATCTCGGACACCTTCCTGCGGCGATGAGGCGAGCGGCGCTGGCGCTCTTCCTGGCGCTGGTGTCCTGGACGTCGGCGGCCCGGGCCGGGGCGCCCGCCTTCCCGCTCGAAGCGCTGCGCCCGGGCCTCGTCGGCTACGGGCTCACGGAGGGCCCGGGCGGCATCGAGCGCTTCGAGGTCGAGGTCCTTGCCCGACAGGAGGGGTTCGGGCTCGGTTTTCCCCTGGTGCTGGTCCGCGCCTCCGGCGCCGTGATCGACGCGGGCGGCGGAGTGTCGGCCGGCATGAGCGGCAGCCCCGTGTACCTGGCGCACGACGGCACCGACGCGCTGCTCGGCGCGGTCGGCTACGTGTTCGCCGACGCGCCCGGCGGCTTTGCGCTGGTCACCCCGATCGAGGAGATGCGCGCCCAGGCCGGCCCGAGGCCGGCGCGGGCCGGGGCGTCGGGTCCCGCCCCGGCCCGCGCCGACTGGGGCGCGGTCGTGCCGGTGGCGACGCCGGTGCTCGTCGCCGGCCTCGGCGCGCGCGCGCTGGCCTTCCTCCAACGAGAGCTACTCGCGCGGGCCGCGCTGCCGGTGCAGGCCCTGCCGGGCGGCGGCGGCGGCACGGCGGTCGCCGGTGGCCTCGAGCCAGGATCGGCGGTCGCGGTGGCATGGGTTCGCGGCGACGTCGACGTCGGCGCCGTCGGCACCGTGACCGAGGTGGACGGCGACCGGTTGCTGGCGTTCGGCCATCCCCTGCTCGGGAGCGGCCCGGTCGACTGGCCGCTGCTGGCGGCGCAGGTGACCGCGATCGTCCCCCATCGACGGATGCCGTTCAAGCTGGCCAACACCGCCGACACCGTCCTCGGACGCATCGACCAGGACAGGCCCGCAGGTGTGGGCGGCCGCCTCGGCGGGATGCCCGAGCTGCTGCCGGTGACGCTGACGGTGGCGACCGACGACGCCCCGGCCGGCGCGGCCACCACCCTGCGCTTCGAGGTCGTGCGCGATCCGGCCCTCTGGCCGACGCTGGTGGCGGTCGCAGCCCTCGAGGCCCTCGACCGCGTCCGGGCCCGCGTCGGCGAGGGAACGGCCACGGTCCACTGGGACATCGCGTTCCGCGACGGGCCGGGCCTGCGCCTGTCGGAGACCGTCGTCGACGCGGACGACGTCACCACCGCGGCGGCCTGGCTCGCCCGCGCCCCGCTCGCCATGCTGGCCGAGAACCCGTTCCAGGACCCGAACGTCGCGCGCCTGGGCCTGCTCGTCCGGCTGGAGGAGCGGCGCCGCGACGTGGAGGTTCGTCAGGCGCTGAGCGACGCTGCGCCGCCCGTCGCCGGTAGGGTCGCTCCGCTCTTCTTGCGACTGCAGCCGTGGCGACGCGCGGGCGAGGTGCGGACCCTCGACCTGCATTGGCCCGAGGACCTGGTCGGCCGCGTCGAGGTGATCGTCCGCGGGGCGACCTGGCCGCGCGAACCCGACAGCCTGGAGCCGCCCGACCCCGACGACGCACCGCTGACCTTCGACGAGCTGCTCGCGTTCCTGCGCGAGCGCCCGGGCGGCGGCGACCTGATCGTGGAGGCGCGTGGCGAAGACGGCGTGTGGCGGCGCCTGGAGCGGGTGGCGATTGCGGGCTTCGTCACCGGCCGGGTCCAGCTCACGCTCGAGGTGAGCGCGGCGGACACCGGGTCCGAGACCCCGCCGGACGATGCCGCAGCGGCCGAGGAGGCGCGACCGTGAAGCGGCCCGAACCCATCAGCAGCTCGGAGGCGCGCGAATGGCTCGCGGCGACGGTGGAAGGGCGCGACGTCGTGGTGCGCCGCCTCCTCGACCCAGGGGGCGCCGGCGAGGGGGCCGACGGCGTCGTCGTCGTC
>Ga0209498_1001085_pt1 | contig 16676 bp, 22 predicted proteins | sample WalLakDeSediment_FD_184131 | JGI IMG/M metagenome (GOLD analysis project Ga0209498, IMG submission 184131) | Lake sediment microbial communities from Walker lake, Nevada to study Microbial Dark Matter (Phase II) - Walker Lake 11/02/13 Deep... | ecosystem: Environmental > Aquatic > Freshwater >... | reverse complement strand
CCGCCACCCGCATAGGCGATGATCAGGTACCAGGCGTCGGGTTTCTGCAACACCTGCCCGGCGGCGAGCACCCAGATCACGATCTCGAAAAACCCGATGACCGCCGCCATCGCGAGGCTCCGGGAGGTTGCTCGATGGGTGGGCGGCGATCAGCTGGCAGAGGTGCGGACAACGGGCGTTTCGCCCGGCAGGCGCAACGTACCCACGAGCTGCTGCACCGAGGCGAGGCCGTGGCGCGCGAGGTACTCGCGGATGCCCTCGTTGATCTTGCGGCAGACCAGCGGATCGTAGAACAGCGCGGTGCCGATGCCCACCGCGGAAGCGCCGGCGATGATGAACTCGAGCGCGTCGCGCGCGTTGATAATGCCGCCCTGGCCGATGATCGGCACGCCGTGGCGTTTCGCCACCTGGTGGACCTGGTGGACCTTGAGCAGCGCGATCGGCTTGATCGCCGGCCCGGACAGCCCGCCCTGCACGTTCCCGATCACCGGTTCGCGGCGCTCCGCGTCCACCGCCATCCCCATCACGGTGTTGATGACGGCGAAGCCGTCGGTGCCCGCCTCGATGCAGCGCCGCGCATTCTCCTGGATGTCGGTCTGGTTCGGTGACAACTTGGTGATCAGCGGCTTGGAGGTGACGCGCCGGCAGGCCTCGACCACCTTGGCCGACATGTCGGGATAGTTGCCGAATGCGACCCCGCCTTCCTTGACGTTGGGGCAGGAGATGTTGATCTCGATGCCGTCGATCGGCGAGTCGTCGAACAGCTGCGTGACCTGCACGTATTCCTCGATGGTCGAGCCGCTGACGTTGGCGATGAAGCGGGTCTCCGAGAAATCCAGCGTCGGCAGGATCTCGCGCACCACCCGGCTCGCACCGGGGTTTTGCAGGCCGATGGCGTTCAGCATGCCGAGCGGCGTCTCGTACACGCGGTGCGGCGGATTGCCGAGCCGCGCCGCCCCGGTTGTACCCTTCAGCACGATGGCGCCGGCATCGCGATTGGAGAACCCCGCGACCCGCGTGTACTCTTCGCCGAACCCGACGCAGCCCGACAGCAGCACGATGGGCGAGTCAAATCGCATCCCGCAGAAATCCAGTGCCAGGGGATTCGTGTCCGTGTTAGCCGTCATGCCTGCTCCCGTCAGCTGATATGTTCCACGTGATCCTCTGGCAGCCGGAGATCCCGCCGAACACCGGCAATATCATACGCCTGTGCGCGAACACCGGGGCCACGTTGTCGCTGGTCGGGCCGCTCGGTTTCGCGCTCGACGAGCCGCGGCTCCGGCGCGCCGGACTGGATTACCATGAGTTCGCGACGGTGCGCGAATACGACGATCTCGACACGTGTCTCGCGGCGCTTGGCGCGCCGCCCGTGTGGGCCTTTTCCGCGCGCGCCACGAGGAACTACGCCACGGTGGCGTACGCTCGCGGGGACGCGCTGCTGTTCGGCCCGGAGACCCGCGGGCTGCCGGCGGAGGTGCTGGCGATCACAGCCCCGGACCGGCGCCTGGCGATCCCCATGCGTGCCGGCAACCGCAGCCTCAACCTGTCGAACGCCGTGGCGGTGGCGGTGTACGAGGCATGGCGGCAACAGGGATTCGACGATCCTGCCTAGCTGCCGGCCTCAGCCGCCGGGCGCAAACTCCGACTTGAGCTCCCGCTTCATCAGCGCGACGACGGCGGCCTGGGGCTCCGCGCCCTGGTAGAGGATCCGGTAGATCTGCTCGCAGATCGGCATTTCCACTTCAGCCCTGGCCGCGACCCGGTGCACCGCCTCGGCCGCCAGCACGCCCTCGACAACCTGCTTGATCTCGGCTTCGGCCTCCTTGACGGTCTTGCCGGCGGCCAGCGCCAGCCCCATGCGGCGGTTGCGCGACTGGTTGTCGGTGCAGGTCAGCACCAGGTCGCCCATGCCCGCCAGGCCCATGAAGGTCGCCGCCTGCGCGCCCAGCGCCACGCCGAGGCGGGTCATCTCGACCAGGCCGCGGGTGATCAGCGCCACGCGGGTGTTGGCGCCGAAACCGAGGCCGTCGCAAATACCCGCACCGATCGCCAGCACGTTCTTGACCGCACCCCCGACCTCCACCCCGATGATGTCGGTCGAGGTGTAGGCGCGGAAGGTGTCGCCCGAGAGGTTCTCCGCGATCCGCCAGGCATAGGCTTCGTCATTGGAGGCGACGGTCATGGCCGTGGGCAGACCCATGCCGACTTCGCGCGCGAAGGTCGGGCCGGACAGCACGGCCATCGAAGTGTCGGGTCCCAGCACTTCGCGCGCCACCTGGTGCGGCAGCTTCCCCGTGTCGAGCTCGAAGCCCTTGGTGGCCCAGGCCAGCCGCGTCTGCGGCCGCATCATGGGCTTCATAAGGGTGAGCACGGCGCGAAACGCGTGGCTGGGGACGGCCACCACTACCAGCGGCGCTTCCTCGAAGACCCGTGGCAGATCCGGCTCAGCACGCAGGCTGGGAGGGAACTTCGCGCCGGGCAGGTAGCGGGCGTTCTCGCGCGCCAGCTGCATGCCCGACGGGTCATCCTCCGCCCGGCCCCATAACAGGGTCGGGCGACCGCTGCGCGCGAACTGGATGGCGAGCGCAGTGCCCCAGGAGCCCGCGCCCAGCACCGCGATCGCCTCGGCCGGCGCCGCGTCGCTCACCGCAGCCTACTGGATCGACTCGGGCGCAGGGCCGGCGGCAGCGCCCTGCTCGCCCTGCTCGGCCTGCTGCCTGCGGATGGCCTCCGCGGCGACGGCGTCGAAGTTCACCGGCTGCAGCTGCAGGGCGGGAAAGCCGCCCTTGCTGGACAGGTCACTCACGACTTCGCGGGCATACGGGTAGAGCTGCTGCGGGCAGAAGGTCATCAGCGCGCGCTGCAGATCGCCGGGCGGGAGGCCCTGGAGCACGAACACGCCGGCCTGCTGCACCTCGATCAGGAAGGCGGTCTTGTCGCCCTGCTTGGCCTCAACGGTGAGGCTGAGCACGGATTCGTAAGCGGCGTCGCCGAGTTCGTTCATCGAGGTGCCGATGTTCAGCTGCACCGTGGGACGCCAGTCGCCCTGGAAGATCGCGGGGCTGTTCGGCGCCTCGAAGGAGCTGTCCTTGAGGTAAACGCGTTGCAGCGCCACGGTGATCTGGCTGGGGTCGATGCCGTCGGTTTTCTGCTCGGCCATGAAATCTCCTGGGTCTTCTCGTGTGTAGTTGACGTGAATCAGTGGGTCGCCTGTGCGTCAAGCAGCAGGCCGTCGAGCTCGCCGGTGGTTTCCAGCGATCGCAGGTCGTCGAAGCCGCCGATGTGGCGGTCGCCGACAAAAATCTGCGGCACGGTGCGCCGACCGCTGCGCTCCTCCATTTCGCCGCGCAGCTCCCGGTCGGTATCCACGACGAAGATCTCCGGCTGGACGCCCTTGCTCTCCAGCAGCGTCAGCGCCCGGGTGCACCATCCGCAGTAGCGCGAAACGTAAACCTGTACCGGTGCGCTCACGACGCGTCCTTCTTTTTGGTCTTGCGGCCGGCGAATACCGGCAGGTTTTCGCCGCGCCATGCGGTCAGGCCGCCGCGCAGGCTCTTCACCTCGGTGATGCCGTTGGCCTTGAGCCGCTCGACCGCCTTCACCGACGTCGCCCCGTTTTCGCAGTAAACGAGGATGCCGCGGTCCTTGAACTTCTGCAGCACTGACATGTGCTGGTCGAGGTCGCTGAGCGGGATGTTGCGTGAATCGAGGATATGGCCCTTCTCGAACTGCGCCGCGGCGCGGATGTCCACCGGCTGTGCGCCGGCATTGATGAGCGCCACCGCCTCGGTGGCCGAAATGTCCACGCCCTTGCGACGCGCCATGCGCATTTCGTAGGCGAAGACGATCGCAAACATCAGCAGCATGCCGCCGAAAAGGAACGGGTGATTGCCGGCGTATTCGAGTATGGAGTCCATGAGGGCCTTGTCCGCGGACACAAGCCGGCAATTATAACCGGTCTGGCGCCGGGTCTTGCCCGTTTTCGCCCATCCCCTAAACTCGGGCCACCGTGAGAATCGTGCTACCCCCATGCCTGCTGCTGATTTTCGTCCTGCTGGCCTGGCCCGGCGCGGGTGGTGCGGGCGCGCAGGACGCGGGAATGGAGCAGCAGCTGGAGGCGCTCAAGGCGCGCATCGCGACCATCGAGCGCGCCCAGCGGCAGGCGGCCGAGCAGCGCGACGCCGAATCCCGGGGCCTCAGGCAGGCCGAGACGGAAGTGGCGCGGCAGTCGCGTGCCCTGGAGGAGACGCGCCGTGAGCGCCGGTCGGTGGCCGTGCGCCGGGATGAGCTGGCCGCGCGTCGCGCCGGCCTGGCTGCCGGGCTGGAAGCAGACACCGAGGCGCTGGCCGCGGAACTGCGGGCCGCCTGGATGGCCGGCGGCGAGCCGCGGCTTAAATTGATGCTGAACCAGCGTGATCCGGCCGAGCTTGGCCGGATGCTCACCTGGTACGGCTATGTGGCGCGCGAGCGCTCCGGACGGGTTGCCCGGCTGCGCGAGCGGCTGGCTGAGTTGGCCGAGGTTGGCCGGCAGCTCGAGGCGGAGAGCGCACGCCTGGCTGCGGCGGAGGCGCGCCAGGCCGAGGCGATGGTGGCGCTGGAAGAGGCGCGGGCGGGCCGTGCGAAAACCGTGGCCGGGCTGGATGCCGATGTCGCGCGCCGCGGCCAGGAGGCGGAGCGGCTGCGCAGCGAGGCCGCCGCCCTGGAGCAGCTGATCATCGAGTTGCGGGCCGCCGTGGTGGACCTGCCCGCCCCTGATTCGGCTCCCTTCGCGTCCCAGCGCGGTCGGCTCGCCTGGCCGGTCCAGGGAGTCGTGACACGTGACTTCGGCCAGCGCCGCGGCGAGGGGCCGCGATCCAACGGCGTCCTGATCACGGCGGACCGCGGCACGGAAGTGCGCGCGGTCTGGCACGGGCGCGTGGCCTACGCTGACTGGCTGCCCGGGCTCGGACTGCTGCTGGTGCTGGAGCACGGCGATGGCTTCATGAGCCTGTACGGGCACAATGAAGTCCTGTTCAGCGCCGTGGGGGACTGGGTCGCGGCGGGCCAGGTGCTAGGCCAGGTGGGCGACAGCGGGGGACGGGACCGGGCGGGGCTGTACTTCGAAATTCGCAAGGGTACCCAGCCCGAGAATCCGAACGGCTGGCTATCGGGGAAACGTCCAGGCACATAATTCAATGTGTTGTGGCCCCTTGGTATACAAAATACCAGCGCCCCGGTGAGTTCGTTGCCGGGGACGGCGGGGTGTCCCGGGCCGTCGCTACGAACCTGCCGGCCGTGTTGCCGCCGCGCGGCGCGATTTCTGTTATTTTCAGTCGCTGGAACTCAAACGGGCCGCCTGATGAACTCCCTCCTGCTCCGTGGACTGCTCGCCGTCGCGCTCGGCACCGTGCTGGGGATCTCGATCTCCCTGGCGCCGGCGGTGCTGGCCGAGCGGCAGCCGGACGCCGCCGCCGAGTCGGCGGCGCTGCCATGGGAGGATGTCCGCCTGTTCGCCGAGGTCATGGAAAGGGTGAAACGCGATTACGTGGACCGCGTCGATGACCACGAGCTCATCGAGGCTGCTATCCGCGGCATGATCGCCGATCTCGATCCGCACTCAGCCTTTCTCGACCCGGCGGAGTTCAGCGACATCCGCATCAGCACCAGCGGCAAGTATTCGGGTATCGGCGTCGAGGTCGGCGTCGAGGACGGCAGCATCCTGGTCATCGCGCCGATCGACGGCAGCCCGGCCGCCCGCGCGGGCGTGCTCGCCGGCGACATCATCTTCTCGGTGGACGGTATGCCGGTGAGCGGTGCGGACCTCGAGGACACCGTCAACCGGATGCGCGGCGACGCAGGGACGCCGGTGGAGCTCGGGATCCTGCGCGCGGGCCAGGAGGCGCCGCTGGTCATCCGGCTACAGCGGGGCCCGGTCGCCATGAAGAGCGTCCGCGCCGAGTTCCTGGACTCGGGTGAGGCGTACATCCGTATCAGCCAGTTCACCGAGTCGACGGCCGCGGACCTGCAGGACGCCTTGCTCGAGCTCGAGCGGCGCGCGAGCCGGCCGCTGCCCGGACTGGTGCTCGACCTCCGCAACAATCCGGGCGGCGTGCTGGATGCGGCGGTGGCAGTGGCGGACATCTTTCTCGACGGCGGGCTGATCGTGTCCGCGGACGGCCGCATGGCCGACGCCCGGTTCAGGATCGAGGCCACCCCCGGTGATGCGCTCCGGGGCGCCCCGCTCAGCGTGCTGGTCAATGCCGGGTCGGCGTCCGCCGCGGAGATCGTGGCGGGCGCGCTGAAGGACCACCGTCGCGCAACCATCGTGGGCCAGCCGACCTACGGCAAGGGCTCGGTCCAGACCATCATGCCGCTGTCCGCCGGCCGCGCCATCAAGCTGACCACCTCGCGCTATTACACGCCCTCTGGCATGTCCATCCATGCCCGCGGCGTCGCCCCCGACCTGGTCGTCGAGGCCGGCGATCCGAGCGGCGAGGACGCTCAACTGGCGTCCGCGGTAGCGGCGCTCCACGGTCGACGCATTGCGCTGCGCGCTGATGCACCGGCCGGACCCCGCGCCGAGTAACCTGCCCCATGTCCCGCGTGCTTGTGCCGCTGGCGGAAGGCTTCGAGGAAATCGAGGCGGTCACGGTGATCGACCTGCTCCGCCGGGCGGGCATCGAGGTGGTCACCGCCGCCCTGGTCCCCGGCCCGGTCACCGGATCGCACGGCATCGTCCTGCATCCCGACACCGACATCGACGCGGCGCTCGAACAGCGCTTCGACATGATGGTGCTGCCCGGCGGCATGCCCGGTGCCGCGAACCTCGGCGACGACGACCGGGTGATCGGCCTGCTGCGCCTGTTCGCCGACAGCGACCGTTTCACAGCGGCGATCTGCGCCGCGCCGGGCGTGCTCGCCAAGGCCGGCCTGCTTGCCGGCAAGCGCGCCACCAGCTTCCCCGGCTTCCTGACGCCCGACAACGCGCCCGGGTCGACGCTGGTGGAGGAGCCCGTGGTCGAGGACGGCAAGGTGATCACGTCGCGCGGCCCGGGTACCGCCATGGACTTCGCGCTCGCCCTCGTCCAGCGCCTGGAGGGCGCGGGAGCCCGTCGCGAGGTCGAGGCGCGGTTGCAGCGGCCGGCGCCGCCGCCGCCCAGCGAGGGCTGAGAGCCGGTGTTGTCGCGCTTGCGCCCCTTGTTGCGGGATCTGCGCGACGCCGTCGACGGCGCCGAGTTTCGCGGGCTGGCCCGCAGCGCCGCGGACGGCAGCTGGCTGTTGTTGCTGCTCGCGGCCCTCTACATGCTGGCGCCGGGCAGCAACGTGGTGCGCCCGGCGCTCCTGCTCGTGGCCGCGGCCTTGCTGGCGGCGGTTGCGGTGTCCTCGCGCGTTTCGCCGCGGTTCCGCCCGGGGACCCGGTTGACGACCCTGGGACAACTCGTCGCCATGATCGTGTTCATCAGCGTGTTCCTGTTCTCTACGGCCTTGCCCGCCGCCCTCCTGCTGATCCTGTATCTCGTGCCGGTGATCATCGCGGCGCTGGTGCTCGGGCGCTGGCCCACGTTCGCGGTCACCGGCCTCAGTGTCATTGCCTTGCTGATGGCGGCGACCCTGCGCCATCCCGCGATGTTGTCGTCCGGACAGGAGCTGGTCGAACTGGTCATCGCGCTGGCCCCCTTCCTGCTCGTGGCTTACGTAGCCGCGCTGCTGGCGCACGAGATCGAGATGGCCAAGCAACGCATCCAGGTGCTCTCCGAGACCGACGAGCTCACCGGGCTGTCCAACCTGAGGGCGTTCTCGCGCCTGCACCGCCAGGAGCACGAGCGCGCGATGCGCCACGGCCGGCCCTACTCGGTGATCATGGTCGATCTCAACGGCTTGAAGCGGATCAATGACGACTTCGGTCCGGAGCACGGCGACCGGGCGATCGTGCTGTGCGCGAACGTCATCGCCCGCCTGATTCGCGCCACCGATTCCGCGGCGCGCTTCGGCGGGGACGAGTTCGTCGTGCTGCTGTCCGAGACCGACGCCGAGTCGGCGAGACGGGTCACCAACCGCATTCGCTCCGCCACCGAGCGCTGCATCATCGATGTAGAAGGCAAGCTGGTACGGCTGGCAATCAACGTGGGCGTGGCGAGCTTTCCGGATGACGCGGAGGAGGCAAGGGAGGTCATCAGCGTGGCCGACCAGGCAATGGTGCGCGACAAGGAATCGCGCCGCGCAGCTATCGCGGAAACCGATACGCCGCGCGCCGAAGTGGTTTAGGCTGTTGCGCCGACACCCGAACGATCCTGGAGAATGCCGATGACTGGTGCAGTGATGCTGGCCTGGTTTCACTACCTCGCGATGATGTTTCTCGCGGCCGCCCTGATCGCCGAACACCTGATGTTCTCGCCCCATCCCGACCGCGCCATCGCGCGCAAGCTGGTGGTGGTTGATGCGATCTACGGGGTCTCGCTGCTGGTCGTGCTGCTCACCGGGCTGGGCCGCATGTTCCATGACGTCAAGCCGGTGATCTTCTACATGCAGAACGGCGCGTATCACGCGAAGTTCACCCTGTTCATCGTCATGGCGGTCGTGTGGCTTTACCCGGCGATCAGGTTTTTCGGCTGGCGGCGCGCGCTGAAGGCGGGTGGCGCGCCTGCCATGACCGACAGCCAGGCCAAGCGAGTACTGATGGCGATTCGCATCCAGCTGCTGATCCTGGTGTTCCTGCCGCTGCTGGGCGCCATGATGGCGCGCGGATTGTGGTTCTGAGCAGGTCCGCGCGGGAGCCCGAATGAAGAATGGGAAAAAGAACCGGTTGGCGGCCGGGAGCGGCGCTGCCGTCTGCCCGGTGCATACGGCGAGTGATCTCGTGGCGCCGCCGCCGGGCCGGCCGTCGAGCTGGTACACCAACAAGGGCGCCCTCCAGCGCAAGGCTTACGAGGGCGAGCTGGCGACGCTGCAGATCGAGCTCGTCAAGCTGCAGGAATGGGTGCGCCATCAGAAGCTCAAGATCGTGGTGATCTTTGAGGGCCGGGACGCCGCCGGCAAGGGTGGCGCCATCAAGCGAGTCACCGACCGGCTCAACCCGCGCATTTGCCGGATCGCCGCCCTGCCGACGCCGACGGACCGCGAGCGCAGCCAGTGGTACTTCCAGCGCTACGTGGCGCAGCTGCCGTCTGGCGGCGAAATGGTGCTGTTCGATCGCAGCTGGTACAACCGGGCGCTGGTTGAGCGCGTCATGGGCTTCTGCACCGAAGAGGAATACCGGGAATTCGAGCGCTCTGTACCCGAGTTCGAGCGCATGCTGGTGCGCTCGGGCATCCTGCTCATAAAGTACTGGTTCTCGGTCAGCGACGAGGAGCAGGAACGCCGCTTCCAGGCCCGCATCCACAATTCCGAGAAGCGCTGGAAGCTGTCGCCGATGGACCTCGAGTCGCGCCGGCTGTACCGCGAGTATTCACACGCCAAGGACGAAATGCTGAATTTCTCCGACATCCCCGAGGCCCCATGGTGGATGATCCCGGCCGACGACAAGCGTCGCGCGCGGCTGAACTGCATTTCCCACCTGCTGTCCGCGGTGGCCTACGAGGACGTGATGCCCGATCCGCCGTCCCTGCCGCCGCGCACGCCGGCCCATCACTACGACCGGCCGCCGATCGAGGAACAGAATTTCGTGCCGATCGTCTATTAAGGATTCCGGCGCGGGCAATCGCTGCTGAACAGGCAAAGGAGGAAACATGGCGAACGAGGGTTACCACGAACCGGTCGAGGAATTGTCCGATGAAACCCGGGATATGCATCGCGCCATCATTTCGCTGATGGAAGAACTCGAGGCGGTGGACTGGTACAACCAGCGCGTGGATGCGTGCAAGGACGCCGAGCTGAAGGAAATCCTGGCGCACAATCGCGACGAGGAGAAAGAGCATGCCGCCATGGTGCTGGAATGGATCCGGCGTCGCGATCCGCACTTCTCCAAGGAGCTCAAGGAGCGGCTGTTCACCACCGGCGCGATCGGTCATCACGACCACGATCATTGACGGGTTTTTGGCAGGCACCCCTGGCAACATGAGCGAACGCCCCGAAAAACGCGAGAACGTGCTGCTGTCCCTCGGGATCAATATCGCCATTCCGGCGATAATCCTGATGAAATTATCGGGCCCCGATCACCTCGGGCCCGTCGGCGGCCTGTTGGTCGCACTCGCTTTCCCGCTGACCTACGGCGTGGTGGATTTCCTCCGGCGACGCGAGTGGAACATCGTCTCGGTCCTCGGGTTCGTCAGCGTGTTGCTGACCGGCGGCATCGGGCTGATGCAGCTGGACCCCAAGTGGATCGCCGTCAAGGAGGCCGCGGTGCCTGCAGTCATTGGCATCGCAGTGGTGCTGTCGCTGCGCACGCGGTTCCCGATCGTTCGCACATTTCTCTACAATGACAAGATCATCCGCGTTCAGGACGTGGACGAGGCGCTGGCCCGCCGCGGCAACAGCGAGGCGTTCGACCGGACGCTGGTGAACGCCTCCTGGATGCTCGCGGCCTCCTTCTTCGTTTCCTCCGTGCTGAACTTCGTGCTCGCCAAGCTCATCGTCAAGAGCCAGCCGGGTACCACTGCGTTCAACGAGGAGCTCGGCCGGATGACGGCGCTTTCCTATCCTGTAATCGTCGTGCCCTCGATGATCATCATGATCGCGGCCCTGTGGTACCTGTTCAACCGGATCCGGAAGCTCACAGACCTGGACCTCGAGCAAATACTTAAAACCTGAGGAGGCGCAGATGAACGGATTCCTGGTGCGGATGCTGATCACGGCGATCGCGCTGTGGCTCGCGGCGCTGATCGTGCCGGGCATGAACCTTGAGGGCATTGGCACCGTGCTGGGGGCTGCGCTGCTGCTGGGGGTCGTGAACGCTTTCGTGCGGCCGCTGGTGATCCTGCTGACCCTGCCGCTCACCATCCTGACTCTCGGCCTGTTCCTGCTGGTCGTCAACGCGATGATGCTTGGCCTGGTTTCCGTCGTGTTCCAGGGCTTCACGCTGGGCGGTTTCTGGAGCGCGATGTTTGGCGCGATATTCGTCAGCGTATTCAGCTGGCTTGGCTCGACCTTCATCGGGTCCTCGGGCCGCTACGAGGTCATCGTCGTCCGATCGCGCGAGCGCTGATCGTGACCCAGGCGACGCTCACCAGGATCACCGCCATGCCGGCTAACTGCAGCCCGGTCAGTGATTCTCCCAGCACCCACCAGCCCAGCGCGGTGGCGATGGCAGGGTTGACGTAGGCGATCGTGCCGAGGCGCGCCGGCGTGGTCTGGTTGATCAGCCACATGTAGGTCGCGTAGGCGAGGCAGGAGCCGAACACGGTGAGGTAGAGCATTCCGCCGATGCCGGCGAGCGTCCACGTCCAGCGCGCCAGCTCGCCGTTCGCGACGCCGATCGCCACCAGGATGCCGCCCCCGATCAGCATCTGGCAGGCGGCGAACATCAGCGGCTTCATGGTCACGCTGGAATTGCGGCTGTACATGACGCCCCACGACCAGGCGAGCGTGGACATCACGATCGCAGCCTTCGGCCACAGCAGGTCGCCGCCGGGCACTTCGTCCGCCGAGCCTTCCGGCCAGACCAGCAAAGCGGTCCCGAGCAGGCCCGCGAACAGCCCGGCCTTGGTCGCCCGGCTCAACGCCACGCCGCGACGGCCGAAGGTCCCGAACCATGCGGTGAACAGGGCGGAACTGGCGATGATCAGCGCTGCCTGGTTCGAGGGCACCCATTGCTGCGCCCAGGTGACGACGCCGTTGCCCAGTACGACGAATGCCACGGCGAGAATTGCCGCCGTGCCCCAGTCGTTGCGCGTACGCGGCAGGGGCTGGCCGCGCGCCAGGGCCAGCGTGCCCAGCGCGAGTCCGGCGATGATGAAGCGCACGCCGGCGAGCAGCCCGGGCGGGAGATCCCGCACCGAGATGCCGATGGCCAGGTAAGTCGAGCCCCACACGATGTAGACGATCGCGAAGGCGGTGACCAGCGCAAGCCTGGAGGGCGACGTTTCCATGGTGATCTCGGGGGAAGCAGCCGGCATTGTACTGCCGGGCTGTGCCGTCGGCAGCAGCCCCACGCGTCCCGTTATACTGCACCCATGCGGCCGGCGGACCCGGTCGATCACGCCTCGCGGGGAGGCCGAAACTCCCGGCGCCCACAGCCAGTAGGGTAATCCTGAATGAACGACAATTTTCCTGCTGACGAGTCGACCCGCACCCAGATCGAAGCGCAGGTGTTCCGCAAGATGATCGGGCACCTTGCCGCCCATCCCGAGGTGCAGAACCTGGACCTGATGAACCTGGCCTATTTCTGCCGGAATTGCCTGTCGAAGTGGTACGCGGGGGCCGCCGCCGAGCTTGGCGTCGAGATCGATTACGAGCAGGCGCGAGAGCTCGTCTACGGCATGCCCTACGCGGAGTACAAGCAGCGCCACCAGCGCGGTGCGAGCCCGGAGCAGCTGGAGAAATTTGCCGCGGCGGAAAGAAAAGCCACGCCCTGACCTGGTCGCCCGACGCGGGGCACGGCACGCCCGCGCGCCCGAAGCGTGGTATTTTCCCTCCAGCATGAGCCTTTGGGGGAGGGCCAGTGTCTTGCCACGATGATTTGCCAGCAACGCTCCGCCGGCCGGCCTCGCGGCGAGGGGCGTCCGCGTGAGCGCCCGGTCAGCCGGGACGCTGCCGGCCGAGGTCGTCAGCGAAATACTCGCCATCACCCTGAAGCTGGCTCGACCCTTTGATCACCCTACCGTGTTGACGGAGATCGTCGCGGCCGCGCGACACGTGCTGGACGCCGAGCAAGGTTCGATATTTATCCACGACGTGGAAACCGGCGACCTCGTCATGAACGCGTCCGCCGACCTGCCGCAGGTGCGGGTTCCGGCTGGCCGGGGCCTGGTGGGCCATTGCGCGCAGCTCCGCGAGGTCATCAATGTACCGGATTGCTACGCGGATCCCCGCTTCAACAACGAAGTTGACCGGCTGAGCGGCACCCGCACCCGCTGCATGCTCAGCCTGCCGCTGATCGGCTACGACGGCAACCTGGTCGGCGTGCTGCAGTTGCTCAACAAGCGCTCGGGCACTTTCGATGCCCAAGACGAGCAGGCGGCCGAGCTGCTGGCTGCGCAATGCGCGGCTGCGCTGCAGCGGGTAATGGCGACCGAGGCGCTGCTGGCCGCCGACCACCTGCATGAGGAAATACGGGTCGCGCGCGAGATCCAGATGAGCGGTCTGCCCGACACCATGCCCACACTGCCCGGCTATGACGGTGCTGGCCTGTTTCGCCCGACCGAACAGACTGGCGGCGACCTGTTCGATTTCGTGCCGGTCGGGCAGCACGGCATGTTCCTGCTGCTGGGCGATGCCACCGGCCATGGCATCGGCCCTGCCCTCTCGGCGACCCAGGTCCGGGCCATGGTCCGCGTGGCGTTGCGCCTGGGGGCCGACCTCGACGCCATCCACGCCCAGGTCAACAACCAGTTGCTGCACGACCTGCCGGACGACCGCTTCGTGACGGCATTCCTCGGCTTGCTCGATGTCCGCTCCCACACGGTCCGCTTTCACGCCGCCGGCCAGGCGCCATTGCTGCACCTGCACGCAGCCACCGGCGAGGTGACCTGGCAGGGCGCCACGACCATACCGATGGGCGCGCTGGAGCTGGCCGAGGCGGATCCCTCGCACACCCTCGAGATGGCGCCGGGCGACGTGCTCGGGCTTATTTCGGACGGAATCTACGAGTACCACGACCAGCAGGGACAATTGTTTGGCGAAGAGCGCGTCGCGAATGTCGTCCGGGAATTCCAGCACCGGTCGATGGCCGAAGTCGCGGAACGGCTGCTGCTCGCCGCGCAGGAATTCGGCAACGGGGTCCGGCAGGAAGATGACATCACCATCGTCATGCTGCGGAGGTTGCCGGAGTGAGGCGAATCTGCAATTTGCTGCTGCGCCCCTGCCGGTGCAGCCTATACTCGGGCGATTAACTGGAGAGCGGGCAATGCGGGCAGTATTCAAGCGGTCGCTGGCTTCACTGGAGGACGTGTTCGCCTTCACCGAAAAATTCTTCGCCGGCGAGGAAGTCGACGGCAAGCACTTGTATGCCATCAATCTCGTGCTGGAGGAGCTGTTCTCCAACATGGTGAAGTTCAACGAGGAAGGTCCGGACACGGTCTCCGTGGAGATGCTCAGGCAGAACGGCGCGGTCCGGGTCCAGCTGTCCGACCAGGAGCCTGAACCCTTCGACGTCACGACCCCGCGTCCGCTCGACATCGATGCGCCGATCGAGCGCCGCGCGGAGAGCGGCATGGGACTTTTCCTGGTGCAGAAATTTGTCGACTCGCTGGATTACACCTACCGAAACGGCACGTCGACCATCACCTTCGTCAAGCGGCTGGACTAGATCATGCTGGAGCTGGAACACGCCGGAGACGGCAGAGTCATCGTGGTAGGCCGCCTCGATGCGGCGGAGGCCCGCAAGGCGCAGGAATTCCTCGACGGGATCGACAATCCCCGCGAGCTGGACTGCGCCAGGCTGGAGTACATCTCGAGCGCCGGGCTCGGCATCCTGCTGCGGACGCAGAAGCGGCTGATGGCGAAAGGCGGCCGCCTGCGCCTGGTCAACGTCAGCAATCACATTCGCGACGTGTTCCGTTACTCCGGGTTCGACAAGATTTTCGACATCGTCGGCGTGGCTGACTCCGGCCAGTGAATCCGGCGCGGCCAACTTTTTCGCCCGTGGCGGGTACTTGTGAATAAGGACCCCGACGCCAGGCTCGTCCTGGCATGCAGGAACGGCGATCGGGTCGCCTACGAGACCCTGCTGGGGCGTTACGAGAGGCCGATCTACAATATCGCCTTGCGGATGCTGAGGAACCCGGAGGACGCTCGCGATGTCGTGCAGATCGTTTTCGTCAGGGTGTTCGAGAAGCTCCACCAGTTCGATTTCGAGCACAAGTTTTACAGCTGGATCTACCGGATCGCCATCAATGAATCCATCGACATTCTTAACGGCCGCAGCCGCGAGGCACCGCTCGAGGACGAGGGCGACCTGGCGTTCGAGCGCACGCCTCTCGAGGAATGCGATGACGCTGAGCGCGGCGGCGCCCTGCAGGCGGCAATCATGAGCCTGGCGCCGGACTACCGCGCCGTGATCGTGCTGCGCCATTTCGTGGACCGCAGTTACCAGGAAATGGCGGAAATTCTCGGTATTCCGGAAAAAACTGTGAAATCACGGTTGTTTACCGCGCGCCAGCTGCTCAGGGACCGCCTGGAAGCCGATGGAATAGGCGGCGCGTGATGGACCAGAAGACCATCGAACTGATCCACCGCGATATCGACGGCCTGGCCAGTCCGGAAGAGCAACGGGAACTTGCGCTTGTGCTGGAATCCTCCGAGGACGCCAGGGATGAGCATGCCCGGATGCGTACCCTCTGCGAGCTGCTCGACGGGGCAACCTCCGCGGATCCGCCGCCGGGCCTGCGGGATGCGATCCTGGCCCGCATTCCGGTCGCATCGGCCGCATCGTTCCCATCGGTCGCCCGGCCCGCGGCCGGCCGCCGTCCGAGCTGGGGACCATCGGGCCGGGGCGCGCGCCGGAGCCGGCTGGGCCTCGCAGCGGCCCTGGCGGCGACAGTAGGCGGCGTGGCGCTGCTGCTGTTCCGGGCGCCGGACTTCCAGCAGCTCGACCCTGCTTCCCTGGCGGGCACCATCGGACAGCCCGCGCCCGGCACGGCGTCGCTGCGGCTGGAGGGCGAACCGCTTGCCGGGACTATCTTCCTGCAGCGGCACACGCACGGCTTCACCATCGAGATCACCATGGACACCAGCCGCCCCATCGGCCTGGTGGCCGGCGCAGCCGAGGGCCCGCTCATGCTGCAGGGCCTCTTGCCGCTGGGCGGCGAACCGACGGGCCTGTCCGAAGACGCCGGCCGGATTCACGTGCTGCATAGCGGCAGGCAGCATTACTCGCTGGTGGTGACGCCGAGCGTTTCCGGTGCCTCCACCATCCAGTTGGGCTTCTACGACGGGGATGCGCTGATCCGGGAGGATCGGCTGGTGTTACCGGCCGGAAAAGGGTCGGAGCGCAACTGACCAACTTTTTTTGACGTCGCGGGTAATTCATTACAAGTTCGATCGCAACACGATCCGCGCGGGAAATGCGGACCAATGAGGGAGAGAGAGATGTCTGGGAACAATGCAAAGGGCTTCAATCGCCGCAACATACTGGGTCTGGTTGTCGTGGGTGCGGTCGCTGTGGTCGTCATCGGCTACATCGGCAAGGGCCCGCAGCCGTCGCAGGAAGAGCTGGCCGGCACCATCGCACCGGCCACCCGTTATCGCGCAGAGCAGATCGGTGCGGGCGACGTGACCCTGGGAGACCAGGCAACGCAGCAGCTGATGCAGACCGACTTCTTCGATCGCCTGGTCCGCGATCCCGCCTTCCAGGACGCCATGCGCAACGAGGCCTTCCAGGAGGCGCTGCGCAACGACGCCTTCCAGGACGCCATGCGCAGCGACGCCTTCCGTGACGCCATGCGCAACGAGGCGTTCCAGGATGCCATGCGCAGCGAGGCGTTCCGCGACGCCATGCGCAACGAAGCCTTCCAGGAAGCGCTACGCAGCGACGCCTTCCGCGATGCTATGCGCAGCGAAGCCTTCCAGGAGGCGCTGCGTAACGAGGCGTTCCGCGATGCGAT
>Ga0209498_1001084_pt1 | contig 16678 bp, 18 predicted proteins | sample WalLakDeSediment_FD_184131 | JGI IMG/M metagenome (GOLD analysis project Ga0209498, IMG submission 184131) | Lake sediment microbial communities from Walker lake, Nevada to study Microbial Dark Matter (Phase II) - Walker Lake 11/02/13 Deep... | ecosystem: Environmental > Aquatic > Freshwater >... | reverse complement strand
AATCCCTTGCTGGCGATGGGCTACGAGCGCCTGGCGGCGCGCGCGCTCGCCAGCGGGGTGGCCGGTTTCATCGTCCCCGACCTGCCGCTCGACGAGAGCGCGCCGCTGGACGCGGCGCTGGCCGCCGAGGGACTGGCGCTGATCCACCTGGTCAGCCCGGTGACCCCGCCGGCGCGCGTGGCGGCTGCGGCGCGCGCCAGCCGGGGCTTTCTCTACGCCGTCAACATCACCGGGATCACTGGCGGCGCGAAGGCCGCGGACGCCGGGCTCAAGGATTACCTCGGCCGCGTGGTCGCCGCATCGCCGGTGCCGGTGTGCGCCGGGTTCGGCATTCGCAGCGCGGCGCAGGTGGCGGAGCTCGCGGGAGTGGTTCCCGGGGTGATCGTCGGTTCCGCGCTGGTCGAGGCGCTGGAGCGTGGCGAGTCGCCGGCCGCGTTCCTGGCGGGCCTGGCCGCGCCGACGCCCTGAGCCGGGCTGATGCCTGCCGGGGCTCAGGGCTGCGGGTAGTTCTCGAGGTACAGCGGGCAGGGATAGCTGCGTAGCGTTGCCTCGATGAAGGCGATATCGGCCTCGCCGAGCGATTCGTGGTAGCCGCCGACCTGGCCCTTGCGGACCTTGAAGGAGTCGGGATCCGCGGCATCCTTGGGCTTCAGCGCCGAGTCCTGCAGGCGGCCGCTGGACTCGAGCCGCTTCAGGTTGTCGAAGCGCGCGAACTCGATGGCACTGGCCAGCTCGGCGTCGGTCACGTCCTGCAGTCCCATCGCCTCGAGCACGCCGCGCAGCGTGCCCTGGGGGTCGGCATGCATTGCCTCGTAGCGCACCAGGTGGAAAGAACGCAGCTTCGCCAGGTTGTCGTGCCACAGGTTGTGGAACGCGATCCACTTCAGGATGCCGCGCTCGCTGCTGCGGACGAACTCGCCGATCTCGCCGACCGGGCCGTCGATCGACTGGGAGCGCTTGGCGGCCTGGAAGTACGAGGACACCAGCGTGTCGCGCGGATCGCGCATCACGAAAATGATCGACTTGCCCGCGAAGCGCCGGTCGAAGACCAACTCGTCGTGGCGCGGGCAGGGGCTCTTCAGCGAGGCGCCGCCGTGGTGCCATTTCAGCACCGGCACGCCGGCCGCCGCCGTCAGCTTGCGGGTGTGCAGCAGGTCGCTGTCCGGCAGCCCGGTACGGTTGCACAGCACGCGGCCGACCATGGCGCGCAGCCAGGTGCGGCCGCTCTTGGGATGGGAAATGCCGTACTGCGCCGGCGGCCGCGCGAGGCCAAGCAGCATGCGGCCACCCATGCGCAGGCGCGCCGCGAAGGGAGGGGCCTGGCCTGATGTGCGGTCGCTCTGGTTCATGCTCGTTCCCTGGGGAGGATCCCGGCGCCCATGATAGGGGAAATGGGGGTGAATTTTCTCGCCCGGCGCGCCGCGATAGCGCGACAGCGGTCGGTGCATTGCCTACACTCCACCCATGTCCACGGCAGCCCTCGATGATCGAGCTTTACCGATGAAGAAGCCACGGCGCCAACCGCGCGCGAAGGCCGCAACGCATAGCAGCGAAGGCGGCGTCACGGCCGTGTTGAAGCTGCGGGCGAAGCTCGAGGCCGATGGCTACGAGGTGTCGATCCAGTTGCTGGCGCCCGGGACGATCTTCGGCGAGCACTGCCCCTGTGATACGCGGCTGGAAGCCGTATTCAGCGGCCGGCTGCGTGTAGTGATCGGCCGCCACGAGCACCAGCTCGGGCCGGGTGACTGGCTCGAGGTGCCTCAGGACGCCACCTTGCTGACCGAGGTGCTCGGCGACGACCCGGTGCTCTACCTGCTGGCCGTGCGCAACTGCCCGGGTTAGGTGGCCGGGGCGTCCCTGCCCCATCGCCCCCCGCGACGGGTGCGGTAGCCTGCGGCGCGCGTCAATTGAGCGGCGCCACCAGCGCGCCGGACTGGTAATCGAGAATCGCCTGGCGGATTGCCTCCGGCGTGTTCATCACGAAGGGTCCGTACTGGACGATCGGCTCGCCGAGCGGCCGGCCCGAGAGCAACAACATCCCCGCGCCGGCTTCGCCGGCGGCGATGGTCAATTCGCCCTCGCCGTCGAGCACCGCCATCTGCCCGCTTTCGACCCACTGGTCCGGGCCGACGAGGCCGGCCAGCCGCACCCGGCCCTGGTAGGGCCGCACCAGCGCGCGGTGGCCGGGCGGCGGCGCCCAGCTGAAGGCGGCCTCCGGGTCGAGGCGCAGGTCGAGGACGGCGGCGTCGCAGGCAGGCCGGTCGATCGGCGACACGGCGTCGGCGTAACGGCCGGCAATCACCCGCAGTCGCCCGGATTCCAGCGCCAGCTCGGGCAGCTGGTGGGCCTCGGCCTGCTCATAGTCCGGCTCGCGCAGCTTGTCGGCCGCCGGCAGGTTGATCCACAGCTGGAAGCCGTGAATGCTGCCCTCGCCCGGCAGCGGCATTTCCGAGTGGATCACGCCGCGACCCGCGGACATCCACTGGGCGCCGCCGGAGCGGATGGCGGCGCGGTGCCCCATGTGGTCCTGGTGTTCGAAGCCGCCGTCCAGCATGACCGTGAGCGTCTCGATGCCGCGGTGGGGGTGCGAGGGAAAGCCGGCCACGAACTCGTCGCGTCGATCCGAGCGGATTTCGTCCAGCATCAGGAACGGATCGAGGTCGTGCTGCGCGCGGCCCACGATGCGGCGGATCTTGACGCCCGCGCCGTCGGAGGCGGGCTGGCCCTGGAGGACCTGTCGAATGCGTCGGTTGCTCATGGCTTGTCCCCGTTAATCCAAGTTGAGACCACGTTAGCTTCGACGAGATCGAAGATAAATGGCAAAATAACGCATAATGTGTTCGATTAAATCGAAATGAGACCGCGCGTCACCCTCGAGCAATGGCGCATGCTCCAGGCCGTCGTGGACCATGGCGGCTACGCGGGCGCGGCCGAGGCGCTGTCCAAATCCGTGTCGACCGTGAATTACGGCATCCGCCGGCTGGCAAGCGGCCTGGGCGTCGAGCTGCTCGAGCTGGACGGGCGCCGCGCCGTGCTGACCCGCGCCGGCAAGGAGTTGTTGCGACGCTCGCGTTACCTGCTGGACGAGGCGCTGGCGATCGAGCGGGCCGCCGCGTTGCTGGCGCAGGGCTGGGAACCGGTGGTAACCCTCGCGGTCGAGGTGATCTTCCCGCAGGACCGGCTGCTGGCCAGCCTGGACGCCTTTGCGCGCCTGACCGGTACCACCCGCGTGGAGCTCATCGAGTCGGTGCTGTCGGGCACGACCGAGCAACTGTTCGCGGGCACGGCCGATCTTGCCATCACCGCCTGGGTGCCGCCCGGCTTCCTCGGCGAACCGCTGGAGATGGTCGAGTTCGTCGCGGTGGCGCATCCCGGCCATCCGCTGCACGAGCTCGGCCGGCCGCTGACCCAGCGCGACCTGCGCCAGCACCGCCAGCTGGTGGTGCGCGACTCCGGCGTGAAGGAAAGCCGGGACGCCGGCTGGCTGGGCGCCGAGCAGCGCTGGACGGTCAGCCATCTCGCCACCTCGGTAGACGCCGTGACGCGCGGCATGGGCTTCGCCTGGCTGCCGCGGCATCGCATCGCCGCGCTGCTCGCGCGCGACGAATTGCGCCCCCTGCCGCTGGTCGAGGGCGCCGTGCGCCACCACGAGCTGTACCTGGTGTTTGCCGACCGGGACGAGGCGGGGCCGGCGGCGCGGGCGCTGGCCGATTGCCTCAGGAAGAGTTGCCCGGGTAGCTGAACAGCAGCAGCACGACGCCGGCTGACAGCAGCATCCAGCCGAGCGCGGCCGGCGTCGCCGCCAGCCCCAGCCAGATCGCTCCGCCGACGAGCATGGCGCTGCCGCTGCCGACGGACCAGCGTTGCCGGCGGCCGGCGCGCAGTTCCGCGCGCAAGGGCTCGAGGCCAGGATGCTTGACCTCCACCTGCAGCCGGCCCTCGGCCGCCCGCTGCAGGATGGCGTGCACGACCTGGGGGAATTCCTGGATGGTCTCGCCGACCTCGGGCAACTGCTCGCGCAGCCGCTCGACGATGGCCCGGCCGCTGACCCGTTCGCGCATCCACTCCTCGAGGATTGGCTGGGCGGTTTCCCACAAGTCGAGGTCGGGATACAGCTCGCGCCCCAGGCCCTCGATGTTCAGCAGGGTTTTCTGCAGCAGGATGAGCTGCGGCTGGACTTCCATGTCGAAGCGGCGCGCCACGGTGAACAGCCGCACCAGGAACTGGCCGAAGGAAATGTCCTTCAGCGGCCGGTTGAAGATCGGCTCGCAGACGGTGCGGAAGGCGGACTCCACTTCCTCCACCCGGGTGCCGGCCGCCACCCAGCCCGACTCGACGTGCAGGCGGGCGACGCGGTGATAGTCACGGTTGAAAAAGGCGAGGAAGTTCTCGGCGAGGTACTGCTGGTCACGCGAGCTCAGGCTGCCGACGATGCCGAAATCCACCGCGATGTACTGCGGGTGCTCGGGATCTTTCGGGTTCACGAAGATGTTGCCGGGGTGCATGTCGGCATGAAAGAAATTGTGCCGGAACACCTGCGTGAAGAAGATCTCCACGCCATTGGCGGCCAGGCACCGCATGTTGATGCCGGCTGCGTGGAGCTGCTCGGTCTCGCCGATGTTGATGCCGTGGATGCGCTCCATGACCAGCACACCGGGCCGGCACCAGTCCCAGTAGGTCTCCGGCACGTACAGCAGCGGCGAGTTCTCGAAGTTGCGTCGCAGCTGGGAGGCGTTCGCCGCCTCGCGCATCAGGTCCAGCTCGTCCATCAGCGTGGTGTCGAACTCCTGCACTACTTCCCGCGGCCGCAAGCGCCGCGCCTCGCCCCAGTAGCGGTCGGCCAGCGCCGCAAGCGCATGCAGCACGTCCACGTCGCGGCGGATCTGCTCCCGCACGCCGGGCCGGAGTACCTTGACGATGGCCTCGCGACCGTCATGGAGCCTGGCGGTGTGCACCTGTGCGATCGAGGCCGCCGCGAGCGGCTCGTCGTCGAAGCGGGCGAACATGGCCTCGAGCGGCTGGCGGTAGGCGGCGGCCAACTGGCGGTGGGTCTCCGCGGCCGGGAACGGCGGTACGCGATCCTGCAGCTTGGCGAGCTCGGCTGCGATGTCCTTCGGCAGCAGGTCACGGCGGGTGGACAGCGCCTGGCCGAACTTGACGAAGATCGGGCCGAGTTCCACCAGCGCCTCGCGAATGCGGACGCCGATGGGCTGCTCGCGCGCGGCCTGGCGCATGCCAAGCCCCGGCACGCGGCGCAGGCGCGCCAGCGGCCGGAACAGGTGGGTCGCGGAAACCAGTTCGTCGAGGCCGTGCTTCAGGAGCACCCGCTGGATGTGCAGCATCCGCAGCAGCTGGCGGGGCCGGATCAACGCGATTCCTCCAGCCGCCGCAGCCGGGCCTCGAGCCGCGCCAAGGCGCCGGACGTGTCGTCCACGCCGTCGAGGAAAGCCTCCACCTCGGCGCGCGCCGGCAGGTCGCGGCCCTCTTCCTGGAGGTACTCGGCGCAGGTGCGCGACAGGCGGTCGGCAGCGTCCAGCCCCCAGCCGGTGAAGCCGCGCACGAGGTTGCCGACCTGGCGCGCCGCCACGTCGCCGACGAGCCGCGCGAGCTCTTCCTCGAAGTCCGGCGCCGCCATCGAGATCAGGTCGCGGAAGTCGCGCGCCACCAGCGGGTCGCCACTGATGCGCACCGCTCGCGAGCGCAACAGGCCCTCGTCGCCGGTGGCCGCCAGCCGCGCCAGCGCACCCGGAGTGCCGGCGAGGCGCGCGTCGGCCTCGCCCTCGCCCTGTTCGCGCAGCGCCAGGCGGTCCCCTGCCGAGACCAGCGTGAAGCCGAGTCCCAGGCCGTCGAGCTCGATGCGGAAACTCGAGCCCTCGAGCGCCCGGCAGCGCCGGGCAGCGTCGGTGGACGCGGCGATGCCGCGGTTGAGCAGCGCCGCGAGCGGTTCGAACATCAGTACTTCCAGCCGCGATGCAGTGCGACGATGCCGCCGGTCAGGTTGTGGTAGCGGCAATCCTCGAAGCCCTCGGCGGCCATCATCGCCCGCAGCGTCTCCTGGTCGGGATGCATGCGGATCGACTCGGCCAGGTAGCGGTAGCTGGCGTCGTCGCCGGCGACCAGCTTGCCGATGGCCGGCAGGACACGGAAGGAATACAAGTCATAGGCCGGCGCGATGGGCGCCGCCGGCCGCGAGAACTCGAGGATCATCAGCTGTCCGCCGGGGCGGAGGACGCGAAACATCTCGGCGAGCGCGGCCTCCTTGCGGGTGACATTGCGCAGGCCGAACGCAATGGTGACCACGTCGAAACTCGCATCCTCGAGCGGCAAGGTCTCCGCATCGGCCAGGCAATACTCGATGCACTCGCCGGCAATGCCCCGGTCGAGCAGCCGCTCGCGGCCGCGGCGGAGCATCGCCTCGTTGATGTCGGAGAGCACCACCCGGCCGCCTGGCTGCACGCGCGGCGCCATGAGGGCGGCAAGGTCGCCGGTGCCGCCGGCGAGGTCCAGTACCTGCATGCCCGGCTTGAGGGCGGCTTTCTCGACGGTGAAGCGTTTCCACACGCGGTGGATGCCCAGCGACATCAGGTCGTTCATGAGGTCGTAGCGGCCGGCGACGGAGTCGAACACGCCGCGCACCCGCTGCGCCTTCTCGCTGACCGGCACCTCGCTGAAGCCGAAATGCGTGGTGTCTTTCTGCCCGCTCATCCCGGCGCTACTTCCTTGCGCTGGTAGCCGACCTCTTCCAGGCGTTCCAGGTAGGTGGCCCAGTTCTCATCGTAGTTCTTGCCCAGCCAGTGCAGGTAGGACCACGAGAACAGCCCCGAGTCGTGCTTGTCGTCGAAAATCAGCTTGATGGCGTAGTGGCCCACCGGCTCGATGGCGCTGATGTTGACCTTCTCCTTGCCGATCAGCAGCACCGCCTGGCCGGGGCCGTGTCCCTGGACCTCCGCGGACGGCGAGAACACCCGGAGGTACTCGCAGGGCAACCGGAACGTGGTGCCGTCCTCCCACGCGACCTCGAGGGCGCGGGTCTTCCGGTGCATGCGGATGGCGGACGGGGCGGGCGTGTCGGGAGTCATGGCGCGGCCTCGGCGTGGCGTTCGAACCCCTCATTGTAAGCGTAGAAGCGGGGCTCGGCGCGGTTTCTACAGGATGTACCGCGACAGGTCCTCGTCGGCGGCCAGCTCGCCCAGCGCGTCCTCCACGTAGCGGGCGTCGATGACGATTTCCGCGCCGGCACGGTCGGCGGCCTCGAAGGAGATCGTGTCCAGCAGCCGCTCGAGCACGGTGTGCAGGCGGCGCGCGCCGATGTTCTCGGAACGCTCGTTGACCTGGTCGGCGATCTCGGCGATCCGGCGGACGCCGTCCGGGGCGAAGGTCAGCTTGACCCCCTCGGTCGCCAGCAGCGCCTGGTATTGCACGGTCAGCGAGTGATCGGGCTCGGTGAGAATGCGCTCGAAGTCGTCGGCGCGGAGCGCATCGAGCTCGACGCGGATGGGCAGCCGGCCCTGGAGTTCGGGGATCAGGTCGGAGGGCTTGGAGAGGTGGAACGCGCCCGAGGCGATGAACAGGATGTGGTCGGTGCGCACCATGCCGTAACGGGTGCTCACGGTGCAACCCTCGACCAGCGGCAGCAGGTCGCGCTGCACACCCTCGCGGGACACGTCCGCGCCGGCGCCCATTGAGCCCTCGCGTCGCGTGACCTTGTCCATTTCGTCGATGAACACGATGCCGTTCTGCTCGACGTTGTCGATCGCCTTGAGCTTGATCTCCTCGTCGTTGATCATTTTCGCGGCCTCGTCGTCCACGAGCAGCTTCATGGCGTCGCGGACCTTGAGCTTGCGCCGGCTGGGACGGCCGCCCATGTTGCTGAACAGGCCCTGCAGCTGGTTGGCCATATCCTCCATGCCGGGCGGCGCCATGATGTTCACGCCGGCCGGCGCGGCGCTGACCTCGATCTCGATTTCCTTGTCGTCGAGCGCGCCCTCACGGAGCATCTTGCGGAACTTCTGGCGGGTGTCGGCGCCGCGCGCCGCCTCGCTGCCGGCAGCACTGCCGGCGGTACCCGGATCGGCAGCCTGCCAGCCCGAGCGCGTCCCCGGCAGCAGGGCGTCGAGCACGCGCTCCTCGGCCGCGTCCTCGGCGCGGTGACGCACCCGGTCCATCTCCTGCTCGCGGGTCATCTTGACGGCGGCGTCGGCGAGATCGCGGATGATGCTGTCGACCTCGCGGCCGACGTAGCCCACCTCGGTGAACTTGGTCGCCTCGACCTTGATGAACGGCGCGCTGGCCAGCCGCGCCAGGCGCCGGGCGATCTCGGTCTTGCCGACGCCGGTCGGGCCGATCATCAGGATGTTCTTCGGCGTGATCTCGGAACGCAGCGGTTCGCCGATCTGCATGCGGCGCCAGCGGTCGCGCAGCGCGATCGCGACGGCGCGCTTCGCCGCCGTCTGGCCGACGATGTGCTTGTCGAGTTCCTGGACGATCTCGCGCGGCGTCATGGGGGTGTCGCTCATGACAGGGTCTCGATGACGAGGTTGCGATTGGTGAACACGCAGATTTCCGCCGCGATGCCGAGCGCCTTCTCCACGATGGCGCGCGCGTCCAGCTCGGTGTTCTCGAGCAGGGCCCGCGCCGCGGCCTGCGCGTAGGGGCCGCCGGAGCCGATCGCCATCAGGTCGTTCTCCGGTTCGATCACATCGCCGTTGCCGGAGATGATGAGGCTCTTCTCGCGATCCGCCACGCACAGCAGCGCCTCGAGGCGGCGCAACATGCGGTCGGTGCGCCAGTCCTTGGCCAGCTCGATCGCCGCCCGGGTCAGGTTGCCGTGCTGCTGCAGCTTGGCCTCGAAGCGTTCGAACAGCGTGAAGGCGTCGGCCGTGCCGCCGGCGAAGCCCGCCAGCACCTTGCCGTCGTACAGCAGGCGCACCTTGCGCGCATTGCCCTTCATGATGGTATTGCCCATGGAGACCTGCCCGTCTCCACCGACGGCGACGATGCCGCCGCGGCGCACGGACAGGATGGTGGTGCCGCGAAACTGTTGCATGCTGGCTCCTTGCAGGGGATCGGGCGGCGCTTCAGCGCCGCTTGCGCGCCCGCGGGTGCGCCTGGTCATAGATGCGGGCCAGGTGCTGGAAATCAAGGTGGGTGTAGATCTGGGTCGTGCCGATGTCGGCATGCCCGAGCAATTCCTGCACCGCCCGCAGGTCGCCGCTGGATTCCAGCAGGTGGGTTGCGAAGGAGTGGCGGAAGGTGTGTGGGCTGACCCCCTGGGGCAGCCCCAGCCGGCGCGCCCAGTAAGCGACCCTGGCCTGGATGTTGCGGTGGGACAGCGGCAGGCCGTTGCGGCTGATGAACATGGCCGTCAAGGGCGTCTTCTCCAGCTGCGGCCGGACCTTGAGCCAGTCGCGCAAGGCTTCCCGCGCCTTTTCGCCCACCGGGACGATGCGCGTCTTCGCGCCCTTGCCGGTGACCCGCACGGTGCCCTCGGCGAGGTCCACGTCGGTCGCCTGCAGCCCCGCGAGCTCCGCGAGCCGCAGGCCCGAGGAATAGAACAGCTCCATGATCGCCCGGTCCCGCGTGGCGATGGGATGGTCCACCCGGACGTCCAGCAGGCGGCCCATGGCATCGGCATCGAGGGTCTCGGGCAGCCGGCGCGGCGCCTTTGGCGCGGTGATGTCGACGCCGGGATTCGAGCTCACGATGCCCTCGCGCAGCAGGTAATCGAACAGGTTGCGCAACGCCGCCAGGCGGCGCTGGATGCTGCGCGGCGCCTGGCCGCGACGGTGCAGACGCGCGGCGAAGGAGCGCACATGACCGCCGTCGACGTGCGCCCAGTCAGGAATCTCGGCGTTGCACAGGAAGGTGTACAGCGCCTCGATGTCGCGATGGTAGTTCTTGACCGTGAGGGCCGAGAGGCGTCGCTCGAAACGCAGGTGGTCGAGCCACCGCCGCACCCACTCGCGGTCCGGCCCGGTCGCGTTCATGCGTCCCCGCGCGCGGTCTCCAGCCTGAGCCGGGCGGCCGCCAGCGCGGCGGCTGTCAGCTCGCCGATGCGCGCCACGAAATCCGTGCTCATCGCCGGGTTGAAGCGCTTCGGATCGCTGCTGCCGATCGCCAGGATGCCGAGCTCGCAGTTGCGGCCCAGCGGCACCATCGCCACCGAGGCGATGCCGAGGTCATCGCCCGGAAACAGGAACTCGCGCTGCACGTCGCGGATCTGCCCGCAGCGCGGCTTGCTTTGCTCGATGAAGGTCGAGAATGGCTTGAGCGCCGGGTCCGAGCGGTCGACGGTGCGCAGAAAGCGGGTCTTGTCGGCCTGCGTGATCTCCGAGGCGTGGTGCAGCAGCACCACGACCGCCTGGCTGGCGCCGAAATCTTCCCGCAGGCCCGTCTCCAGCGCCGCGAGCACGGTGGCCGCGTCGCCGGCACGGAGCAGCCGCAGCGCCAGCGCATGCACTTTCTCGGAGAGCGCGGTGTTGGAGCGCGCCACGTCCACCAGGTCGTGCAGGCGATTTTCCAGGGAGCGGTTCTTGTCCTGCAGGACGAGCACCTGGCGCTCCACCAGCGAGACCGTCGCTGCGCCGGATCGATGGGGCAGGCGCAGCTGCTCGAGCAGGCCGGCGTGGTGCTCGAAGAAGTCCGGGTGGGCGACCAGGTAGTCCACCACCGCCTGGTCGTCGCCGGCCGTCTCGGTCGGGTCGCGTTGCTCGGAAATGCTCACAGGCTGATGGTCCCCTCGAATACTTTCCTGGCCGGTCCGCTGAGCCAGGCCGGCGTGCCGCGACCTTGCCAGTCCACGATCAGGCTGCCGCCCGGCAGCTCCACCGTGACGCGGTCGTCGACCGCGCCGTCGTCGCGCAACACGGCCACCGCCGCGCAGGCGCCGGTGCCGCAGGCCAGCGTTTCGCCGCAGCCGCGCTCCCACACCCGCAGCGCGATCCGGTCGCGCCCGAGCGTGCGGGCGAAGCCGACATTCACGCGTTGCGGGAAGGACGGGTGGTTCTCGACGGCCGGCCCCACCGTCGAGACGGGTGCGCGGGCAATATCCTGTTCGCCAAGCTCGTCCAGCACGATCACCGCATGCGGGTTGCCCATGGAGACGGCGCCGAGCCGGATGCTGCGATCGCCGAGTTCAATGGTATAGCGCGAGGCCTCGCTTGTCGCGTTGAGGGGAATGCGCGCGGGCCGGAACTCCGGGATGCCCATGGAAACGGCGGCTGCCCCGTCGGCGACCCGGGCCGCGACCAGCCCGGCGGCGCTGCGCATTTGGAACGCGGCGTGCCGTGCGGGCGCGAGCTCGGTCGCCCAGAGCAGCGCCAGGCAGCGCGCCCCGTTGCCGCATTGCTCCACTTCTCCGCCGTCGGCATTCCAGATGCGGTAGGCGAACGCCGCCTCGCCGGTGGGATCGGGCTCGATCAGCAGGAGCTGGTCGCAGCCGATGCCGTCGCGCCGGTCCGCGAGGCGGCGGGCCAGCGCGGCGTCCGGCGCAAACGGGCGGCCGCGCGCGTCGAGGACGACGAAGTCGTTGCCGGCGCCCACCATCTTGTGAAAGGCGAGGCGGGCGGGCACGGTAGGGGCGGAAGTTTGGCTCATGGCTGGGGCGCAATTATAGTGGGCGCGCCGCGACGAGGGTGGCGAATATGCAATACACCGATCTACGGGATTTTCTTCGCCTGCTCGAGCAGCAGGGCGAGCTTCGGCGCATCAGCGCGCCGGTGAGCCCCGTGCTGGAGATGACCGAGATTTGCGACCGCGTGCTGAGGCGCGGCGGGCCCGCGCTGCTGTTCGAGAATCCCGTTGGCCATGACATCCCGGTGCTGGGCAACCTGTTTGGCACCCCGCGGCGGGTCGCATTGGGCATGGGGCAGGATTCGGTCGAGTCGCTGCGCGAGGTGGGCAAGCTGCTGGCCTTCCTCAAGGAGCCCGATCCGCCCAAGGGCATGCGCGACGCCTGGGACAAGCTGCCGATCTTTCGCCAGGTGCTCAACATGGCGCCCAAGGTGCTGCGCTCAGGGCCCTGCCAGCAGAATTTCGTCGCGGGTCCGGACGTGGACCTCGAGAAGCTGCCCCTGCAGACTTGCTGGCCGGGCGATGCCGGCCCGCTGTTGACCTGGGGCCTGGTGATCACCCGCGGTCCCGAGCGCAAGCGCCAGAACCTGGGGATCTATCGCCAGCAACTGATCGGCAAGAACCGCCTGATCATGCGCTGGCTGTCGCATCGCGGCGGCGCGCTCGATTTCCGCGACTTCCAGCTCAAGCACCCCGGCGAGCCGTTCCCGGTGGCCGTCGCGCTGGGTGCGGACCCGGCCACCATGCTCGGCGCCGTGACGCCGGTGCCGGACACCCTGTCGGAGTACGCTTTCGCGGGCCTGCTGCGCGGCGGCCGCACCGAACTCGTCAAGTGCGCGAACTCCGACCTCGAGGTGCCGGCCAGAGCGGAAATCGTGCTGGAGGGGCACCTCGCACCGGGCGACAACGCGCCGGAGGGCCCGTTCGGCGATCACACCGGCTACTACAACGAGGTGGACGAGTTCCCGGTGTTCACCGTGGACCGGATGAGCTGGCGCAACGACCCGATCTACCACAGCACCTATACGGGACGGCCGCCCGACGAGCCGGCCGTGCTCGGCGTGGCGCTTAACGAGGTGTTCGTGCCGATTCTGCAGAAGCAGTTCCCGGAGATTATCGATTTTTACCTGCCGCCCGAAGGCTGTTCCTACCGCATGGCGGTGGTGAGCATGCGCAAGCAATACCCGGGCCACGCCAAGCGCGTGATGCTGGGTGTCTGGTCATTCCTGCGGCAGTTCATGTATACCAAGTTCGTGATCGTCACCGATGATGATGTGGACGTGCGCAACTGGCAGGATGTCATCTGGGCGATGACCACCCGCATGGACCCGGACCGCGACACCGTGATCATTCGCAACACGCCGATTGACTACCTCGATTTCGCCTCGCCGGTGTCAGGCCTGGGCTCGAAAATCGGCTTCGACGCCACCAACAAGTGGCGCGGCGAGACGGACCGCGACACTGTGATCATTCGCAACACGCCGATTGACTACCTCGATTTCGCCTCGCCGGTGTCAGGCCTGGGCTCGAAAATCGGCTTCGACGCCACCAACAAGTGGCGCGGCGAGACGGATCGCGAATGGGGTCGGCCGATCAGCATGGACCCGGAAGTGAAGCAGCGCATCGATGCGCTCTGGCCGGAACTCGGCCTGGACTAGGCCGCACAGGACAATCACATCGGCGGGCGGGCGCCCGTCGCATCTCAGGGGGAGCGTTTCAAGATGAGGCATATCCTGGTGTTGAACCCGAAGGGCGGGTGCGGCAAGAGCACGATCGCGACCAACCTCGCGAGTTGGTACGCGTTGAAGGGCCGGCAAGTGGCGCTGGCGGATTTCGATCCGCAACGGTCCAGCATGGACTGGGTCGGGCTGCGTCCCGCCGATGCGCCCCTGATCACTGGCGTACCCGCGTACGAGGATGGCCTGCGGGCGGTGCCGCGCTCGGCCGAGGTCGTGATTATCGACGCCCCGGCGCGCTCGCACGGCCGGGAGATCACCGAGCTGGTGCGGCGCGCGGAAACCGTGCTGGTGCCGGTGCTGCCGTCGGCGATCGACATGCGCGCTGCGGCCAGCTTCATCACCGAACTCCTCGAGGTCGGCCGCGTCGCCCGCCAGCAGGCGAAGATCGCCGTAGTGGCGAACCGCATCAAGGAGAACACCCTGAGCTTCGATGAGCTCGACGCCTACCTGCGCAAGTCCGGCATCCCCTACATCGCGACCTTGCGGGATGCGCAGAACTACGTGCGCGCCTATGCGCGCGGACTCGGGGTCTTCGAGCTGCCGCAGTACCTGGCGTGGCAGGACTGGGAGCACTGGCTGCCGCTGACCGATTGGCTGGAGAGCCCGGCGAGCCAGCCCTAGCCGGTCGCGTGTTCCACCCATGCCGTGACGGTGCGGATGCCGCGCACCCAGTGGCGCAGCACTGCCTCGGCGGCCTCGTTCAGGCGGCCGGCGCCCAGCAGGAGCGCGATCTCGACGTGCTCGGCGCGGGAGGTCTCGAGCTCGCCGGCACTCCGGTCCCAGCAGCCGGCATAGGGTCTGAGCCGGGCGCGGGTGCGCGCCAGCAGCGCCCCGAGCTCGCGGTTGGGGTTCCGGCTCACCAGCAGTTCGTGCCAGCGCCGGTCCAGGTCCGCGCGCTGGCGAGGGCTGAGGTGCGGCATCGCGAGGCGCTCGTTCAGGCCATCGAGGCCGGCCGCCAACCCGCTGGCCTGCGCGCCGCTCAGCCGAATGGCCAGGCCCTCGAGGCTGCCGACCACCGGGTAGAGGTCGCGCACCAGGTCCGCTGAGAGCCGCGGTACGCGAAAGCCGCGGCGCGGCACGGCCTCGACCAGCCCGTCCCCGGCCAGCCCGGTAAGCGCTTCGCGCAACGGCGTGCGGCTGACCCCCAGCGCCTGGCTGATGCGCTCCTCCTCGAGCCGCTGGCCCGGCTTGAGGCGACCGTCGGAGAGCCAGTCCACGAGTTCCTCGCGGACCTGATCACGCAGGTTCAGACGCTGGATGGCCATGGATTTACCTTGCTAAAGTCAATCCTCGGATACTGTATACAGTATCTTCCAGGCGGCTGTCACCGGTCGCCCTGCAAGCTGGCCGCCACCCCTTCGGCGAGGTCTTCGTAGCGCGGCTGGAAGCCGAGGACTTCCCGCATCCGCCGGGTGTCGACCCGCCGGCGCTCCACCAGGAATCCCCGCATCGCGGGAGTGACGCGCTGCAGCAATTCGTCCAGCGGCAGCTCCGGCGGGTCGGCGAGGCCGGCCGCGCGCGCGACCGTGCGGAAATACTCCGTCATGCTCGCCTGGCTGCCGTCGCCGACGTTGAAAACCTGCTCTGACCCCGAATAGTCGGCGGCGGCGAGGCTCACGGCGGCGAGGTCATCGACGTGGATGCGGTTGCCCGGGCCGGCATCCTCGGCACGCACCACGGGGGCGCCCTGCCGTAAGCGATCGATCGGCAGTCGGCCCGGCCCGTAGATGCCCGGGACGCGCAGGATGCGCACCGGCGTGCCGGAATCGCGGCTCCAGTCCAGCACGGCGTGCTCGGCATCCCGGCGGCGTCGGCCGCGATCAGAGGACGGCATGGCCGGGCTGTCTTCATCGACCACGGCGCCGCCGGTGTCGCCATAGACAGCGGTGGTGCTGAGGTAGACTAGCGTCGACGGGGCGACGGGCAGGCGTGCCAGGAAGCTCCGCAAGCGCGTATCCGTGTCGCCGGCATCGGGCGGCGGCGCCATATAGATCACGACGCGCTGCTCGAACCATTCGGGCGGCAGGCGCCCGCCGGGGGCATCGAGATCCAGGATCTCGGCGGCAACGCCCGCCGAACGCAATCCGGCGAGGGAGTCCGCCGAGCGGACGATGCCGAGAAAGTCGCGCTGCTGGTCGCGACAAAGTTTGAGCAGGCGGCGGCCGGTATAGCCGCAGCCGATCACGGTCACGCCGGCAGTCCCGGCGGCAGGGCGGTTTGCATGGTTCATATCGTCAGATTACATCCCGGCGGCGAGCGCTTCGAGGTGCTGGAGGGCGAATCGGTGCTGGCGGCGGGACTGCGCGCCGGCCTGCACCTCCCGCACAGCTGCCGCGGCGGTAGCTGCGGCGCTTGCGAGGCGAAGGTGCTGGCCGGCGATTTGCGCTATCCCAATGGCTTCCCGCCGGGCCTGACCGCGACCGAGGCAGGGGCCGGCAGATCCCTGCTGTGCCAGGCGCACGCGTGCTCCGACCTGCTGCTCGAGGCCCGCGCGCTGGCGGTGCCCGAGGAAGTGCGCATTCGCCGTTTGCCGTGCCGGGTCGAGTCGCGCGAACTGCTGTGCCACGACGTCATGCGCCTGGTGGTCAAGCTGCCTTCGCTGGAGCCGTTCGTGTTTCTCGCTGGCCAATACATCGATTTTTTGCTCGAGGACGGCCGTCGGCGCAGTTACTCCATGGCCAATCCACCGCACGAATCGGGGCGCCTGGAAATTCACGTGCGCCGCGTGGCCGGCGGCGACTTCACGCGGCAGGTCTTCGAGGACCTCGGCGAGCGCTCGCTGCTGCGGCTCGAGGGGCCGCTGGGCGGGTTCTGGCTGCGGGAAGACGACGGGCGGCCGGTCGTGATGGTCGCCGGCGGCACTGGCTTCGCGCCGATCAAGTCGATGTTGCGCCACCTGATGCACTCCAACAGCACCCGCCCGGTCGACCTGTACTGGGGCGTGCGCCGGCCTCGCGACCTCTACGAAGGGGCCGAGGTCGCGGCCTGGGCCGCGGCGCACGACTGGCTGCGCTTCGTGCCCGTCATGTCGACGCCGCTGCCGGAAGATGGCTGGCATGGCCGCACCGGCTGGGTGCACGAGGCCGTGCTGGACGACCATCCCTCGCTGGCCGGCGTGGACGTGTACGCAGCCGGACCGCCGCCCATGATCGCCGTGATCCAGGAGCTGTTCCCTGCCCAGGGCCTGCCGGCGGGGCGGCTGTTCTTCGATTCTTTCGAGTTTGCGTCGCCCTAGCGGCGTCGCCGCAGGTCCCTGCTTCAAGTCGCTCGAGGCGGCGCGAGGGCGGGCGCGCTGCCGGACGCCGCTGCAAGTCCCTGGCGGAAGGCCTCGGAGGCCGCGCCGGATTCGCCCAGCCGCACCAGCAATT
>Ga0209498_1001083_pt1 | contig 16683 bp, 23 predicted proteins | sample WalLakDeSediment_FD_184131 | JGI IMG/M metagenome (GOLD analysis project Ga0209498, IMG submission 184131) | Lake sediment microbial communities from Walker lake, Nevada to study Microbial Dark Matter (Phase II) - Walker Lake 11/02/13 Deep... | ecosystem: Environmental > Aquatic > Freshwater >... | reverse complement strand
CTCGAAAATTCTGGAGCGACACATGGAGCTACGGAGCAAGCTCCCGGCGAAGAGCGATGCCGTCTTCGGAACCTGCTCCGCTGCGAATGCTGACTGGTACATGATGATGCCGAGCGCGACCGGCACCGGAAAGATCTTCGTGTGCTTCCCGGTGGAAGCCTACGCCGGGTCCACGCCAAGCCAATTCTTCGCCATTGGCTCCGGAGTCGATTCGCCGATGCGTCCCGAGGTCTTCTTCGGGCTGCTCGATTCAAACGCCCCTACGTCGCATCTGGACGTCATTGAACACATTTCACTGCTTCAGGGGATCAACGGGTACATGGAGAAGTTCGCCCGCTAACCCGCCTGATAGCCCGGCCCGCCCTTCGCAAGATCGGCGGGCTTTTCCGGTGTAGGCGATGGACGCCGAACAGGAGAAACGACATGAACGAACTAGCAATCAAAGAGACAATCGGAGACGTGATCGAGGTCAAGGACCGGCTGATCGAAAGGCTCGCCGCGGCGACCGCCGAAGTCCGTAAGATCCGGAACGAGCTCCAACGCTACGATGCGGACCTCGCCGAAAGCGACCTGCAGAACACGGTGCGGACCTACCAGACATTGAACACGGAAGCCGCTGACGAGAAGTGCGCGACGTTCATTCGCATCGCGGTGGATATGCGGGTCTGGCGTTGGCTCGTCGGCAAGACACACCTTGGGCAGTTCATGACTGAGGAGCAGCGCCGGCAGTTCGACGATACGTTTTGCTGCCACCTTCCCCGGGTGTCGGGATGGCAGGATGTCAAGTTCGTTCCGCTGACCCAGGACACGGCGCTGGCGACCCTGCTCAAGCTCGCGGCCTCGTCGTGGGACAATACCGAGGATGCAGTCGTGGACCTGTTCCAGAACGCCTCAAAGAAGCACAAGACGAACGACGGGTTTAAGTTCGGCAAGAAGATGATCTACTGCCGGATTCAGGGCTACATCGGGATCATTGACGCGCATATGGTTGAGAAGCTCTACGAGTTTCAGCGAGTCGTTGACATCATGGAGGACCGGATGCCACCGGAGAACCCCTACGTCTCGCCGCTCTACGCGGTGGTTCGTGACGCCTTCAACAAGGGCGAACTGGAGGCCGAAACCGAATCGATCAAGGTGCGACTGTTCAAGAACGGGAACGCCCACATGTTCATCAAAAACCAATCCACCTGCGACCGGATGAACGCAATCGTTGCGCGAAAGCTTGGTGGTCACCACCTTGGGAGATAGCGATGACGTATTACACCTGGTCACAGATCCGTGACCTCGCCAGTCGAAAGATGCCCAACCTCCCGGTCGGAAAGACCTGTCAGATCGGCGAGTACCTTGTGCGCCGGGTTTCACAGAACCGCTACACTGCGGACCATATCGGCGAAGGCTGGATTTCTAAGACCGAGGCCAGCAACGTTCTTCAGGTTGGGCTTAGCTCGCTCTCGAATATGATGAAGAACCGGGCGAGCCGGGAGATCAAGGGGCGGTTCGTCGAGCGCACAGGAAAAGGCTCGGCTACGTTTTATCGCGTCTCAGGGGCTGCGGAGGCGGTGCCCGAACCTGAGCCCGATCCGGTTTACGCGGCGGGGCAATGCAGTGCGTGCGGGTGCAGTCTGACCCCTCGACGTACGGTGATCATCAACGGACTTGAAGCGTGCTACGGGTGCCAGCGTCTTGCCTTTATCGGGCTGTGCTCCGACACAAGAAGGAGGTTCGGTCTATGAAGCACACAAGAGTCGTGTGGTTCGTCGCCGCATGTAAGCACGGAATACCTGACGGCCTGACGGCCTTCGCCTCGTGCGGGACGTCTGGGGCGGTCCGGTACGAATCCAGGAACAACGAATGGGTTGCGGACGGGCAGGTGGGTTCGTATGGCCTCAAGCCCTGCTATCCAGCGAGCGCGTTAACGCCTGACTGCATTCAGGGAGAAGGGACTCCAGGTGAGGATTTGGATTGCGTGATCGCGTGGATGAATAGCGTCAACGCTCAGATTACGAGCGGAGAGATACGCAAGCCGTCGAGCCCGTAAGGCAGCAAGATTCCGAACTGGACTGCCGTTGGCTCGTTGTTCATTTCCAGCGTGTCCGGAATCGTCGTGAAGAAGCCTGAGCCCTGTGTCCCGGTTCCGGTCGTGATTTCGTTTACAACGACAGCTAAAGGAAGAATCCCAACAGCCGCAGGAGCGTTTCTCTGAGCCTGGAGAAGCTGCCACAGGCGCCCGGCATCGCGTGAGTTCTGCATTAGGTTCACGTCGAGCCTGAGCCGCTTGTCACTTGACTTGCTCGGGTAGACCGTACCATCCTGGCCGACCTGAGTCTTGACGATCTCCGGGTCCACGATGGCGAGCGAAAGGAAAGCGTCCGAGCCGCCCTGCGTAATGCGCAGACCGTTGATATTGAGATAGACCGCGTCAAGCGACCACGCAAAGAGCTGTTTGAATTCAGGAAGCTGAGACATTAGAAGTCCTCCATGATGACGTCGGTTCTGGTGAACGCAATCGGGATCTGAACCGTCCGAGTTCCAGACAGAAGGGTGATAAACGCCTGGAATGCCCGAAGGACCCCGTCGTCAATCTGCTGCTGGGTCAGGGCGATTGGCTCGAAGTAGATCTGCCCGGACTTGAAGTGTGTTCCCTCGCCCTGCTCAAAGCGCGAAGCGATGATACCCTGAATGATTCCCTGTCCCTCGTCGTCGAGCGGGAACTTCCGCTTCAACGTGGTGAGCATGTAGATCATCCGAGCGGCCACGTCCTCTCTGACACGCTGCACAAGCCAATCCTCGGTCACGATCTCGTAGATCGGGCGCCCGGCGCAATTCAGCCCGAAAGCCGAAAAGAAATCGGTCTGGTTCTCGAAGGGCTGCATCAGGTTTGCGTAGTTTGCTTTCGCAAAGTTCGCCTGTGTGTCGCTCAACGATGTCGTATAAGACAGAACGCTCTTGAGATCCTGCATCCACTGGGGACTGAAGTTGTCCGGGTTCGGACCGCCCGCGGCTGCTGTCAAGGCGACGTCGTAAACTTCCGTGGCGATGTCGTGATAGCAGATCGCAGTGCGCTCGAAGTTCTGAATCGTCGAGAGGGCTGCTGGCCATCCGGTGGTCAGGAGGTCTGCCGAGGCGTTCTGTGCAATGTAGAGCGAGCGCCTTGCCTCGTTGTCCACACCGAAGCCTGAAACTGTCGCGTCAACGCGAGTGTCAGTCGTCCAGAAGTAGCCCTTGAGCCCTGCCGCAACAACAGCGGCCCGCGCTTGAGCGTAGGTCTGGGCGCCGCCTGTATCGACCCTGCCAATGTGAAGCTGCTTCGCACCGTTTGCCCACGCAGCTTTTACAGCCTTGACCGTGTGCGCGTTGACATATCCATCGTCCAGGTCGTCGTCAATTGCGTCGGCTGAAGCGGAGTCGTAGGTCCGGAACACGTCGCCGTCGAGACTGATGCCGTCTACAAGGTGAACGTGCGGAAAGCCCTGACGGGTAGCGGGGCGCGGGGCCCGAAAGACGGTAAAGTCAATGATTTGATGTTCGGCCATTTCTCAATCCTCTGGGGTGATTACAACGGTCCGGGCATCCTCGGAGCCCTCATACCGTTGCAGTGTAACAGTTGCTTCGTAAGTGTCCATATGCGGCTTGATATCGTTCGTCTCCGTCTCGGTGATGTAGACGGCAGAATAGTCCTGCCGGAACATCTGCTCGATCTCGGTCGTCACGCGGCTGGAAAGATTCTGCGAGGCTCCCAGCGATTGCAGCCCGCCGAGAAAGCCAGCCCGAAGCATCTTAATAACCCGAGGCGAGCGCCTGGAGTTCGAGACGAGTTCGGCCATTTCGTGCGCGTCTTTTCCGAAGAACCGAAAGCTGAACGTGCATCGGCGCATCCCGATAGTCTTCTGCCTGGCAAGCCCGTCTTCGATGTAGTCGATGATCCCGTCCTGCCCGATTTGCTCGGCGTGTCGGACGATCTCGACGGTGACAAAAGGGGTTTTTGGTGGCCTGAGTTGGACGTATTGATCGTGAGGGAAGACAGCCCGAGAATCTAAGCAGAGGACCTCGCGGATCATCTGGATGACGGTGTTTTCGTGGGCAGTTTTAAGCCTCATGGCAGTTCCTCAATGTGCGGGATCAACAAGCTCGAATCCTGGACGCCTCGGTTGATCACTTCTAAGTCGGGCCTGATTCCCATCAGCGCGTCGTTCTGTGGCGCCGAAAGCCCGCTGCCGGTTGTCACTACGATAAGACCCGCCGAGTTGCCAATAATCAGACTGATCGGGTTCACGTTTTTTACGTCCCCGACGTTGTGATTCGCCCCGACGCCCTCCACGGTGTACCACGGCGAGCCGAGGTCCTCGAACGTGATCGTATACGGCGACAGCACCAGTACCTGACGGGCGTAGACAATACCAGACAGCACCGTCTGCGGCGTGTGAATGTGCGTATCGGGCCACGGCATCCCGTCCTCGCTCGCAAGTAATGCTGTGAGGTCGTTCCGAAACTGATTCAGGTCAAGCTGATACTTCCCGCCTCCTACATCTGTAAGATACGCCCGGGGTACTGTAATCAGGTAATTTGGCCAGTCTACGCTGATCATTCGTCAAGCTCCATCGGTACGGTCACGACCAGCCCGGAGGCTGATAGCAGTGTACCCGGAAACACGCGGGCTTTGTACAGCGGCGGATCGGCTGGTGTAGACTTGCGGACGCGCCCGCTGATTGGCTGATTGGCTGAATAGACGCGCGATGCTGAGATCTGTCCAGACGCATTAGTCAGACCAGTAAGCGCCACGAATGTCGAGGTCGGCGTGCCGGTCGCCGGAGTCGCTGGAGAGCCCGCCACTGTGTAGGTGTAAGAATCAACGCCCGTCACCGTGATCTCGTGGACGTTGTTGTACTCAAGCTCCGCACAGCCGAGAATCAAAACCTTGTCGCCTGTGTCCAGTCCGTGAGCCGTGTGCGTCACGGTGGCTGTCGTGCTAGCCCTCGTGATCGAGACACTTGCATTTGCCGGCAGTGGACCTGCGACCGCACGCACCAGCACAATCGCGTTCTCGATTGGATCGTTGTTCGCGTCGAGCACCGTTACAGCAAGCGTCACAGCGCCCTGCACAACCGTCGTAGTCGAGCCTGCGCTGTTCCGCACTGAGTAGACACCAACACCGCCACTCACATTGAGCGTAACCGCGCCACCTGAATTGTTGTAGATCGCCTCGTTGCCGGTGGACCCGTCAGCCCCTGCGTACCCGGAGAACTCGTTGTCGTCGAAGGTGTAAGATCCTGCTGTCGTGATTTCGATTGCATGACCAGTTCCGTCCGAGACAAACCTGCATCCGGAGACGAGTCCGGGATTATTTGACAGCAGGGCTGACGTGGCACGAGACTCCTCGAAGGTGCAGTTCGTAAACGTTGCGCTAGACTGTGTGACTAAGGCGCACTGCCGAAACGTCGTGTCCGTCAACGTTGAGTTGCTACCGTAAACAAAGGTGTCCATACGCGTGAAACTGCACCCGATCTTTGAGATCGTTGCATTGTTCGAGTTAACAAACCGACCCCGTGAGGTGGTGCCGAGAGGCGCAATGACGATGTTAGTCCACTCCAAATTCGAGCTTGCATTCCGAACCTCAAATTCGTTGAAATTCGCGCCGACTTTTTTTGTGTCGGCGATTGCGATGTTTCTGTTTGCGTCTCGAAAATCTACAGCGAGTCCAGCAGTCCCCATCAGGAACAAGCCTTGCTGCAAATAGCCGCCGTCGATCTCTTGGAACAGACCCCAACGATTCGTCTGGTCGTCGTTTTCAGCCGCCGCCAGTACGAACGTCGCATAGCCGCCAGAGTCGCCATCGGTGATGGTCAGCGTCCGACCACGACGAATGGCGTCAATCGCGAACGGAAACCCTCTAGCGGGACCGGCTGCAGGCACGTCCCAACGCACACCGAACTGTGAAGTCACGGAGGTTGGAGCGCCCACAGCGACGTCTTCTGTGATAGTCGGATCGACCGGAATGCAGATCCAGCCGCCGTACTGGTATGTGTCAGAACCTCGCACGTACCACGCCTTGAAAGCGGTCGTTAGGTTGCCGATACAGATTTGCATCCCGCCTCCGGCCTCTGTGTTGATAGCGGCGGACACACCGCACCAACACCACATAAAGACCGCGTCTCCTGCAGGAACGGTCTGTGACGAGTTGTACAGCATCCCGCGAATCGAAGACGAAAACGGGTTACGGCTTATGCAACTAATCCCCTGAATAAAATAGTCGGACTCCGGAGCCGTCAGCGAGTTAGCACCACCGCCGCCCGAGGATATAAGTGTCCACCCTGTCGTGTTCGGCATATCGGCAATGACGTCGACAAGGTCGGTTGTAATGACAGGTGCGGCCATGCTTCACCTTACAGGTCACTGATTCGTGTGATAGCCACATTGCCACCTGCCACACCTAGCACTGCCACTTCCTGCTGGAACGTCTTGATAGCTGTCGCAGGGTCTGCTCGACGAACGCGAACGAACAGGTTTCGAGGAGCCAGATAAACGGTTGTGAATGACATCGACGTGCCGGCCGAGACGTCGTCGATATAGCCGATGTACACTTCATTCGCGTCGGCGGCTTCGTCCACCGAAAAGTCCGTGGACACAATTGTAAACGTCGAGCCGGTATAGGACGTGTACTCCGTCCTAAGCCGCCGTCCTGAGTCCCGCTGAATCCGAATAAAGCCGGTTGCCGGCGTATCAGACGGGATCGCGCCGTTGACCACTACGGACGTCACGGCAGCACCAGTCAACGCGCCGTTAAGCGTAAACTGATCAACGTCCAGCGCAGACGCCTGAGAAGGCCCGACTGTCACGGTGTCGCCGGACAGGAGATTGGTCACGGTGAAGGTGACCAAGTTAGGCGGCGTCCGTGGCACTGCATTCAAGTCGAGAAGACGGTCATCCTTAGTCAAGGACAACGGCGTAATGCCGACACCGTAACCTGCCAGAATAGCGCCACCGATTGACGTGCCGATGAACGGTGTTGGAATAGCGCGCTCTACCGTGGAAACGACATCAGCAGTTGCCCCCGAAGTTGTACCTTCGATGACTTGCGCTGCGACTGGAGCTGTTCCTGTCAGAATCTGGAGCCAAATTCGTGTAGGTGCGGTGGGCGAGTTAATGGCGAGCATCTGCCCTGTGCCCGTTGCCCAAAAAACTGGCTCGACTGCATCGAACGTACCGAGGTCCGCCGTGACTGTGACGTCGTGTGTGACGCCGCGAAAGAGATCTCCGGCCAATCCGTAGAGAGTTGACGCCGTACCATACCGTGAGAGCCACTTAGTTCGCTCGTAGAGATCGTTCACGGTTAACGTGTCCCTGTCCCACTCGCTGTAGAATGGCTCAAGCGTGCCGTCGATGTCGAGTTCGACGTATCCCTCGGTGTTCGTGATCGCCGTCCAACCCGCAACCGTTCCGATGTCTGTTGTGTTGTTAACATCGTCCGTGTACGCAAGAGCGGCCACGTTGATACCGCGCCCGGTACCGTTAACCCGGAACTCGGAGTAGGACTTGCCCCAATCACGCGTAGCCGTCACGATTCTGCGACCGTCGATGTCCGCTCCAGCCGTTCGAACTTTGAGCATAAAACGGTGCGAGATACCGTTTGCCGTGTCAGGATTAAGACCGGAGAAGGACGCTCCGAATGGCGTCTCGTTCCAAAAGTCATTAGTGAGAACAATACCGTTCTGGATGATAAGCAACCCCGTCCCCGGATTGCTGATGATCTGTAAAGCGTCGTAGATTACGTCGCCGCCCGCCTGAATGATCGACCCGTTGTAGAGGTGCTCTGACGACGCGTCGTCGATATTGTAACCGTTCAGGAGCGCAATAATGTTATCGGTCGATCTATCCGAAGGCGTGTTCAGCGTGATGTCCATGTAATCGTCGCCGGACGCAGAAATGTTGTCGGCGAGATCCTGGAGCCACCTGTGGAACTCGATAGTCGTGTAGTAGCCGGCGCCGGTAATTCCGTGCGCTGCCCCGATGTACCGAATGTCTAGTCCGGTGATTGAAAAGTCGTCGCCAATCGCCATGATATTCCTCGTTAAGTTGCGCGGGTCACTAAGAGACCACTAAGGGTTGATCCGTCAAAGGCGGAGTAGAAAGCATCAAGTGTTGGATCGTAAACTGTCGGAACGAACCTGAATCTGTCGGTCCCGTCAAGTGTATAGAGGAAAACTTGCCCGTCAATCACTGAGCCGGCGACGCTCGGAGGTGAATCCCACCTGGTAGCGTAATCGGTCCATGTCGGGGCATCTACCCCGTCTGCTCCGGGTTCTCCCTTCTCGGATGTCAGGGGTGCTGCGATCAGCTTCAAGAATTGAACAGTGATCGGATTAGCTGCTGTCTGATTCTGAACGATGAAGTAGAGCCGGTCGCCCGTAGAAAGCTCGAAGATTTCTTGTATGGCACCTGTTCTGGGCTGTGAGGACGCTGGACCCGCGTTCACGTAGATCTCGGAGGTTGAACTCCGGTCCCCGTCGGGGTCTAGCGGAGTCGAATCGTCCGTGTTGTGCCCGATATAGAATCCACACACGTTGCCTGAGGTTGTCGAGAAACTAAACGTCGCTAAAACATGGAACCGACCGCCTGCCCCGGTGTACTTCAGGGAGTTCGTGGTGGCATCGTTCTCGAAACCTAGAAGCCCGTTTGTCTCAAAATTTCCGGCAACTACTTCGCGGGCATTGGGTGCGGGTATGGGAGTGGAGACGGCATTGTTCTTGAGATAGCCGCGACCATATTCATCGTTGCCAACAACCCCAGATCCGTCAGATCCCTGAACACCTTGAGGTCCTGCCCCTGCCAGTTCAACTTCGAGCGTCCCTGCTGAAACGCCTTCGAGTGACAGCACTCCAGGCGGTGGCACTTCCACGGTGATTTCTGGCTTGACCGTTTGAACGTCAACGCCTCCGACCGTGACTGTGTCGAGTAGGATCTCTGCGGCAGGAGGGGCGGTTTCGAGCGTGACCTCAGACGGGTTCTGTTCGACTTGCACGCTGGTCGGAGTGATGTTCAGGACGATGCTCATGGAGGGAAGGTCTCCCAGTCTGTGATTGATTCACGAGATTCCCAAGTGCCCTTGATCAGAAGATCCCTGCTCGGACCTTCAAGCAACCACAGATCCCAACCGCCCTTGGCAGTGACGAAAACCTCGGCTTGCAGAGCCGAAAATTGCAAGGTGAATTTCCCGCCCGCTGCATCCGTGACGTTCACAGTATCGGCGTCAGAATCAAGCTCGATCAATAGATCCGAAATGCGTGAGAGCCCGGCGCGGAACTGCCCGTAAAGGCGCTTGCCCGTCAGGTCTACCGGCACACCCTCGATCCGGTAAGTCATAGGGAGCGACCAGGATTCGCCGTAGACAAGATCCCGGATGTCGTAGGTGGCGAAGCTCAATCCAGCGGGTTCGCATGTCGTGGTCATTCTGCTTCCAGTTCTTCCTGCAGGAAGAATTTGCGGTGTTTTATTAGGTCGTCCCAAGGGTCAACCGAGAGGACCCTGAAAGTCTGTCCCTTGTAAAGTGCTCGGGCTCCCGGGTGCTCCGTCCTGTGATCCGCGACCGGCACTTCTGATTCCGTGTAACACTTGTAGCTAACTTCGCCCGCGAATAGTTCCTGGAGCTGTAGACGTTCTCGGCCCCTTAACGGTTGGACAGACGCCTGGATTCTGTCCGGCGCATAGTACGGCGGGATCGCTCGCCCGAAGTCGTCCTGCATGTAGATGCCGGTTGACGTTGTGAGCACCAGGGCTTCTGCCGAAGGGCCCGAGACTGTCATGTCGTAGGTTGTTTGACTCCAGACCGCAAACGCGTTGCTTTGATCGGGCCGGAGGAATACGTCAGTCGAAAATGAAGCAGCGTTCGCCACGAGTTGATCTGCAATGTCTGCCGGTGTCATTCCGAGCGCGACCAGCGCCGACGTCGAAAAGTAGCACTGTGTCGTGATGTCTATCCGGGCGCCTGCGAGAACGGCCGTGGTGCCCGCGGTTGAAACAAACCAGTATGTCCCGGCGTTCGGTCCTGCTGCGATTGTAGCCGTCCCTGTTGCGGTTGAGAGAGTCACGCTCGCCGTCAATGTCGATCCGGCGAGGTCGCCCGTTACTGTCCCGGAGACGCGATATTTCTTCGTGGCCTCGATCACAGGAGTCGCCGTTGTGACCGAGCCGTCTGCCACGGAGTCAATCGCGTAGGATGCCGAGCCCACATGCAGGGTCAGGTCGAGCAGATCTTCAAAAACGGTGAAGTCAAACGGCGCCGTCCAAGTGTTCCCGAGCCCGGTCCCTGTCCCGTTCACAAGAGAAGAAATCAGGACACCAGCACCCTCCTCTTCTTCTGTGAACGAGGTGAAATCACCTGCGACAGAAACGGAAAAGCCCGGGACTGGTATCAGAAGATCTAATGGTCGGAGGCCGAGGATCAATCTTTCACCTCGTAGCTGATCGACTGAATGAACTGCCCCGTATCCTGAAGAATCTTGATCGATCCTTTGTCTCGGTTACGGCGGGCCATGATGGTGGATTCCGCGAGGGGTGCAAACTTCGCCTGGTCGATATGGTTCAGCACGTCTGAGGTGATCTTCTCGCCGATCAGACTGAGCTTCATGTAACGCTGATTCTTGCTCAGTTTGCCCATGAGAAACGCCTGCTCCACGAGCGCAATCGAATCAAGGTAGCGGTCCCTATTCTTCTGCACGACCGGGCCAAGCCAGGGGCGAGCGGGCATCTTCTCGGTTCCGTACTCGTGGAACGATGCGATGTTCGCGGTTGTCGCTTCCTGGCCGACTCCTCGCTCATAGGGCTCGTTGTCCTTTTCGTGCACGCCGACCGTCAGGGACACAGGTGGCTGCTCCAACCGCTTGAGCAGTGCCTTGAGCCCCTTGTCTTTGACGTGCAGCTTGGACGCCATTAGTCGGCCTTTTCAGTCTTGGCTTTACCGCGGCGAGCGGCGGTTGCTTCCTGCTTCTGTTCTTCAAGTTCGACCGCGATCTTACCCTCCTCAGACTTCGAGGTCGGGGCCGAGTAGAAGGCGCAGAAGCCGGACTCGACAAGAGCCTTGGATGCGTTGCCGGGGATGTCTTTTAGGATGTCGCCGGTCTTTCGAGCGCGACCAAAGAGGTTCGGGTGATTCTTCAAAACGATTAGATCTGACATGAGTTACCTCAAGAATGGTGTGAACGGGATTTGATCCCGAATAGAAAGATATTCGCGGCCGTGATCGGTCTGACTATACCAGACCCTGTCAGGATCATCGCCCGGCGCGCTTGATGTTGGTGGAGCAGCCCACGAGACGGCTAGGTCGCCAGTCCGGACACTTGTCACAGGACCAACGCCAGAAGCTCCGCTGGAGGCCGCTGAGAGAGCCCTGCGGCGTAGTTCGAGGAGGTGTGCAGCAATGCGGGCGAGAGCTTGCTCGTAGAGGCTCCCGAAGACTTCGAGGTCGATCCTTTCCCCTGCGAGTTTGAGCGCAACGACGACTTCAGGCGCAGGAGCGGCTGCGTCTACCGTTGAATCAAAGAATTCGAGGTAACTGAGGACCGACATCGGTTCATCTCACAAGCTGGCTGATCGACACATTGCCGGTGACCATGTCCGTCGAGAACTTCGAGCTTGTCGCCTTGGCGCAATGCTCCTCAATGAACTTGGTCTTGTTGGTTTCGGTGAGTTCGTACTTGTGCTGTTTGCCAAGAACACCCGGTTGAATCCAGTTCTCCTCCAGGCGCTTCTTGACCTGCGGCATATCGCGCACCGCGTTCCAGTCGTCCTCGGAGACCATGTTCTGTCCGGGCATCATCTTGATGGTTCCGAGTGTGACCTCGACTTCGCCAACCTTGCGCGTGACCGGAATGATAAAGGGATATGGCATCACGGAAACGATAGGGACCGCAGCCCCGCCCGCCTCGTCGTACCAGACATGGCCGAGGATTCCGTCAGCCTTTTCCACCTTCAATTCTTGCTTCTTTGTCGTCGTCATGTTGTGTCCTTTTCAACGGTTCGTTGTGGTGTCACCTAAAAAGCCCGCCGAGCCGAAGCCGAGCGGGCGATTCAGGTTGACACCACCAGTTGATTAGACCGGCAGTTCCACGATCAAGCCTTCGAGCGGGAAGTCCGACACGGTGCCGCCAGACCGACCGAGGCAATACGTCTCGAATCGATACTTGACAGGCTGTGACGGAAGCTGCGTGAAGGGCTGAACCATCTTGTGCTCGAACGTGTTGTCGGAGTCGATGACTACGATGTTTCCGCCGAGAGGACCAGCGCCCTTGCACTCGATCATGTTGTTGACTTCCTTGATGTACGGATTGTTCTTCAGGAAGTGCTGAAGGATGGTCGTCTCGGCGCCGCCCGAAAGATCAAGAGGAGTCGAAGCAATGTAGTTGTAATCCGCAGGGGCCAGGAACATGCGCGTCGGTGCGGCGACGGTTTCGGTCGTGTCCTGGATCGAGTTGACCCAAGTGTTGAGCAGACCGAGAACAGTCGAAGGGGTGACCCCTGCGATCTTCGAGGCAGAGGGGAGCCGCGGCGTGTTCGGGAACGAGAGCCAGCCGAAGAGCTTGGCAGTCGGGTCCCCGTAGACCTGAATCCGGTTCAGGCACTCTTCCATGCCGAGACGGCACGCTTCAGCGCGCTTGGTCGTGATCTGCTTGTTGGTCGCCTGAGCCTGCATCAACTCTTTGATCGTGTACGAGTACCCGATACCGAAGTCTCGCACTTTGAACGTTTCCTCGCGGAACGAGACGTCGGCCATAGGGATGTCGTCGGCGCTGTTAGCGATCAACTGAGCGATTCCGACGGGCTCCCACATCTCGTGGGTGTACTCGTCGGCCCACTCGGGGATGTCGTTTGCTTGCGTCAGGAACAGAAACCCGTTCTTGTTCGGCTTCTTGTCCTGAACAACCTCTTCGCGGACGAAGGTAAGCTGCCGATCAAAGTAGGCGCGGGCCTGCGGGGTAATATTGTCGAGTGTGAATTCCATTGTCTTAACTCCTGTTTGAGCTCCGGTCTAAGCCAGGCCCACGCGTTTGATTAGTAGTTCTCAACCACTGCGAGGTTGGTCCCAGCGTTGACCTTGGAGCCAAGCTCCTTGTGCCACCGATACGAATCGAGCCGGATGCAGCCAGCGTTCGGCGTTGCCCGCAATCCGCCGAGCTTGTCGAGTGCTCCGTTTGCGACGAGTCGCAGGAACACCGGCTTGCCGACCACGGCGGCGTCTTCGCTGAGCACGTAGTTTCGACCGTGCGATTTGATCGCGCAGATCGAGCCACCTGGAATTGCAGGCTCGCCCGCAACGTCCACGTTCTCGTTGGTGGCGGTCCACTCGTTGAGACCCAGCAGCAGCCTGTTGACGTTAGTCGCGTCGAGCGTGCTGTTCGTGGTGTGAACCCACGCGCCAGTGTCGCGGCCGGTTCCGAAGCCGTACTCAACTTCAAACGGCACTCCAGCGACTTCTGATGTCAGCGTGAGGGTGTCCGCAGTCCCGTGCGACGCCAGAATCGTATTGGCCGGCATCACCGCGTTGATCTGGTCGTGCAGGGCAACGACACTTGTGTCTGCGTCGGTTGCCTGAGTGTGCTCGAAGGCTCGGGTCACGTACTCGCCGATTGCAGGGTCGTAATACTTGATCGATACTTTGGCTCCAACTGCGGCGTCGTAAGTCAACGCGAGGTTGTCCTCTTGAGCCGTCAGAAGGCTTGCAGCAGCGAGCCCGCACAAAACAGTGCTTTCCTCGTTAGAAGCGTTTCCGGTGCGAACAACGAGTCGTCCGTAGGGAATCGGAGCCGCCTCGGCGTTGGCCTGCGTCGCAACAGGAGTGAGATCGCCGGCGGTTTCGACGAGCGTGAAGGCACGACCGCCGAAACGTGATGTCACGATCACGGTAGCTGCTGACGCCTCGGCCACCACAACGCCCGAAACGTAGGTGTTGGCGTTGATTGCGTCTGCGAGCTTAGTGGCGTTCTGCGCTGTTGTATCTCCGCCTGTTCCAACTGCCGTGATGGGAAAGCCGTTGATGAGCAGAGTCATCGTCTGAGCGCCACCAGTCCCGACAGTCACGGTGGTGATCTGCTTGGCTTCTGGTGTCAGGTTGACGGCCGTAAGGACCTGGCCGGTGTTGTCGAATTTCGCACCGGGGAACCCGGCGACCATGTTAGTTCTGTAAGCTGTCTGACCCATGTCGGTCTCCTCTATCGTGTAAGTGTTCCGTGACCCGGACTACTGTTTTGGACTCGTTCGTTACTGTCGGTTAGCGATGCGCTCGGCCTTGGCGTTGCGGATATTCTCTCGGTACTTGTCAGCGGCTGAGTTGACGTTCTTGCTCGAATCAGCAGCGAACTCCCATGCCTTGCCGGGAGTGTTCTTCGGCATCGAGCGCAGAGCCTCGATTGTCTGGTACGCAGCCCGAACCTCGACAGCTGAGTCGAGATGCAGCTTGCGGTCGTCCGGAAGATTTGCCGTGTGCTTCTCGACGATGGCCTTGCGCAGTTGAGCGTTGGTCAACGTCTCGACGCTGTCGAGAGCAAACTCAGAGGCAATCTTCAGGATCGCCTGCCGGTCGTTGTAATAGTCGAGGAACTTCGAGTCCATGACCGTCTCTTCCTCTTCTTTGGGGGCTTCGTCCTGCGGTACTTCCATTCCTGCATCAGCGGGCTCGGCCGGAGCTTCAGCAGCGCCACCCTGAATCTCAGCCAGGACAGCAGCGAGCTCGCCGCGCATCTCTTCGAGTTGCTGGGTCACCTGGTCGCGCTGTGCTGCCAGTTGGCTGATGATACCTGTCAAGCCGGTGAGCGACTCTTTGGCGCTTGCGAGGACTTCCGGATCGATGTCGGTTGCGTCTTTGGGCGCAGCCTCGTCTTTCGAGTCCTTGCGAAGCTCCTCAACGAGTGCAATGACCTCGCGGAGGCCAGCGAAATACTGCTGCGTCTCGGTTGTGTTCGGGGTTGCCATTCTTGAATCCTTGGTGGGGAAAAGAGCAGTCCAGGCGTGAGCGAGGGCTGCGGGTGTATCAACTGAGTCGAGGAGTAGACGAGCTTGCTCGCCGCGTCCCTGTGTGCAGTGGGCGACGTGATTCGTTGCCCGGCGTTTAATCTGGATGCGGTCGTAAGCGCCGAACTCTGGGTGGACACCTGGAGTGTCGTCATAGTCCGCGTAATAAGCTGGCGAGGTATCTACCTTGCGGCGAGACTTCACCGCGTCAATGGCCATGCGGTCCCGCAGAATCATTCGCACGACGACGCCGCGCTTGGTGTCGTACTCGACCACGTCGCCGACGTTGCCGATGCTGTATCGTTTGACGTTGTCCGGAGTGACGGGCTCTTTAGGATGCTCGTCGGTGATTGGCGCCTGAGCGACCGAGGCGAGCCAGCTCGGATCGACCAAAGTTTCTTGAGGGACCAGGACGCGGGTCACGCTTCCGTCGTCGTTCATGTACTCCTGGATTCCCGGTGCCGCGATGACCGCAGGCACAGAGATGAAACCCTCGGTCTCCAGGATCTCTTGGTCGGAGATCGGAATGCTGAAGCTGTCTACGACGAAGCTGGATTTCATGGTCGCAGAGTATCAGTTTCAAAACGGTGGTCAAGTCATCGAAAATAATGGGCTGCTTTATTAAAAAAGGGGTTTACATCTTTCGCGAGACGATAGATAATGAATTTATCAGGGCGACGGACGCCGCGACACAAAGGAGACAAAATGAAAGCATTCAAGAAAAACCAAGAAGCAACCCTCATCGGAAACTGGGACGGTCAAGGCACGATGTTCTACCGGGACGTCGTCGTCTACAGCTGCGGAAAGAAGCAGATGGTCCTCACCTGCGCCATCACCGGTGAAGAACTGGGTCGCAACTTCAAGCCAGAAGTCGGCAAAGTAGAAGAAGCATCTTATTACTGGAATGGCTGCTTTCCGAGGATGACCGAGGAAGATGCTATCGCAACGTGCCTCGAAGCTGCCGAGATTTATCTGGCCAAGGAAACCGCAGATCGTACGCGCCGTTTGAATCAGGACAGTAGTGAACATTCGGTAAAATTTTGGACAAAGGAAATTGCGAAACTCCACGAGCCACGAGCTCACAAGAGGGTCGCCGATACTCATTGGAACGAGCGTCGCTAGACGGCCGGGTCACGCCGCCCCGCTCCCATAAGGGGCGGGGCTTTTCAGGTGTGAGCGACACGAAACCGAGGAGACGAAAATGAAAGTTAAGAACATTGACACGCATTGGGACGGAACCGAAGAAGTCTACATTCTGAACGTCACGGATCTTGACGAAGCGATTGAGTTCGTGAGGATGCAGACTTACGAGTTAACTAGGTGCCGAACCAGTCCGGCGCCAGCCCGGGCTCGGTTGGAGGACATGGACGGTCAAGTTTTGGCCATCATGGACTTCTCGGGTCAGCCCGCATGGAGCTTTGAATGAAAGTAGTCGTGAAAGGTAAGGTGTTCCTCGTTGACGGGCACACGGTCCGTTACGAGGAGGAGAGCCTGGAGATGCCAGGGTCTGGGGTTTCGTACTTCCTGGACTTCGGCTTTGTGATGGGCTGGTTCAGCCTTGAGGATATACGGGATGCGAAAATCGAAAACACAGGAGACGAAGATGGCGAGCTTTGAAATTGAAAAGGTCGGGGAGTTCGAGAACAGCTCTTGCGAGGTTTGGGATGAAGAGTTCGCGGATTCCTA
>Ga0209498_1001082_pt1 | contig 16687 bp, 13 predicted proteins | sample WalLakDeSediment_FD_184131 | JGI IMG/M metagenome (GOLD analysis project Ga0209498, IMG submission 184131) | Lake sediment microbial communities from Walker lake, Nevada to study Microbial Dark Matter (Phase II) - Walker Lake 11/02/13 Deep... | ecosystem: Environmental > Aquatic > Freshwater >... | reverse complement strand
CCGCCATCATCATTGCTTGGACGCCACTCCCACGCCATACCGGAATCCACGACAAGAGGTGCGTCCATGAGCGGTGTCGCCAACGTGTAGCCCTGCTCGAGCAGCGATGCATACAGAAATGCTTTGAATGCAGACCCGGGTTGCCGCCGGATTTGCGTCACATGATTGAGGTCGCGACCCGAACTCGCTGGATTTCCACCGATCATGCATAGAATGGCACCTGTCCGTGGATCGATACACAAGGCTCCGATCTGTGCTTCCTGCATTCCTGCCGGGAGCGTGTTCCATGTTGCTTGCACCGCGCTTTCGGCCGCCAGTTGCATTGATATATCGAGCGTGGTGACAACGCGATAGTTGCCATCCCTCAGCGATTTGCCCGAACGCGAAAGAATCGCTTCGGCCTCGCGCCTGACGTACTCTGCGAAGTGTTTGCCCAAACTTGCCCGGGGGTTCAAACCCAGAGGCGAACGACGAAGCCGATCATATTCCTGTTTCGATATCCTCCCGACATCCATGAGAATATGCAGTACCTGATTTCGCCTCTGTAAAGCACGATCAGGATGCTTCAATGGATTGTATCGCTCCGGCGCCTGCAACAATCCAACCAGCATAGCACTTTCGCTAATGGACAAATCAGCGGGGTCCTTTTGAAAGTACTCTCGCGCTGCCGCCCAGATACCGTACGCACCGTTGCCGAAATATACCGTGTTGAGGTACAACAGGAGAATCTGGTCCTTGCTGTACCGCTTCTCTATCTCACGCGCAAGCTCGATCTCCTTTAATTTGCGCGAGATGCTGCGCTCGTGGGAGAGGAAAAGATTGCGTGCCAACTGCATCGTGAGTGTACTGCCTCCCTGCCTGTTACCCGCCAACGTCCTGAATACGGCACGACTCAATCCTTTCAACGATACCCCGTCATGATTGTAGAAATCTCGATCTTCTGTGGCCAGCAGGCTTCGTATCACCCATTTTGATGTCGAGCCGGTACTCAATAGTTCTACGCGTTTCTCGGGACCGTAGTAATCGAGGACTATGCCATCAGCACTCGTAGCGAGGGATGCGTATGTGAGACGAATCGGAGGAAGCGACTGCGACGACGCGGCTGAAGCGAAGAACAATGATACAGCGATAATGAAAACAGGTATCCGAAGCATGCAGTAAATATCGTCAATCCACTACAATGGAGAAAGGCACCAGATATCCCCTAGGAATCACATACCCGGGTATGAAGCACTGAGTATTGGAATGCCAATATTCCTGCCTACTCCTGCGCATGGATTTTGCGTATTTTACTACGATGTATGCGTTTGAACAACATATCAACGTGAAAACCGTGCGTCTGACGATTCGCGGCATTGTCCAAGGGGTCGGCTTCAGGCCCCATGTTTACCGTCTGGCGCAGGAGTGCAAACTGAGCGGAGATATCACGAATACCGGGGATGGGGTGTTGCTGCATCTGCAGGGTAAACGCGTGGAGGAATTCATCAGACGTTTACAGGACGAGGCACCTCCGCTCGTGTTGATTACGGATCTGGAACGCGTGGAAGTGGAATCGGAAAGGCGTGATGAATTCATCATACTTCCGAGTGACGGGCAGATCGTGACAACAGCATTGATCCCCGCTGATACATCCATCTGTGATGATTGTACACGTGAAATGCTGGATTCGCGCGATCGGCGTTACCACTACCCCTTCATTAACTGCACGAATTGTGGTCCTCGGTACACTATCACATCATCGATTCCATACGATCGTCCGCAGACGTCGATGCGGGAATTTCCCATGTGCGCCGACTGTTCACGAGAGTATAGCGATCCGCTCGACAGGCGTTTCCACGCACAACCGAATGCATGTGCCGCCTGTGGCCCGCGATTGCTGTACCGTCGTTGCTGCGGCGGGATGGACAGTCATGAAAAAATCGCGTTGCGCAGTTGCATTGAAGACCTACGAAATGGTGGCATCGTCGCGATCCGCGGGCTTGGCGGCTATCATCTGGTGGTAGATGCATGTAATGATACAGCAATCGGCATTTTGCGTCAGCGAAAGCACCGGTATGAAAAACCTCTTGCAGTCATGCTCCGAAACGTCGAAACAGCACTGCGGTACTGTTCGCTCTCGGATACCGAAATCGCCGTGCTTCGTTCGCCTCAGCGACCGATAGTGATTGCATATCGCCGTGAGACGTGCGCGATTGCTCCAAGTGTTTCATTGAACAACCCGACCATCGGTATCATGCTCCCATACACACCATTGCATGTACTGTTGATGGAAGAGATGGACGCTCTGGTCATGACGAGTGCCAATATCAGCGAGGAGCCGATATGCACAGGAGTCGAAGAAGCTGAGAGACGGTTGAACGGCATCGCAGACGCATACCTCCATCATGATCGGGACATTCTCCAGCGTTGCGACGATTCCGTTGTTCGTGTCATCATGGATGTCGCACGCCCCGTGCGGCGTTCACGCGGCTATGTGCCCCGACCCGTGCTGATCACAGCTTCCGGTCCCGACGTGTTGGCCGTCGGTGCGGAACTTAAGAATACTTTCTGCATTCTGAAAGGTCGGGCTGCCGTGTTGAGCCAGCATATCGGGGACATGGAAAATCTCGAGACGTTACGTTTTTTCGAGGACGCGCTCACGCATTTGCTGCGTGTATTTGACGCAGTGCCTTCAGTGATAGCACACGACCTCCATCCTTCCTATCTCTCTACAACATGGGCGCAACATCCGATCGATACGAATTTGCGTGCAGCTTTTTCCGCGCTACCCCGTATCGGAGTGCAGCACCATCACGCACATCTGGCAGCCTGCCTCGCCGAACATGAGTACGAACAACCCGCGATCGGCCTCATTCTTGACGGTACCGGATATGGCGAGGATGGAACAAGCTGGGGCGGTGAATTTCTCCTCGGTGATACTCGGGAGTATACACGATTAGCACATTTCCTGCCCATGCCCATGCCCGGAGCCGACACGGCGATACGGGAGCCGTGGCGCATGGCGTGGTCGCTGCTTGTGCTTAGTGGTTTGAATCCTGACAATGACGTTTCGGAATTCTCCAATCGACGCTCCGACGAAGAGAGAGAAGCCGTCAGCTTCGCGCTTCACAGTGGTGTGAATACGCCCCGAAGCACAGGTTGCGGACGTCTGTTCGATGGAGTGGCCTCACTTATCGGCTTGTACGATACTGCCCGTTTTGAAGCGCAAGCGGCAATTGCTCTTGAATATGCTGCAGGCAACAGCTTGGGCGACGCATACAGTTTCGAAATACTTGACGGTGGAAGCAACGAAAAGGGAACTCCGATTCAACTTTCTTTTCTTCCGATGATTCGTGACATTGTTACGGATATGCGTGCTGGAAATAGTTTCTCGCGTATATCTTCACGCTTTCATGGAACCGTTGTCGAAGCTTGCGCCCGCGTCGTTCAGCTCTTGGCGGAAACGACTGGAGTTCATACCATCGCCCTCTCGGGTGGTGCGTTTCAGAATGCACTTCTTTTTCGAAGCTTGGTGCAACGTCTCTCCGATGAGAAATTCACAATACTCACGCACAGGCAAGTGCCGGCCAATGATGGTGGTATTGCCTTGGGACAAGCCGTAATAGCAAGATCACAAATGAAAGGTTAACCATGTGTCTCGCCATACCCGCTCGTATACTTGAACTTCGCCCCGATCAGATGGCTCTCGTCGATATACAGGGTACGCAGCGCGAAATCAGTCTCATGGTTCTCGACGGTGAAGCCTCGGTCGGTGAATACGTCCTGCTCCATGTAGGATATGCGATCGAGAAAATCGACGAGGATGAAGCGTTGCGCACGCTGGAAATGTTCGATTCGATGTCAATGCTGGACGAACTCTCCTCCCCCGACCGCGACGGAGAGGAGGAGAAAGCAACGTGAATCTGCTCACGGCATTCCGCGACAGCACCCGTGCGGCCCCTCTCATTGAGCGTATACGCCGACGCGATACCGGACCCGTGTCACTTATGGAATTCTGCGGCGGACACACGGTGGCTATCTTTCGAGGCGGCATCCGAACCGTTATGCCCGAGCATGTACGCATGCTTTCCGGGCCCGGTTGTCCGGTGTGCGTGACATCGAATGCCGATCTGGACCGTGCGATCGCGCTAGCGAAAACACCGAATGTAGTCCTGACAACGTATGGCGACATGCTGAAAGTGCCGGGCAGTCGCGAGTCGCTTGCACAAATCAAGGCACTCGGAACTCCGGTCGAAATCGTGTACTCGACGATCGACGCATTGCGCCTCGCACAGAATTATCCTGATAAACAGATCGTGTTTTTTGCCATTGGCTTCGAGACAACCGCGCCCGCCGCCGCCGCCGCAGTTATTCAAGCGCGTAATTGGGGACTCCGGAACTTCTCGATGTGCTCCGTGATGAAGCTTACCATTCCGGGAGCACAAGCGCTGTTGAGAATGGGCGAAGTGAAGGTCAATGGAATTCTCGGTCCTGGCCATGTTTCATCCATTATCGGTGCCGAAGCCTGGCGCTTTCTCCCGGAGGAACATGGCGTTCCCGTTGTCATTAGCGGCTTCGAAACGCTGGATATTCTCGCTGCCATCGATGCACTACTAGCGATGATAGAAGGCGGAAAGGCGGATTTGATCAATGAATACCGTCGCATCGTCAAACCCGAAGGCAACCGTAAAGCATGGAACACGGTACGGAACGTGTTCGACGTTGTATCTTCAAGCTGGCGGGGCTTCGGAGAAATACCTGCGAGCGGATTACGTCTCCGTCGCGAATGGGAGGAATTCGATGCCGATAAACGCTTCGAAATCACCGTGTACCCAAGCGATGAACACCCGGCATGCCGATGTGGCGAAGTGCTTCGCGGAGTCCTCGAAGCACCGGACTGTACAGTGTTCGGTACCGCATGCACGCCCGAACATCCTCTCGGACCATGCATGGTATCGAGCGAGGGAAGTTGTGCGGCGTATTACCATTTTCACCAATCCGCTCGCCTTCGCATCAACAACTCGAAGAGATCATGAGACATACGCATATTCTATTGGCTCACGGCAGTGGCGGCAGCATGATGCACGATCTCATCCGTGAATTGTTCCTGCCTGCTTTCGACAATCCCCTACTGCAACAGTCGAACGACCAGGCCGTCTTCGATCCGCAAACGAAGCGATTGGCGTTTACTACGGATTCGTATGTGGTACAACCGCTGTTTTTCCCCGGTGGTTGCATCGGCGACCTCGCTGTTCACGGGACGATCAACGATCTCGCCGTGGGGGGCGCAGTACCGATCGGTCTCAGCGCCGGATTTATTATCGAGGAGGGGCTTGAAGTCGAAATCCTCCAGCGTATAGTCGATGCGATGAAACTGGCGGCGGACAATGCCGGAGTCCCCATAGTCACCGGTGATACAAAAGTGGTTGAACGTGGTGCATGCGACAAATTGTTTATCAACACATCGGGAATCGGCGTGATCGCCGATGGTGTGAACATAGATGGAGCGAATGCCCGCGATGGGGATGTTGTCCTGCTCTCCGGTTGCATCGGCGAACACGGGGTGGCCGTCATGTCCGAACGCAAGGGGATACGCTTTTCCACACCTGTGGTCACCGACAGCAAGGCGCTGCATCGCCTGGTTCAACGTATGCTCGACGTGTGTTCCGATATTCACGTCATGCGGGATCCGACCCGCGGAGGCGTAGCAAGCACGTTGAATGAAATCGCCTCGCAATCCGGAGTCGGCATAGAAATCGACGAAGCATCCTTGCCGATCACTCCCGAAGTACAAGGCGCTTGTGATTTGCTCGGTCTCGATCCACTGTATCTCGCCAACGAAGGAGCACTGATTGCGATCGTCCCCGCTGTACACTCCGATGCGTTGCTCGCAGCCATGCGCGAAACACCTGAAGGCGTGAATGCACGAATGATCGGAACCGTGCTGAGCGACACACCCGGTCTCGTGCGTATGCGCACTGGAATTGGGGGAACGCGAATAGTGAACATGCTCAGCGGCGAAATCCTTCCCCGTATCTGTTGAATACGACGAAGCATAGTGAAATCACACTCATCCTACTATCGGAGTGCAATCGACAAGGGTGTACCCAAATCCGCACGTAATTTTTTTTAGGGACTCGCACCAGGCATTCTTCATGCTGTTGCCGGTGTTTGACAAGGCAATACGCGCGTTTCGAATCCGATATTTTCTATATCTGCATGATTCCATCTCGCATCATGTCGATACGGACATAGCTCCGCCTCCGACTGTTGTATCGGACATGGAGCATGCTGGAATTCGGAACGTGGGATCGGTCAGGAGGACGTCCGCAGCTATCCCGTCGGCTGCGTCCGCAAGGGGAATCGGTCAAAAAGTGTCATCAGGTGTTGTATCCATTCCTCCGGTGCCGACAGATGCAGCGTAATCTTGCGACGATCACGCGAGAAGCGCCCGGTCACATTGATGATCACAAAGCGAATCCGTTTCGCTCGTGCGTTTCTGACCTCCTCGTCCGGCCATGCTGTCCGCACGGCATGCATGATGTTGTAGGCAATGCAGGCAATCCGGAACCATGCCGCATTGGCGCCAAACTTCGCACTCGGCAGACACCCTGCGCCGAGTCCGTTTTTCAACTCATCATGGACATGTTCAATCGTGCCGGCTTTTGCCCGATGCCAGACTGCGATTGCCGCGCCATCGGGATCGCTGCGATTGGTGATGATCGCATAAAAGTGCCGGTCGTTTCCATCGGCGAAGAGTTCTCCTTGCGGTTTCAGCAAACGAAGTCCGATATACCGCAGCGGGGTGATCCCTTTACGCTCGGAGCGTTCGCTCGGAACAAACGACAGGTCTGTCCATTGTCGCTGTGTCCCATCCTGTTCGACATCGTAGGTGATCCACCGTGTTTCGTGCACGCGTCTGAGGTGCGCGGCCAGTTCCGGACTCATCCGTGCGCTGATAGCGAAGAGAATCTCACCGCGCGGACCGGAACTGCGATGCGGATCACGCAACCACGAGAGCAGGTCGTGTTCGTGGCATGCTGAATCACCGCGGAAGTACCATGTCGTCACCGTGTCCGGAAGTGCGGCGAAGGCGGCCCGGGTACAGGTGCGGGGAGAGAAGTTGGCAGGGACGTTGCCGTCGCGGAACTCATCGGCGACGATCAAGCCCGTCTCGGCCCACTGTGCGACCAGGGGTTGATAGCCGGTGCTTCCTTGATAGGTGCGGTGCGCCTGCTGCTTGGCGCTTTCGATAATGGTCCCATCCAGATCGATCGTGGCGACGGTCTCGTCCGCGAACATATGCGCGCACAGTACGTGGAGAGCGTCCCGCATGACCGCCTCCAGCCCCAGCAATGCAGGAGAAGGGTCAGGCAACATGGAGAGTTGTTTGTTACGGTCCGCGCGTTCCCGAGCCTGGTGCAACAAGTCCTGATCGTGAAAAGCTTCGAGGAAATCGGCGATACATCGCTGGGTAGGGGGCGTGTAGCCGAGCATTTTTTCGATGCTTTCGTTCTTGCGCAGCGCCTCGATATCGCTCATATGCGTCCCGCCGGCAAGATGGAGAAGCACGAGCGCCTCGAGGGACTGCTCGGGAGAGAATCCGCTCTCACGCTTCTTGATATGGAGATGTTCGCGACAGGCGGCGGGAATGCGAAGGCTTCGCAAAACTCTGCTGAAGGCGCAGAGACCGGCGTGTGGAGTATGCGCACCAGCCATGGGAATGGGACTGATGGCGAAGGGTGTTTTTTCGAGGAGTGGTGTTTTTGGTCTCATGTCTACAATATACCAAGACCATCTTGATAAAACAAGAGGTTAAGCTGTTTTTTCGAAAATAAATATCACCAATGAATCAGCATGCGAAACACAACTCCCACTATTACAGATAATATACTCTTTATAGTTACGTGCGAATCAGGGGTGTTCATTTCACCTTGAAAGTTCGCTTGTCATACACTAAGTTTCAATGATAGTAATTATCCGGTGGTACGCATGCGTTTCATATCGATCCTTCTTTTCCTCACACTTATTCTAATTGCATCCTGCGCTCGCGATGCTGCGCGCAGTCTGATGGACCAGGCGACGGAGCTTGAAGCGCAAGGGAATTACGCCGAGGCATTAGTGGTGTTGGAGAGAATCGTCAAAGAACATCCTGATTCTCCACATGCTCCTGCTGCACTGTTCAGATGCGCTTGGCTCTATAACAACGAACAGGAAGATGCGCTGAAAGCCGCCACGACCTACGAGTTGGTCAACGACAGGTATCCCGACAGCGAATACGGCCACAAGGGATTGTTCGCTGCCGGATTCACCTATGCGAACGAGCTTGAGAACGTGGAACGTGCCAAAGCGGCATACGATAAGTATCTTTCCATGTATGCTGACAGCAGTATGGCTGAGACAGTCCGTTTTGAACTCGAACATCTCGGAAGCTCTCCTGACATTGTTCTGCAGATGTTGCAGGAACAGAATCCCGAGCCGCTTGCTCCCACGCCACCGGATTACGAATGAGACGGGACGCCGACAGATCGTTCCTCCGACCCGAAGTTGTTTCGCGTTTGGCAACAATGGAAATGCGGGCACGCTTTGTCGTTGAAGGTTTCATCACCGGACTTCACAAGAGTCCTTATCACGGGTTCAGTGTGGAATTCGCGCAACATCGACAGTACATGCCGGGCGACGAGATTCGTCGCATCGACTGGAAAGTGTTAGCACGCACCGATCGCTACTACATCAAGCAATTCGAAGAAGAAACGAATCTCAAGGCCTATCTGATACTCGACACGAGCCGTTCGATGGAATTCAAGGCCGAGGGTCCGGTCACGAAGCTGCAGTACGCCTCGTGGCTTGCCGCCGCGCTCGCGTACTTACTCATGCGCCAGCAGGATGCCGTCGGACTCATGACATACGATGAAGAATTGCGAAAATACCTACCGCCGCATTCGACCAATGTGTATCTCCAATCCATACTCAAGGAACTCGAGCAACTCCAACCGGCGAATGCAACGGGAACGGGGCGTGCATTGAATCTTGCCGCAGAGCGTCTTAATCGCCGAGGCCTCGTGATGATTTTCAGTGATTTGTTCGACAATCCCGACGAAGTGATATCGGCGCTCAAGCATTTCCGCTATAATCAGCATGAAGTGTTGCTCTTTCATATTCTTGATCCACGGGAACGCAATTTCAATTTCGGACGCGATGCGATTTTTCGGGACATGGAAAGCAACGAAGAGATCCTGACACAACCGTATCAGATACAACGTGCATACCAGGAAGCCATGCGGGATTTTATCGCACGCTATAAAAAGGAATGCCGCGAGCAGCGCATAGACTATGTGTTGATGGACACTTCCATGCCGTTCGACGTCGCATTGGTGGAGTACTTGAATAAAAGGAAGAAAATCGGCGGGTAATCACTTGTTCCCAGGTTCGAAAGGAGCATCCAGTATGAATTCACGCATTAGCATCTCTCTCGCACTCGCTTGTGTATTGGTATTGACTTCCGCCTGTGGAACAAAGGCCATCAACGAGCCAGGCGTCGATATACAAGCACCGATAGTACATTTCCTCTCACCCGTCAGCGGCGATACGGTTGGGCTCGCCGAAGTCGAAGTTCTACTACAGGCCACCGACAACGACGCCGTGGTACGGGTCGAACTGTATCTCAACAACAGTCTCACGCCGTTGCGTGTGCTCACTGAAGCTCCTTGGAGTACTACAATCTCGCCGGATGAATTCCCGGAAGGGAATCACGAACTTGTCGCACGCGCATTCGACGCGACGGGTAATGTCAGTACACCAGCACGGGTGATGTTGCGCAAGGGGGAACATGTGATTGTAGAAGTTCCTCGCATGTCTCTGGTCGAAGTTATTACAAGCGCGAACTGTGCACCTTGCGGACTACAAAACGAAACCTACCATCAGATCGACGCCGCACCGTCATACAACAGTCGTGTCGCCACGATCAAATACCATGTCTGGTGGCCCCGTCCAACAGACAAACTGTGGATACAGAGCCAGACCTGGTCGCGACCGCGTACGCATTATTTGTTCTCACCCCTCCCCGAAAATCAATACACTGCACCCAGAGGTTGGGCCAATGGCAAAATGCTAAGTGGTCAGGCGAACGATTGGGCCGCTGCCGCGACGAATGACCTCTCGAAACCAGCAGGTGCCAACATCGAACTTTCCTCTTCACGCACTAGCGAATCCATAGCACTGACGATTCGCGTTACTGGTATAGCTACATCGTCATTCAACGATTTGCGCCTGCACACAGTTGTTACCGAAGATGAAATCGAATACAACGATGGCAATTCCGAGCATATTCACTACAATGTCATGCGGCGCATGTATCCCGACGCGGAAGGCGAGATAATCTCTGTTGCAAATGGACAGACTATCACGCTGGAACGGTTTATAGCGATTGAAGAACTCTGGGATCCCGAAAAGCTGGAAGCCGTTGTATTTCTGCAGTCAGCAGGAAGCAAGGAATTGCTTCAAGCGGCAAAAACGAAGCTGTAAATTCTTTGTACGGAAGATTTTCACGGGGTAGTGAAGTACTCCACTCCATCATTCGCTCCCCTGTTCCGCTGGTGCGGACGTTCTAACTCGCACTGCATCGGCTAAAAACGAACGTTTCAGAATTTGTTCTGCCGTAATACAGACGTTGTTGCGTACAAAGCGACAGCGACTGCATTGGCGACATTGATCGAATCGACCTCGTTGTGCATCGGTATTGAGAACACACCGTCGCACATTTCGAGGGCGGAATCCGCAAGTCCCCGCGCTTCGCCGCCAAACAACAGGCACAGCGGTCCACGATGCGGGCTGAGCAGTCCGCCTTTCCGCGGCGACACGGCGATGATGCGCAGATCGTAACTGTCGCGCAGTATTCGTAGTTCTTGTTGCACGTCATCGCATTGCCGGATACGAAGCTTGAACAGCGTACCAACGGAAACACGCACGCTACGGCGGAGCCAGGGCGAGCACGAATCCGAACCGACCAGCACGCCATGGACGCCGAAGGCTGCGCAATTTCTGAGAATCATGCCCATGTTTTCAGCGTCGGCCATTCCTTGCAATGCCACGAATACGGCAGTAGTACCAGCAGAATGCATGAATGTTTCTCGAGGTGCATTATCCGGGATGCGCCCCAATGCCATGATACGCTGATGCAATTTGAAGCCCACAATACCGTCGAGTAAAGCAGCGGGAGCGAGATACACATCCATATCGGCGAAACGGTCATCATCGAGGACGGATGAGAACTTGTGCAGCCAGTCTACAGTGCTCAGCATGGAAAGCACAGACAAGTTGCTCTCGAGTAGAGCGCGAACGACTTTCTCTCCCTCTGCGACGAAACATCCTTCTCGGTAGTGATGCGCACGTTCCCTCAAAGTACGAAAGTGTTCAAGCCGTGGGTGCTGTAGCGACTGTATCTCTTGAATGTTCATGCTTGCTGTCGGAACTCAGAGTCCCGTGAAATGTATGACGAGATAAATCACGGCCCCGACCATACCACCGACTATGGCGCCGTTCAGTCGGATGAATTGCAAATCATCACCCACTTTATCCTCGATCTGTCTGACCAGCGTTTCATCGTCGAGACGTTCGAGATTGCGGGACACCATACCGCCGATTTCGCCATGGTACTGTTCCACCACGGCGGCGAGGCGGTGTTTTATCCATTCGTCGAAACTGTTCTGAGCAGCAGCATTATCGATGAAGCTATCGATCGCCTGTTCGAGCAATCCTGACAAATGTTGTACCAGTACTGAATTCTCGGATTCGAGATCGTGCAGGAGGCGGTTTCGCAACACATCGAGTTGGGGTTCGAGCATTTCCGCCAAGCGGTCGGTTTCGAGCATTTCGGAGCGCCAACGTCTCAGGGCATCGAGCAACGGAGGATGCTCGTGAAGTCCTTCCACCGCATCACGCGCCCATTGCTCGACATCGTTTCGTGCGGGATGTGAAGGATCATCGCTGATGCGTTGGATCTCTTCTCCCACAGTGCGGATAATGGCGTCGGCCAGGTCGTCGTAATTCAGGGCATTGAAACCTTCGGCGAGTGTTTTCCCGAGGCGTCTGAACGGATTGTCCGCGTACGTCTCAGCCGTCTTGCGAAGATTGCGAATAATAAGCTTCCGGACATCGGGTGTAGACAACCATGGACCGAGGCGTTGCAGCAACTGCGTGAGTGCAACATCGTGCCATCCCCATTCTATCGCACGTTTTCCTCCAGCCCGTACCCATCGCAACAAATCGTCATCTTTTGCTTTGTCCCGTAACAACGAGGCAATACTTTTCGACAGTTGTCCGGCATGCAGGCCTCGAATGATTTCACCGAGACCGGCGCGAAGAACATGCAACAAACTACGGCGATTGTATTCGTCTCTCAATAGCGAAGCGATGGATGCACCGACATTCCACGTAGCTACTCGATCCAGAATGGACTCACGCGTCAGCCAGCGATTCTGCACCATGTCGATAATGGCATTGCTGAGCTTTGCTCGATGTTTAGGGATGATGGCTGTATGCGGGATTGGAATTCCGAATGGATGTCGAAACAGTGCGACAACCGCGAACCAATCAGCCAACGCGCCTATCACACCTGCTTCCGCGAATGCATGCAGCAAACCCCAGAAGAAGTCATCGCGAAAAGGAAGGGTAATGATAAACAGCAACGCTGCCGCGATCAACGACAGAGGAGCGAGCGAACGTCCACCAAAAAGCGATCTCATACATTGATCCAAGCTGCTTCCATATCGCAATGTACGAAGCGAGCGAATGTTTTTCACGGCAGCCGCGTACTATTCCGCTGTCCGTGGTGACGATGTCGAACTATACATTGCTTGCTTTCGTTGTACTACAAGCACAGCGTTGCATCATGTTACAGAAAGAGAGTCGTACCAATGGCAGACAATACACGTATTCGCGAGGGAGTGTTTCAGTTGCCGGAACTTTCCATGCTACCTCCGGACGGGGGCGAAGAGTTCAACAGGCTGGTCTTCACTTCAAGTCCATATCTTTTGCAGCACGCTCGCAACCCCGTGGATTGGTATCCTTGGTGTGACGAGGCCTTCGAGCGTGCTCGCGCAGAGGACAAAGCGATTTTTCTTTCCATCGGATATTCGACATGCCATTGGTGCCACGTGATGGAGCACGAATCCTTCGAGGATGCCGAAGTCGCCGCCTATCTCAACGAGCACTTTATTTCGATAAAGGTGGACCGCGAGGAACGCCCCGACATTGATCATATTTACATGGCGGTCTGCCAAGCCATGAACGGAAGCGGTGGGTGGCCGCTGTCGGTGTTTCTCACTCCTGATGCCTTGCCGTTCTTTGCCGGGACATATTTTCCGAAAGTGGACCGGCATGGACGTCCGGGGTTTCTCCGCCTTCTTTCGGCGTTACGCGAAGCGTGGTTACAGGAGCGCGAGCGTGTGTTCACCATCGGCGAGGAGCTTCGTTCGGCGCTACAGCAGGCGGCAGTCAAGTCGTCAGGGGACATCTCTGGCGCGATACTCGACACAGCGGTGCAGGAGTTCATGCGCTTGCATGACGCAGTCTACGGGGGTTTCGGGTCCGCACCGAAATTTCCCATGGGTCACAATGTATCCTTCCTGCTCGGGCGTGCAGTTATCACTGCGGATGCTGACATACTGCCCATCGTCGAACGCAGCTTGCTGCGTATGTATCGAGGCGGATTGTGGGATCACGTCGGCGGGGGATTCTGTCGATATTCGACCGACAAGCAGTGGCTTGTCCCGCATTTCGAAAAAATGCTCTATGACAACGCTCTGCTTCTTTCAGCCTATGCGGACGCATTCCGAGTAACGCGCACTGTTCAGTACAAGACTATAGCCCGGGAAATAGTTTCCTACATTTCAAGGGAGTTACGCGATGCCAATGGGATGTTCTATTCAGCCGAGAATGCCGACAGCGAAGGAGTGGAAGGTCGGTTTTACGTGTTTTCGCAATCGGAATTCGGTGAAATTGTCGATGCACATCATAGAGCGATACTTGAGGAGTACTTCGGCATTACGGATCGCGGAAATTTCGAGAACGGAATGAACATTCTGCATATTGCTGTAGATCCAGCCGAGTGGAGGCAGCGGCATACGTTAGGCGACGACGAAGCGGAACGCATCATCGCTGACGCGAAAGCAGCGCTGTTCGCTGCGCGTGCACGCCGGGTGCATCCATCATTAGACGACAAGATCCTGACGTCGTGGAATGGTTTGTGCATAGCCGCACTGGCACGTGCTGGGATGGCATGCGGGGATGCGGAAATGATCAGCATGTCTCGTCGTGCTGCCGACGTACTGCTTTCGCGCATGCAGACTAAAGAGGGAAGATTGTTGCACCGGCTCCGTGGAGACAACGCTGGAATACATGGTTTTCTTGAGGATTATGCATTTCTGATACAGGGGCTGCTTGAGTTATACGAGGCATGCTTCGAAATCACATATCTTGAGCGGGCTATTGCTCTCGCCGATACAATGCTCGATCTCTTCGGTGACGAAGCAACCGGTGCATTGCGCTTCATTCCGCGGGATGGCGAGCGACTCATCACAGACGTCTACGATGTACATGACGGTGCCATTCCGTCGGGCAACGGGATGGCGTCTCTGGTGTTGGCCCGGCTCGGACGAATGACCGGCCGGATGGAATACGAGGAAGCTGCTTGGAACATACTGCGCTCGGCGTCGTCGTCAATTACTTCGTACCCAACCGGGTCAACGGTATTTCTCATGGCATTGGAGTTTCTGCAGGATGGCGGAACGGAAGTCGTACTGTCGGGAGACGATGTTTCGGAAATGGCGAAGTCGTTGCGGCGGCATTTGCTTCCCCGAACGGTTGCGTTGCATCGTCCCGCGAGCGACGAAGCAGCACGGATTGAAGCGCTGGCGCCGTTCACGCGCGATTTGCTTCCTCGCGACGGTCTTGTCACCGCGTATGTATGCAGGAATTACGCATGCGAAGCCCCGGTACACAGCAATTCCGAATTGGAAGCGCTTCTTTTAGGTATAGTATGAGCTGCTGCCGTGCGAAGGCGTAGGGAACAGTCACGGGGATGGAACGCCGCGATTCTTCGACTGCGCTGCAAGGCAGTCATAGCATTACGCGAGACATACAGCAGTGAAGGATCCTGTTGCCTCATAAATATATCGTACCGAAGGTTCCTCAACAGCGGGATAGAAGTATCGGATTGACTGCCAACGTATCTTCACGTAGATTCGCTTATGTTGGTTTCATTTGTAGTGGTTCTCGAATCATGATGGATGCGGATACCATCGGAATGCCGAGCGGTCACCGACCTCATGTTGACCTACCGATGCACGCGTTTTCGGGACAGGTGTTATGAAAGCAGCGACATCCATGGAGTTGTTTTCTGGTGCGGGCGGTTTAGCGCTCGGTTTGGAACGAACAGGCTGGCGTCACGAGATACTCATCGAGCGTGACAAAAACGCCTGTTCAACGCTGCGATTGAACGAAGCTATGGGACACCCGTTGACGCGAGCTTGGAATGTACATGAATGCGATGTCCGCAACTTCGACTACAAGAATATTTCCGGAAAAATCGACCTTGTGGCAGGAGGGCCTCCCTATCAACCTTTTTCACTGGGTGGGAAACACGGTGCTTTCAGGGATGGAAGAGACATGTTCCCTGAAGCCGTACGCGCAGTGCGCGAACTCGCGCCGGACTGTTTCATTTTCGAAAATGTCAAAGGGCTGCTCAGGCAAATTTTTCCAACTATTTTCAATACATCATACTTCAACTGACATATCCACTGTTGAAACGTCGGGTGGATGAAACGTGGGACTCCCATCTCTCCCGTCTCGAGCGTCAACATACAAGAGGCGGATCGACCGAACTCGGGTACAACGTCGTGTATAGATTGCTGAATGCAGCCGATTACGGTGTACCGCAACACAGACATCGTGTTTTCATTGTCGGTTTTCGCTCTGATCTCGGAAAAGCATGGGCTTTTCCCGAAGCAACGCATTCCTTTGACCGCCTGCTCTGGGAGCAGTGGGTAACTGCATCGTACTGGGAAGAGCACGGAATACCGGAGAAGGAGAGACCTCGAATTTCCTCGCGTTCGCGTGCTCGTTTAAACAAATTATTGTCTGATTATTCTCTTTTTCCACCTGATGGAGAGCGGTATCGCACTGTACGCGATGCATTGTACGGATTGCCTGATCCCCGCGTTGTGAACACTACCATAGCGAATCACGAATACAGAACAGGTGCGCGCGCGTATCCCGGACATACTGGCAGTGCTCTGGATAAACCGTCAAAAACTCTGAAAGCAGGAGATCACGGGGTGCCGGGTGGTGAGAACATGATCGCTTTTCACGACGGTTCATTCCGTTACTATACAGTGCGTGAAAGCGCCCGGATACAGACGTTTCCCGATGATTTCGTGTTCAGCGGATCCTGGACAGAAGCTATGCGCCAGACAGGTAACGCTGTCCCCGTCGAACTTGCCGTCGCGGTGGGAAGAAGCGTCATGGAAGAAATCGCCTGAGGAAATCATGCCGACCGGACGAGAAGGACTCTATGAAGTGTTCAATCCACTTGATAAAACGCATCTCGGGGAGAGTGTTGCCGAAACGATGCTTCATCGACCGATTGGTCCGCTTCCCCCTAGTGAAGCATTTGTTGGCGCTGGAATATACGCGTTATACTACCAAGGCG
>Ga0209498_1001081_pt1 | contig 16689 bp, 15 predicted proteins | sample WalLakDeSediment_FD_184131 | JGI IMG/M metagenome (GOLD analysis project Ga0209498, IMG submission 184131) | Lake sediment microbial communities from Walker lake, Nevada to study Microbial Dark Matter (Phase II) - Walker Lake 11/02/13 Deep... | ecosystem: Environmental > Aquatic > Freshwater >... | reverse complement strand
CCAGTTAGTAAAACGGGATTAGCGAAGCTGAGGAATACCCTTTAGTTTTCGAGGTAATCAGTAACCTGTTATCAGTAATCAGTATAACTCATAGATATTTAAAATCAGTAGCTAACTAATCAATAGGAAGGAGTAATAGGGATGACTTATGTTAAAAGTTTCAGAGACCTGGAAGTTTATAAACTGTCTCGGGAATTGGCAAGAGAAATTTTTCAAATCTCAAAAGGTTTTCCTAAGGAAGAGACTTATTCTCTTACAGATCAGATCAGGAGATCATCTCGTTCGGTAGGCGGACAAATAGCTGAAGCTTGGGCAAAAAGAAAGTATGAAAAACATTTTACAAGTAAATTAACAGATGCAGATGGAGAGCAGCAAGAGACACAGCACTGGTTGGAAACCGCCTACGATTGTGACTATATAGATAAAACTACTCTTAAACATTTATTAAATCGTTATGAGTCTGTAGGGAAGATGATAAATGGAATGATTTCAAAATCAAAATTATTTTGCAAAGTATTTGAGAGCTAGCTGCCTATTTCCTGATGACCGAATACCGATTACTGATCACCGATCACTTCTCTTGAAGAAACGATTGAATCTATTCGCTCCCTTCAATATATTTGAACCAACTAATCACGAGAAATAAAATGATCCTAGATAAAGACCTTCTTTCAATCCAGGAAGCGCGCAACTTAGCTGCTAAAGCAAAGGAAGCACAGCTTGAGTACAAACACTTCTCGCAACAACAGGTTGATAAAATTATCAAAGCAATGGCAGAAGCTGGTTACTCTGCATCAGAAAAACTGGCAAAAATGGCTTGCGATGAAAGCGGCTTTGGTGTTTATGAAGATAAAATTATTAAGAACCAGTTCAGCACAAAGAATGTTTATGAATCAATAAAGAATTTAAAGACTGTCGGTATTATTGCTGAAGAAGCAAACGGCAAAGTTTTAAAGATTGCTGAACCGATGGGTGTTGTGTGTGCATTAATTCCTTCCACCAATCCTACCTCAACTGCAATGTTCAAAGCGTTGATTTCCTTAAAAAGCAGAAATGCGATTGTGGCAAGTCCTCATCCAAAAACTTCCAAATGCACAGCAGAAGCGTTAAAAATTTTAACTGAAGCTGCTGAGAAAGCCGGTGCACCAAAAGGTTTGATTCAATATATGAGTGAACCCACAATTGAAGGAACTGATGCACTAATGCACGATAAAAATATTGCTATAATTCTGGCAACAGGCAGCACACCAATGGTAAAATCAGCTTATAGTTCAGGTAAGCCTGCTTATGGAGTCGGACCTGGAAACGTTCCTGCTTTCATCGAACGAACCGCTAATTACCAGAAAGCTGTTGCTGATATTGTTTATGGAACTACATTCGATAACGGAACGCTTTGTTCATCTGAGCAATCTATGATTGTTGATCTTCCACTAAAAGAAAAAGTAATTGAAGAAGCGTTGTCACAGGGCTGCTATTTTGTTAATGCAGTAGAGAAACAGAAACTTGCAAAAGCAATTCAAACAAATCTTAAAATAAATCCGGATATAGTTGGGAAGCCTGCAACATTCATTGCAAACTATGCGGGATTTTCTGTTCCTGAAAATACGAAAGTCTTGATAGCTGAATGCAGTGAAGTTGGAAAGAACGAACCGTTATCAATCGAAAAACTTTCTCCTGTCCTTTCTTTTTATGCTGTTGATGGCTGGCTTGAAGGCTGTCACCGCTGCATTGATCTTTTGCAGTTTGGTGGAATCGGACATACGATGGTAATCCATTCAAACGATGAACCGATAATTATGAAATTTGCGTTAGAGAAACCTGCGTTCAGAATTTTAGTAAACACACCTGCATCTGTAGGAGCAGTTGGATATACAACTGCACTTGAACCATCAATGACACTTGGACCCGGAACGTGGGGTGGTTCAATTATTTCAGATAATGTTTCTGCTAAGCATCTTTTGAATATAAAGAGCCTTGCGTTTGAGACTAAACCTGTCAACAAAGGAAAAAGTGTTGACAAATTTGAAGCTCAGAAATACAAAGGTGGAAAAGACTGGTTTATAAAGGAGATTGAAGAGAGACTGCGCGAGCGTGCCGGTAATTTGCCTTTGAAAGATGTTTATACTTATGCAGAGAAAGAAAAACCAATCGAAGAAAAAACAGAGCCCATAAAACCTGTTACTTACGGAAGTGGAATTACGGAAGAGGAAATCAAAAAAATAATTGAAGAGTTTAAGTAACGATTAAAGATGACATCTTTCTACTTGTCCGCCTTTGTCGGAAAAAGATGTCAGCTTTATACATTAATTTTCTTAATGCGCAAACTGCGGAAACAGATGCGAGAACTTCAGAACCACAGCTTCTGCAACTAAATACGATGTTCCTTTATGCGTAAGCAAATCTGTGTTTACAGTCATATGATAAAGTAAAGGATCATCAACATCTGCGTGGAAATAAGATTTAATAAACTGCTTCCTGTTCTCATCTTCTTTCTTTATATAATTCAACGCTTCCTTTTCACTCATATTCATTAGAGATTTTATATGCTCAACTCTTTTCTCCAGTGAAGCGATCAACCTCACGTGAAAAGTATTCTTCAACTTTGAGGTGATGATGTTAGCCCCTCTTCCTACGATCACTACGTTACCCATTCGAGCAAGCTGAAGAATTGTGTCAGTTGTTTTTTGAATAATCGTCCATTCAGAAGGTTTTAGACCAAGCAACTCATATACAACAGCATTAAGGTGTTTGTACTTCCCCTCGTGCATGAATTCTGAAATCTGTTTTGGCAGGTTATGATCTTCGAGCACTTTTTCAATGAGGTTGCGATCGAAGTATGCCCATTTCACCCCTTCCGGTTCAGAGTAATCATCCATTATCTGAATTAGCTTTTCACAAACAGGTTTGGAACCTGCACCCGTCTGACGTGACACAGTTATGCAGGGATAGATTTCTCTTTTAGCAAAGAATTTTTCGTCTTTTTCAGTGTGGGATTCTATGTAGCGTTTGCTTTTTTCGTATGCGCCGATTACCATTTCAGATATTCTCCTTTCTAAGATAAATGCCCCTCTCCTATAGGGATTCCTTTCGAATAAATCTCCCCTAAAGGGAGACTTAATATTATTTTTTAGAGATTACTTAAGAACAATTAAAATATTGATTAATATTAAATCGTAATCACAATTAATAATATAATTTTAAAAAGATGAAAAGCAACTTTGGGGAATTAATAATGGGTTAAAACCCAAAACTTTGTTGAGTAATACAAGAATCCACGCCCTAAAGGGCGTGGCAATTAGCCCCGACCTTTCCACCTCGGCTCACCGAGGTGAGACGGGCAGGTCTGGGAAAAATATCGAATATGATAAGATGGGGCTTTAGCCCAACCCGATCGTAGAAAATTAGTAAATTCAAAATTCTAGAAAAGTATCAGTCAATCTCAACTGACTCTTTCTGCGATAGGTCAAACCAACTTTTTACTCTTTCCTTTTCCAATCCATCGGATGAAATATGGAAAAATTCATTTTTATGGATGTCGTAGGTATAATCCCTTTGCCATTCATTAATATTTTCTACTATCTCTCTGATGGCACTAGTAATCAAATAGAGTTCATCATTAGTCATTGTTGGATGGATTGACATTCTTACCCAACCGGGTTTTTCTGAAAGATCGCCCTGATCAATTTTATCTGTAATGCGTTTTGAGCGCTGCGGATCAACGTGAAGAAGATAATGTCCGTAAGTCCCTGCACACGAACAGCCGCCTCTTGTCTGAACTCCGTACCTGTCATTTAAAAGTTTTACGATTAGATTGTAATGAATGTCATCTACATAAAAAGAAATTGCACCGAGACGATTTTTAATGTGCTGTGCGAGAATATGCAATCCAAAAATTTTACTCATCTCTTCGAAAGCAATATGTACTAGCTCTTCTTCCCTTTCCCGCATCTTTTCAACTGACATTTCTTCTTTAAGTTTAATGCAAAGTGCAGCTTTTATTGCTTGCAAGAATGCAGGAGTTCCACCGTCTTCTCGAGCTTCTATGCTTGAAACAAACTTATGTTGTCCCCAAGGATTTGTCCAGTCAACTGTTCCTCCGCCGGGCTGATCGGGAACTTTGTTTTTATAAAGCTGCGAATCGAAAATTAAAACACCAGATGAACCGGGACCACCAAGAAATTTATGCGGTGAAAAATAAATTGCATCGAGCTTCTCTTCCGGATCTGAAGGATGCATATCAATTTTTACATAAGGAGCTGAGCAGGCAAAATCCACAAAGCAATAGCCGCCGTGTTTGTGGACAATCTTCGCCAGTTTGTAATACGGAGGTTCAATGCCGGTAACATTTGAGCAAGCGCTGAATGCACCAATTCGCAGTATGCGGTTTTTATACTTGATGAGTTTTTTTTCGAGATCATCAAAATCAACCAGACCTTCTACAGTTGGAGAGATTACAATTACATCTGCAATTGTTTCAAGCCAGGTTGTGTGGTTTGAATGATGTTCCATATGAGTTACAAAAACAACCGGACGAAGCTCTTCGGGTATTTTTAGATAATCTTTTAACTGTTCGGGAATTTTTAAGCCGAGCAGTCGTTGAAACTTGCAGATAACTCCCGTCATCCCCGAACCTGTAGTAATTATCACATCATCTTTTGATGCATTGCAATGCTTCTTGATTATCTCATGAGCTTCATGATATGCGTGAGTCATCGAAGTTCCGGTTTCACTTGCTTCGGAGTGAGTGTTGCCGACAAGCGGTCCGAATACTTCGCTTATTTTTTCTTCGATTGGTTTGTACAAACGACCGCTTGCAATCCAGTCAGCGTAAACAATTCTCTTTTCACCATACGGTGAAGTGAACGTTTTGTGGTAGCCTACAATATTTTCTCTGAATGGAGCGAAATATTCTTCGAGGTATTTCATTGTCCGATATTCATTTTTTTGTTCATTTGCTTTGTGAATATAATGAAATGAGAAAAGTAAAGCATCCCTAATAGAAGGTATTCCAATGCTAAGTTGTAACACTTTTTTCCTGATAGTTTGTTTTTCGGTATTTTTGAACTGAATAGATCACAAAATTATTTATGAAATATCTTATCGGTATAGATGGCGGTGGAACTAAGACAGACTGTGCAATTGCAGATCTGTCTGGCAAAATAATTAATGAGATTTCCGGCAAACCTTCAAACTTTCTGATTATCGGAATTCAGGAAGCAGTTGAGAATATCTTCGCTTTGATTGAAGAGAATCTTTTTCAGATTAGCGGAGATTTTGCAGATGTTAAACAGATTATAATCGGTGTTGCTGGCGCAGGTCGTGATGAAGACGCAAAACTGCTTGAAAAAAGTTTTAAAGATTACTCTGAAGAACAGGGAGTCCATTTCAAAGGAGTGAAAGTTGTAAGCGATGCACACATTGCTCTTGAAGGTGCTTTCCCCGATTCAGCCGGATGCATTTTAATTGCAGGCACCGGTTCAATACTTTTTGGTAAAGATGAAAAAGGAGTTATTCATCGTATTGGCGGATTCGGCAGACTAATCGGAGACGAAGGCAGCGGCTACTCAATCGGAAGAAAAGCATTAAATGCTGTATCAAAAGCATCAGACGGCAGAGGAGAAGAAACACTTATTTCTGAATTGCTTAATGCTAAAATGAATTCCAGCTTTTCAATATCAATCATAAATAAAGTTTATAAAGAAAAACTAGACGTTGCTTCAGTTGCTAAAATTGTAATCGAGGCTGCAGAAGAAAGTGATCCTATCTCAGAAAATATACTCGATGAAGAAGCTGATGAATTAATTCTTCATATTAAATCCCTGCTTGATAAGATCCGCTCAGATAAACTCAACGTTGCTTTTTCAGGAAGCCTTCTTGACAATAAAAATTTCTATTCAGCTTTACTGAGACAGAAAATCAAATCAACTTTGCCCAGTGTTGAAATTGTTAAACCTGCATCCTCTCCAGTCAGTGGAGCTATACTTCTCGCAAAAAGAATTGTAAATGAATAGAAAGGCAGAAGAAAGGAATCCCTGGCTGTGGGTTCCCTCTCTCTATCTTGCTGAAGGTCTCCCCTATGTTGTTGTGATGACGGTTTCAGTTATTATGTATAAACGACTTGATATTTCAAACACTGAGATAGCACTCTACACAAGCTGGCTTTATCTGCCCTGGGTGATAAAACCTTTCTGGAGTCCTGTTGTTGACCTGCTGAAGACTAAAAGATTCTGGATAATTATTATGCAGTTCTTCATCGGTGTTGGACTTGCCGGAGTTGCACTCACACTTCCAACAGAAAAATTTTTCCAATACACGCTTGCATTTTTCTGGCTGCTTGCTTTCAGCTCTGCAACACACGACATTGCAGCGGATGGATTTTATATGCTCGGTTTGAAGGAACATCAGCAAGCATACTTCGTTGGAATAAGATCAACGTTTTACCGGATAGCAATGCTATCAGGACAGGGATTGCTTGTAATTCTCGCAGGTCAAATTGAAGAGAGTTCAGGCGATATTCATTTTGCCTGGATGATTACATTTTTAATTCTCGCTGGCTTGTTCATAGTATTTTTAGTTTATCATTTTTTCATTCTACCACACCCGGAAAGTGATTCACCAAAAGGTGAAGTCCAACTAAAAAACTTTGTAAGTGAGTTTCTAAAAACGTTCGTTTCATTCTTCAAACGGAAAGAAATCCTTATAATTATCCTCTTCATCCTTCTCTACCGTTTTGCGGAAGCACAGCTTGTTAAAATGGCGTCACCATTTCTACTTGATGATAAAGAAGTCGGAGGACTAGCGCTCACTACAAGTCAGGTTGGGTTTGTTTACGGAACTGTTGGAATTATTGCTCTTTCACTTGGTGGAATACTTGGAGGAATTGCTGCATCACGTAAGGGATTAAAATTCTGGATTTGGTGGATGCTGATTGCTATCAATCTTCCTGATCTGGTTTATGTTTATCTCGCAGCAACTCAGACATCAAATTTTATTTTGATAAGCATCTGCGTTGCCATTGAACAGTTTGGTTATGGTTTTGGTTTTACAGCGTTTATGCTTTATCTCATTTACATTTCAGATGGAGAATATAAAACTGCTCACTATGCAATCGCCACAGGATTGATGGCTCTTGGAATGATGCTGCCCGGAATGATAAGCGGATGGATTCAGGAACAGGTTGGCTATCTGAATTTCTTTATCTGGGTTTGCATCTCAACAATTCCAGCATTTGTAATAACAAAGTTTATTAAGATTGATCCTGAGTTTGGAAAGAAGAGATTGAACACCTAATGTCATTCTGGCAATGTCCTGCTTTGGCAGGACTAGTCTAGAATCTTTCTATGAAAATAAACTTTGATTCCGGACAAGCCGGAATGACAATACGATTAAGTAAAAAAAATACTTTAAATGTAACATCAATATTTCTGATATTTTGCAAAGCCTTCTTTAACGAGTAAATCATTTATATTAATAAACTTTCCTTTTTTCTCCTCAAGCCAGATCTCTGCAAGGTATCTGCCGTATTTTTCTCTCCTGTCTTTTATCGTTTCAATAGTAATTTCTTTTCCGTGAATTTTATCTCTCAGAAAATCCCGGGATAATAAACCCTTGGCTCTCTCATCCCCCCTCAGCTCAGGTGCGTTGATTCTGTTCAGTCTTAATTTCTCACCGCGAATCCATGCACTAAGTCCGAGATCAATATCTACCGTGCAGGTATCGCCATCGTAAACGGAAGTTACGATCGCTTTGTAATGATATAGTGTGCGCTCCATTTTTTGCCTTTATCTTTGTGTATTGATAAATATTTTTGCTATAACCTTACTGAATTTAATTGAAAAAATATTATTTGCAAATAAGAATATTGATTCGCCTAATTCTTTTTTTAGGAATTCCGGCAACTGCTAATGCTCAGTTTATGTTCTCTTCTGGTGCAACTGTTGGTGGTGGATTTATTAAAAGTAACTCGCCATCCGTTGGAGCTGTAACAACTTCTTTTTTTATTGAAACTAACACAGCTCTTTTTTCTGAAGTTTTTCCAAGACTTGGAATTATCTACGCAAAAGATTTTAATGCGATTATCCCGAACGTTGAGAAACCATATTTCCCATGGTTACAGGGAATATATTTTAAAGGTGTAACAACTCAGTATTTTGACGGAAGATATTTTTTAGAAGAAGGTGTTGGCTTGCTAGCTCTGAACGACAGAACTTTCAGTGATACAGATAACTGGAATTACGGAGTTGCTCTTTCCATAAACGGAGGATTTGATCTGAGAGGATTTAATCTTGATGGATTTAAATTAGGTGCCGGTGCTGAATATGGAATTACTTTTACAAATGCATTACCGCAGTATTCGTCACTTCACGCTTTTGTACTTTATACTTTTTAATAAAGTCATTCCGAACTTGTTTCGGAATCTTGATACTTAGCTCCAAAAGAAGAACCTAAAAACCTGCCTTGCCGGCAGGCAAGTTCAGGTTTACAGAAGGACAAAAGCATTTCAATCATCTTTCCTTCATTTGGTTGGTTGAAGGCGAAGTCATTTACTTTTGTGACTTGCTCGTAGTCTTTAGCTGTTTCTGGTCTTATGATTTCAGTTATTTAATTTACCTCTCACGATATAAGAAGTGTAACCATCCGTTGCCAATAAAAACACGGCATCACTAAAAACTTCCACATCATAATACCTTAACCAGGGTAATTCATTAAAATGATACCAATCTTTACCATTATAGTGAAGAACTCCAAAATCCTGGTTTGCAAGGAAAATATTATTTTCACTTGTGCCATTAAATTGTCCATATATATCAGGCTTAATAACCTGCCATGCATCTCCAACCATTTTAACAAAACCAAAATCACTGCTGCCGAAAATGCTGCCGTTAATGTTTCGGATAAGTGTTGGGTAAGACTGCCTATTGTAATTACTTGATACAATATTTGAGTCAATCAAGTTCCATTGGGATCCATTAAACCTATAAAGATAATCTGCCAAATAAGCTCCTTGACCAACTATAAATTTTTCATAATGACCTGATGCATAAACAATATCAGCATTAAGAGCTTCAATACAATTTATGAGCATGTCTTCATTTCCTAAATAATATCGTTCCCAACTTATTCCCTGATATCTAAACAAATTTCCTTTTGATCCGCCTGCCCAAATTTCATTTTCATTTACAAGACACAACGCATTAAGTTCAGATGAATTATTAATGCTATGATATATCCAATTTCCATTGGCGTATTGTAAAACCAAAGCACTATCCAGAAAATTAGGTGGCGGTGATGGATTAAAGTAATTCGCTGCGCCAACAAAAAAGACATTATTAGTCCCGCTTCCTTCCACAGCATAAAAATGTTTAACAAAGTATGTTGGCGGATAATTAACTGAACTCCACCTGGTCCCATCAAAAAAATAAATGCTCTTTGAATTGTCGGCATCATATCCGCTAATCCAAACGTTTTTGGATGAACTGCCCCACATAGAATTCATATATGTTTGCATACTTCCGGATTGAATGGTATCAATAATCCAGGTGTAATCTCTGCTGTTTTGTTGTTGTTCCTCCTTATCAACCGGGTTATCATTGCAAGTTGAAATGAAAATTATCAAAGCAGGTAATAAACAGAATATTATTTTTTTCATATTTTGATCACATTTTGTTTGTAACAATTATGAGAAAATTATAAAATATACTGAACGGTTTTGACCAGATTTAGTCAATCAAGGATCTAGCTTTCCACTTCCTAACTCTTCCGCGAGTCTTTCAAATTCATATAAATCTCTAATAGCTTCCAGCATTCCGGCTGAATGGACTGCCACTGATCTGTTTACTTCGGGATCGTAAATAAAATCTCCCGGCAGACTTTGAATGTTGCCATCGAATGCAACTCCAACGACTTCTGCATTTTTATTTATGATCGGACTGCCGGAGTTTCCTCCTACAACATCGCAGGTTGTTACAAAATTAAACGGAGTTGATAAATCAAATTCCTCCGGTGCATCAAGCCAGCGTTCGTGAAGATTCCACGGAAATTTTCCATCAAAGGAATGATAACGGTCTAGCATTCCGTAAAATGTGGTGATCGGCGGTGCTATTGTTCCGTTGTAGTCAAAGCCTTTTACTATTCCATCAGACATTCTTAAAGTGAATGTTGCATCAGGAGGAATGGAAGTTCCGTAAACTTCAAATAAAACTCTGCCCAACTTTTGATTTGAACTTGCTTCATTCATCGCAAGCTCATCTATACGAACAGATATTAATTCAGACTTTTGGTCAGAATACTGAATAAACTCAATGAAAGGGTCTCCACTACTTTGTACTGCCTCCGGCCCTTCCTTCACAATCTCTTTCATCCTTTCTCTTGAAGTTAGAATTGAACGCCCAAGAATATCCTCAACGGCTTCATCTCCTTTTTTTCCATTAATAAATTTAGTTATGAATTCATCATCTCCAAATGTTGTATATAGAAGATCAATTTTAGTTTTGAGAAGCTCGTTATTTTTATCAAAGTCAAAATCTTCAGGCATAAGTGCATCGATTGTTTCGTTAAGTTCGTCATCAGTGTAAGCATAACTGCTGTCTGATTCAGAAAGTTTCAGATTTTCAGCAACCTGAATTAACTGAGTTGCAATTGCGAAATACTCCGGCGAATCAAAATTGCTATATGACAATGCAGATTGTTCATTCATTAATTTCTTCATTTCACCGATAGCGTTTTCAATTTCCGTCCACAGGCTGCCATATTTATTATTAAGTATTGCATCTGACTGTACTTTTTCCTTCAGGTTGTTTTCAAAAACTCTTTTCTTTTGCATCAACACAGGATCTTGTAAACCTTGAAGCATACCGCCATAGGCTTTCTTTGAGTTATAATAGTTTAGCAATTGATCGTTTAGATAATTAGATGCTTCCGGATCTTCCTTAATTATTCCCTCCAAAAATTCAATAAAGCTTTCAACAAGCTGAATTGTTTGAGGATAAGTGTAATCTCTTGCATACTCAAGCTGTGCAATTGTGTTAAGCCGATTAGTTGAACCGGGATTGCCGGGAACGAAAACAACCTCGCCTGGTTCGGCTCCGTTTTTACTCCATTTAAAATAGTGATCAACCTTTAAAGGATTTCCATCCTTATCATAAACCCGGAAGAATGAGCAGTCCAGGTTGTATCGAGGATAAGTGAAGTTATCATAATCGCCGCCGAAATATCCTGCCTGGGATTCTGGTGCAAAGACAAGTCTCACGTCATTAAATCTTTTATAAAAATAAAGCGAATATTTCCCACCGAAATACAATGGTGTAATCCTTGCAAACGTTTCTTCGTTTTGTTCATATCTCTTTTCAATCTCAATAATTTTTTCTGATTCGATTGCCAATCGTTCGTTATCAGATTGGGCTGCTTCAAGTGCAGATAGAATTTCATCAGTAACATCCTGAATTCCCACAACCTGCTCGACAAATAAACCAGGCACAGGTCGTTCATCAGAAAAATTCCAGGCAATGAATCCGTTCTCGTGAAAGTCCTCTCCTTCTCCAATAATATCAGTCACACTTTCCCTTGCACAATGGTGATTGGTCATTATCAAACCATCTTCAGAAACAAACGAAGCTGAACAGTAATTGGCAAATTTTAAAGTTGCCAGTCGAACGTGGTCATACCATTCTTTGTCGGGAGTAAATCCATATTCTTCACTAAAATAATCTGTTGGAGGATACTCGAAAGTCCACATCTTGCCCATATCGAATCTGCCGGCTTTAACAGTATCGAGATTAACTGAACCATTGATTTGAGAGAATGTTACTGAGCTTTGACAGATTAAAAGAGAAGCAGCAAGCGAAATAAAAAGTTTGGTGAGGATGGAACAGAATTTCATTTTTGTATCTGGTTATTGATTAGAATAAAACTTAATTACTCTTTCAAAATTACTCAGAATCTATCCTTTGAGGAAAGGAATTAATTTATTCTCTGCTAAATCAAAAATTAGTACTATAATATCACGATCCAAAGTTATGTCATTCTGGCGATCCGCCAACGGCGGAGAGTCCAGAATCTGGGAATTATTGAGTAAAGCCAGATCCCAGACAACCTGCCTGCCGGACAGGCAGGGCTGGAATGACGGAAAGATGTAAATAAAAAAACCGGATAGACTAATCCACCCGGTTCATAAAAGAACTTCTTCGCAAAAGTTTTTAATTATTGCTTTACCTAAATGTAAGACTCTGGAAAATAAAGGGGTTCTACTTCCCATTCGTCTTCAATTGTTCCGATGCAGTGTGAACATTTGTGCACATTAAAAACAACTTTCTCTTCATTGGGTGCTGCACGAACAAAGTTCAAAACTGTTTTACAGCTTGAGCACTGCACAATGTGAGATGATGTTGTTTTTCTGCTGCAATCAGGACACAAATACCCCAAATCCCCCTGAGATTCTTCCGGATCTACCAGGAATATTGAGTTACATTTAGTGTTGTTGCATTTAGCGAAGTGCCACTTAACAGTATTTTTAGTTTCGATAACGCTCTCCACAAAAATTGATGATTCGAATGTAGTAAGTTCAATATTAAAATTCCACTATAAAATTTTTCTCCCCACAATTTTCTTCTGCACGGAGACAAACCTATCAGAATCTTCCAGAGAAAAAAATCCATATCTTTGTACTTGAAAAAATTATCCATCCCAAGCAAAAACGGAGAAAATATGAGTAAAATCGCAGGCTTTAAGGCTTACGACGTCCGGGGCAAAGTTCCTTCAGAGTTGAATAATGATCTGGCATACAAAATTGGCAGAGCCTTTTCAAAATTTCTTGGCGCAAAAAAAATTGTTATTGGCTACGATATAAGAAAATCATCAGTCGAAATATCTGAAGCTTTGAAGAATGGATTGACCGACAGCGGTGTTGATGTGATTGATATCGGACTCTGCGGAACTGAGATGATTTACTTTTCCACTCCTCACTTTGATGCTGATGGCGGAATAATGATAACTGCAAGCCACAATCCTCCTGAATACAACGGAATGAAATTCGTAGGCAAAGGTTCTGTTCCTGTTGGATATGATTCTGGTTTAAATGAAGTTGAAAAAATGATTGTGAACAATGATCTTGGTGAAATAAGCAAAGGAAAAGGTACGGTTACAAAAAAAGATGTGATGACAGATTTCATAAATAATCTTTCAAAGTTTTACGACGCTAAAAAAATAAGTCCATTAAAAGTTGTTGTGAATGCTGGTAACGGTTGTGCAGGACTTTCACTTGATACGCTTGAACCGAAACTGCCAATAAAGATGATAAAGATTTTTAACAATCCTGATGGAAATTTTCCGAATGGAGTTCCAAACCCAATGCTGGAAGAAAACAGACTGCCAACTATCGAAGCTATCAAAAAACATAACGCAGATCTCGGAGTTGCGTGGGATGGTGATTATGACAGATGCTTCTTTTTTGATGAGAAAGGAAATTTTATTGAAGGTTATTACATAGTCGGATTGCTGGCAAAGTCAATATTGAAAAAGAATCCCGGAGAAAAAATTGTTCATGATCCTCGATTGGTTTGGAATACAGTTGAAATCGTCGAGAAGTTTGGCGGTAAAGCAGTTGTTTCAAAAAGCGGACACGCATTTATTAAACAGAAGATGAGAGAAGTTAATTCAATTTATGGCGGTGAGATGTCTGCTCATCATTATTTCAGGGATAACGCTTACAGCGACAGTGGAATGATTCCGTTTCTGCTCACCCTTCAATTGATGTCCGAAGAAAAAAAAGCACTTTCGCAGTTAGTTGATGAAATGATTGCAGCTTATCCCTGTTCGGGAGAAATCAACTCAACCGTTGATAATCCTGCAGGAAAAATAAAAGAGATAGAAAAGAAATATTCCGATGGAAAGATTGATTACCTGGACGGAGTTTCTATTGAATATCCTGACTGGAGATTTAATTTAAGGATGAGCAACACTGAACCGATATTGCGATTGAATGTTGAAAGCCGCGGGGATGAGAGGCTGATGAAGGAGAAGACTGAAGAATTACTGAGGGTTATTCGAAGTTGACTTGGTTGTAAGGTATATGGTTATAGTGGTATAAAGGTATAAGGGAATTAAAGTGCAGCGTATACCTTTATACCCTAAATCCTACTACTCCACCTCAACAGTAAACGGAACTTTTAGCTTTTCCCATTCAAGTCTTACGACTGCATTTTTATCAGAAGTCTTTGTAATTGTATAAGCCAGCCATTCCTGCCAGCAGTTGTTTTCTTTTTCGGGAGCTACTTCAACCCGTAAAGCATCTTCAACATCATTGTATTCAAATGCACCCCATTGGTCAGCAACTTTGTTAAAAATTATAGTCCAGTTTTTTTCCGTGGGAATTGCAAAGAAGCTATAACTGCCTGATTTAAGTTTTTTACCATTGATCTTCACATCGGATGCGAAAGTAATCTTTGTAGCTTCATTAGCACCTGCACGCCAGACGGTGTTGTACGGAACAAGACTTCCCCAGATTGTTCTGCCTTTTACCCCAGGACGACCGTAATCAATAGTAATATTAGTGAAACCGACTGTCTGCTTAACTGTTGCTTTCGGACTTATTCTTACTTCTTCTTTTTTCTGGGAGTAAACTTCATTTGTTAAAACGCCTACTAACAAGACTGTTAATAGAAATGTGCTTATAGATATTATTTTTCCTCTGATATTCATTCTTTTTCCTGTTTTGTTTTAATTCATTAAGAGAAAGATTTCAGATGTTTTTCAAAGTATCAACTACTAAATCAATCTCTTGCTTCGTATTGTAAAAATGTGGTGCAAATCTAATGTATCCTTCACGTAACGAGCAAACTATTTTTTTCTGGTTCAGATGATCAAATATCTTTTGTGCGTTATCACTTCGGAAGCTGACTATTCCTGACAAATACTCTTTTTGAATTGAAAGCAAAGGCGATTCATATCCAATCTTTGCCAGTTCCTGAATAAAGTATTCGGAGTTGCTTAAAACCTGTTCCTCAATTTCATCAAACCCGAACTCTTTGAATAATTTCATCGAAGAATTGAACGCATAAATTCCAAGATTATTCAATGTTCCGGGCTGAAATCTTTCGGCAGTTTCTTTTGTAGTGAGATCGAAGTCAAGAAGATTCCAGGCATCTTTCACAGCAAGCCATCCAATGGGTGCTGATTTCAGTTTGTCCTGCAATTCCTTTCTCACATAAAAAAATGCTAATCCCTGCAAACCTAAAAGCCATTTCTGTGTTCCGCTTGCAAGAAAATCAATATTGTATTTTCCAACATCAAGCCTGACTGCACCTAATCCCTGAATTGAATCAACTGAAAAAATGATTCCTTTTTCTTTACAGACTTTTCCAATTTTTTCAAGATCAATTCTGTATCCGGATAAAAACTGAACGAAGCTGATTGAGATTAATTTTGTTTGTGGATGAATTGCATCTATTATTTCCTCAGCAGTCACGATTCCATTAGTTGACTTAATGAAATCTATCTCAACTCCTTTTTCTCTAAGCTGCAGGAAAGGATAAACATTGGCAGGAAATTCAACATCATTAAGAATAATTCTGTCACCTGCATTCCAATCAATTCCCTGTGCAAGCCAGATGATTCCATTCGTAGTGTTATCAAGGAAAGCTATTCTCTCTCCGCTGCCATTAATCATCTCACCAATCATTGTTTTTGTTTCATCTGCAACATTTTTAAATGCGCAGTAATCATCTTGGGCAAATTCGCTCTTTTCTTTCACAAATTCGTCAATTCTTTTCTTCACTTCTGTATTTATTGGTGCAGTTGATGCGTGGTTGAAATAAATGATTCCGTTTTTCAAATAAGGAAAATAACTCCGGGCTTTTTCAACTAAATCAGGATTCATTTTTCGTCTTACTTTAAGGTTGGTTCTTGCTTAATCTTTCTTTCCAATAGCCTGGTTTTCTCGCAAGGTGAGTAATAGCTACTATAAATATTTCTTCTTTTCGGATTTGATAAATAACTGCGAATGGAAACCTGATTGTTATACATTTTCGTGAATTTCTAGAATACACAGGATGTGCCGATGGGAATTCAATGATACGTTGAATAGACGAGTAAATTTCTTCTAAGAACTTTAATCCAAGTTTTGGTTGCTGTTCTTCATAATAATCGACTGATTGAATTAATTCTAAGCTGGCATCAGGATGGAAAGTATATTTCACTTTTTAAGTTTGCTTCTGATTTCTCGAATTACATTTTCACCATTCAAAGATTCTACCTTCTTACTATCATATTCATTAATTCTCTTTTCGACTTCGTCCATCCACAAACGATCTACATCAGACTGGGTTGGAACATTGAGACTTTGTAATAACTTATCGACTAATTCAGCTCTTTCTTCCAATGGAAGCATTAATGCTTCCTCAATAAATTTCTCTGCCAGATTGCTCATAAAAAGTTTCCTTGGATTTCGATGTTTGGTTACTCTAAATATAAGTTTTGATTATTCATTTTACAAAAGTAAAAATCCTTCACAGAACAACTTCTTTTTTGATTCTCAAAAAAACATATCCCTTGAATGCACTTTGCTTTTATTGATATTAGCAACAATAATAATTAAGTTTTGACATAGAATTTTACTTTCGTTTACCGAAAAATACCAACCATATACAAATAATAAGGCATAAAAACATGGCTTATCCTAAAGCGCAAAAACATAAA
>Ga0209498_1001079_pt1 | contig 16717 bp, 17 predicted proteins | sample WalLakDeSediment_FD_184131 | JGI IMG/M metagenome (GOLD analysis project Ga0209498, IMG submission 184131) | Lake sediment microbial communities from Walker lake, Nevada to study Microbial Dark Matter (Phase II) - Walker Lake 11/02/13 Deep... | ecosystem: Environmental > Aquatic > Freshwater >... | reverse complement strand
CGGAGAGAGAGGGATGGATTCGCCGCGGCGCGGCTCACCCCTTCGGGGCGCCAGCAAAGCTGGCGTCCTGCACCGACGCTGCGCGCCGGTGCAGTCGAACCATCGTGTTGGATATCGAGGGTTCGAATCCGGCTTCATCAGACATGACAAAGGGGCCACGAGGGCCCCTTTGTCATGTCTGGCGGAGAGAGAGGGATTCGAACCCTCGATACGGGATTACCGTATACACACTTTCCAGGCGTGCGCCTTCAACCGCTCGGCCACCTCTCCAAAATCCTCGCGCATACGGGCAATGCCCATGTTCGCGAGGCTGCGCAGGTTAAACTAGAGCATACCAAACCGCAATTCCGTGCGTGGAGAAAAAAGCCCTATTTTCCCCGTCCCGAGCCGGGCGGCAGCACGCCGGGGAAGACGTGCACATTCCCCCCTGGGCTCATGTCGCGGATTCGCGCCGTGCCAACCTGCTCCACCTCATCGATGCGGATCACGGCGTGCAGCGGAATGTGGAAGCGCTGGACACCCTCGAACTCGTGGCGGAGACGCTCCTCGCTGGGATCCACCACCACGCGCGAGCGTTCCCCGAACAGCAGTTCCTCCACCGTGACAAACCCGTAGAGCTGATCCTGGTAGACCTCGCGGGCAAAGATTTCGTAAACCTTGCCCTGATTGATGAAGGTCACCCGGAAACGCGTTTCGTCAGTCATGCGGTCATCATGCGGGCACGCCCCGAAATTGCAAGCCGGCGAGCGCAGTGAGCCCCGGTCCCGTTCCGTTCAGTCGAAGACGATGGTCTTGTTGCCATGGGTCAGCACCCGTCCCTCGAGGTGATAACGCAACCCGCGCGCGAGGACCCAGCGCTCGACATCACGGCCCTTGCGGACCAGATCGGCCACCTGGTCGTCGTGGCGGATCCGTGCAACGTCCTGCTCGATGATCGGACCCGCATCCAGATCCTGGGTCACGTAGTGGCAGGTTGCCCCGATCAGCTTCACGCCCCGCGCAAAGGCCTGGTGATAGGGACGCGCGCCCACGAACGACGGCAGGAAGCTGTGGTGGATGTTGATCACGCGCTGCCGGAATTCCATACACAGGTTCGGCGGCAGGATCTGCATGTACCGGGCCAGGACCACGGTGTCGGTTTCAAGGTCACGCAGCCGCTCCTGCAGGCGCTGGAAGGCCTCGTCGCGTGTCTCCGGTGTCACGGGAATGTGCGTGAATGGGATCCCGTAGCAGCTCGCGACCTCCTCCAGCAGGCGATGGTTGGAAATGATCGCCGGAATCTCCATGGGCAATTCGCCAGAGCGCCAGCGTGCCAGCAGGTCGGTCAGGCAGTGCGGCTCCCTGCTCACCAGGATCACCACTCTGGGCCGCGCCTCAGCGTGCATCAGCGACCACTGCATGTCGAACTCTGCGGCCAGCCCCTCGAAGCGCGCGACCAGATCGCCATCGCCGCCCGCCGGCAGCGAGAAGACCCAGCGCATGAAGAACCAGTGGGCCTCGGTATCGGTGTGCTGCGCCGCCTCCGTGATCCATCCCTCGGCGTCGGCGATCAGCCACGCCACACGGGCGACGATGCCCATGCGGTCCGGGCAGGAGACGGTCAGGCGGAATTCGGAACGCTGGGTCATCGGCGAGGCTCGCGGCATTGCGGGGCAACGTCGCAGTGTACTTTGGACCACCGGGCGCTTGAAGACCTAGACCTGAATGGCACGGCCGGCAATCCAGAACAGAGACCGGATCGCGGATGGAAGCCGCTGACAACACCGCGGGACGTAGGGGCGACCTCTGGCCGCGATCCCCCGCAAGACAGGGGCACCGCGGCTGGAAGCCGCTCCTACAGCGCCTCGGGGGCAGGAGCGACCGCGGGTCGCGGATCCCCGCGCGGAAACGGCATCGGGGCGTAGGAGCGACCTCTGGCCGCGAGCGCGGCCGTAAGGATGGACGCTTCAGGTCCGCTCGTCGATCCACTTTCCGATGGTCGGGGGCACTTCCTTCTGGGCGCGACCGCTGACATAGATCCCGATATGCCCGCCCTTGAAGGAAATCTCGCTGTAATCCTTGGTCCCGACCAGCTTCTTCAAGGCCTTGGAGGCGTCCGGCGGGACCAGGTGGTCCTGCATCGCGAAGATGTTCAGCACCGGCATGGTCACGTTCTTCAGGTCCACCTCGTGCGGGCCGATCCGCAGCCCTCCCTCCACCAGCTTGTTCTGCTGGTAGAAGTCCTTGATGAACTGCCGGTAGGCCTCACCGGCCTGGTCCGGACTATCGAAGATCCATTTCTCCATGCGCAGGAAGTTCGCCACCTGGTCCGGATTGTCGAGCACATCCACCATGTCGAGATATTTCTGCCCCATCAGCCGGTAGGGCTTCAGGTTCAGGAAGGTCCAGTTGAGCATCTCCCCAGGGATGTTGCCCAGGGCCTCCACGGTCAGATCGACGTCCAGGTACTTCACCCACTTGGACAGCATGTTGTCCGGGGTCTGGAAATCGACCGGGGTCACCATGGTCACCAGGTTCGCCACCTTGTCCTGGTGGGTCGCCGCATAGCAGAGGCTGAAGGTGCCGCCCTGACAGATTCCCAGCAGGTTGATCGCGTCCAGCCGATGCCGTTTCCGGATCACGTCGACGCAGCGGTCCAGGTAACCGTTGATGTAGTCGTCCAGGGTCAGATAGCGGTCCGAGCGGTCGGGGTAGCCCCAGTCCACCAGGTACACGTCCATGCCGGCGTCCAGCAGACCCCGAACGGTCGACCGGTCCTCCTGCAGGTCCGCCATGTACGGGCGGTTCACGAGGGCGTACACGATCAGCACCGGCACCGGATTCTGCACCACGCTCGCCGGAGCCTGGAAGCGATACAGCGTCAGTTTGTCTTCCTGGTAGATGATCTCCTTGGGGGTGACCCCGGTGGTGATCTCGTCGATATCCATCAGGTTCTGGACACCGTGGGTCAATTTAGCCTGGAACTTGGTCAGCTCGTCGAGGGCTTCGTCGGGTCGTATCTGGATCGGGCTCATGACTGGGTCTTCCTCCGCGTGGTGCCGGGCTTCCGGGTGGTACTGGTGGTCCGGGCGCGCTTGGGTGCGGCCTTTTTCGCGGGTGCGGCGGTGGGCTTCTCAGCGCCCTCCCCGGCGGTCTCGCTCTTTGCTGCGACCGTGGTTTCCTTTGCTTCGGCCTTGGTTTCCGCCTTGGGGATAGGCTTCGAGGCCATGGCCTTGACCTGCTTGCGCAGTTCCGCCAGCTCGGCCCGCAGGGCCTGGACGTCGTCGCCGGCCCCGGCCATTGCGTCCAGTTCTGCACGCATCGACTCGCTCTGCACGCGGAGTCTCTGGTATTCGGCGCGGGTATCGTGCAGGCGCCGCTGCACCGTTCCGAGATCGGCCCGCGTGGGCATGTTCATGGACTCCAGCCACTCGTCCACCAACTGCGCGCCCTGGTGCTTGACCGCCATCAGCTTATTGACCATATGCCCGTACCGGCGGGCGTATTCGTCAGACATTGCGTATTCGGCGTAGACCTCCTCACAAGCATCCACCCAGATATTGAAGACCTCGCGAATCGAGTTCACGGGACCCCCTTCCTGGGCCCGATCCTCGAGACGCTTGCGGAAGGCCTCCATGGAGCGGGTTCCGAGATGGCCGAAGCCGCTCTGGTACTCACTCATCGCCTGTTCGTACTCGAGCATCAGGCGCACGAACTTCTGGTGCTGTTCCTGAGACTCGCGCGCATAACCGAGGGCGGGAGCGGACAGCATCCGGTCCATCTGTTCGCGCACATCGGTGGGCCGCTCGATATCGAAAGCCTTCATGAAGTCGCCGGGGAACGGCATCCCGGCCGACATCGTGCGCGAGACCGTGTCGAAGGGGAGGTCCCAGAAGGCCATGCCCTGCCGACCGGCCTTACCCGCCACTCCCGCGAAGGGGTTCATCCCCTGGCTGGCGTTACTGAAGGCCTCGCTCATCATCCGTGTCCAGTTCTCGACGATCTGCGAGGGGTCGCTGGCGGCGTCCATCTTTCCCAGGCCCTCGGCCATGGAGAAATAACTCTTGCCCAGATTGACCATCTGCCCGAGCAGGTCATGCGCAGGCTTCGGAGTGGTCGGCGCAACCGACTTCCACCACTGTTCCATCGCATCAGCCCAGGGATTCGCCGACGCCTTCTGAGCCGGGGTCGTTGCCTCAAGGCCGCGGCGGGCCATGTCCATCCACGCATCCCAATAGCGCCGTTGTGCTTCCAGCCACTGGTCGCCAGTCGAATCCGAATCAGCCATCTCTCTCTCCTGATAGTTGCCGCGCGCAGCGGTCTTGCGCTCTCTTTCGAATAATAGAGCCTCTTGGAAATACTAGCACGAGTTTTGTGCACCGCACCATTCGGTGACGGCGCTTCACGCGCCGCCGTACGTGCGCAGTGCTGTCCAGGCAACGCCAACGGCGGTTGAGGCCCGGGGCCACAAGCATGCCATAATCCCCGGCATACCGACCCCCAAGGCCCTGCTGGGCACGCAAGACCCACAGCGGGCAGACATCCAGAGGAGACGCAGGAGATGAGTGAAGAGATCGTGATCGTCGGTGCCGCACGCACCCCGGTCGGAACCCTGTTGGGTTCTTTGGCCGACATCCCCGCCAGCAAGCTCGGTGCCATCGTCATCCGCAGCCTGCTCGAGCGTTCGGGGGTAAAGCCGGAACAGGTAAGCGAGGTCATCCTTGGGCAGGTCCTCACCGGAGCTGCGGGCATGAACCCTGCGCGACAGGCCGCCCTCGAGGCGGGTATCCCCCACACCGTGCCGGCGATGACCATCAACAAGGTCTGCGGTTCAGGCCTCAAGGCCGTGCACCTGGCCTGGCAGTCGGTTCGCTGCGGCGATGCCGAGATCGTGGTGGCTGGTGGCCAGGAGAGCATGAGTCTGGCACCGCATGCCCTGCCCCGTTCGCGCTCGGGCGTGAAGATGGGCGAGTGGGCGATGAAGGACACCATGATCAACGATGGGTTGTGGTGCGCGATCACCGACGTGCACATGGGCACCACCGCGGAGAACATCGCCAAGGAATACGAGATCAGCCGCGAGGACCAGGACGCCTTCGCCGCGCAATCACAGCAGCGCGCCGAGGCGGCGATCCGGGACGGCGTCTTCCGCGATGAGATCGTGCCGATCGAGATCCCGCAGCGCAAGGGGGATCCCAAGATCTTCGATACCGACGAGTTTCCCCGGGCGGGCGTCACGGCGGAAGGCCTCGGCAAACTCCGTCCCGCGTTTGCCAAGGATGGCACGGTCACCGCGGCCAACGCTTCCGGGATCAATGACGGCGCGGCGGCGGTCATCGTCATGACGGCGAGCAAGGCCAGGGAACTCGGGCTGAAGCCCATCGCGCGAATCGTTGCCTTTTCCGCTGCCGGGGTGGATCCCTCGATCATGGGCACGGGTCCGATCCCAGCCACTCGTGACTGCCTGAAAAAGGCCGGCTGGACCCACGAGGATCTGGACCTGGTCGAGTCGAACGAGGCGTTTGCGGCGCAGGCGATCTCGGTGAACAAGGCCCTGGGATGGGACCTGTCGAAGGTCAACGTCAGCGGCGGCGCCATCGCCATCGGGCACCCGATCGGGGCCTCCGGTGCCCGCGTGCTGGTCACCCTGCTGCACGGGATGCGCCGGCGCAGCGCCAAACGCGGCCTTGCCACACTCTGCATCGGCGGTGGACAAGGCGTTGCGATGGCCCTCGAGCTCGTCGACTAGCCTGTTCGACACACGTCCCCGCGCGGCCTGTGTTGCCGCGCGGGGACGTTTGGACCCCGCGAAATACGCCCCGAAATCATGTAGAATCAAGGGATAAAAGGCTGACAGGGGCAGCGTTCGTGACCGACCCGCGACTGATCAAGAAATACCCGAATCGCCGGCTGTACGACACCGAGGAAAGTCGTTACATCACGCTGGTCGATGTCCAGCGCCTGGTGCGTGAAGGGACCGACATCAAGGTCGTGGACACGCAGAGCGGCGACGACATCACCCGAGGCATCCTGATCCAGATCATCACCGAGCAGGAAGCGGGCGGTAACCCGCTGTTCACCACCGACATGCTCACCCGTTTCATCCGCTTCTATGATGAGTCCCTGCAGGACGCCTTCTCCAGCTTTCTCGATCAGAGCCTGAGGCTTTATTCCGAGCAGCAGGAACAGATGCAGGCGCAGCTCGATCAGTTGGTCCCGGGGGATGCCCTCCAGACCTGGACCGATCTGACCGAACGCAACATGGAGCTCTGGCGCGAGATGCAGGACAGTTTCTTCCGCGCCGCCAACCTACCTGGGATCGGCCGTTCGTCGCAGGCCCCGCAGAAGAAGTAGCCACCGCCGCCAACGCCCGGTCCGAGCCCTCGACCCGAGACCGGGTGCGACCCGATCCCGGCGGAAACCACAACCGAGCGAATCGCCTCCCGCTTGCGCGCCTCTCACGGGCGCGGCATGCAGCCCGTACGGCGCCCGGGCCAGCGTCCTGGTGGCCCGCGGGTACAGGCCAGGATCCGAACCACCTCTCCTCCGTTCTGCAGAGAACCTCACAGCGGGCTTGACATTGCCGGCAGGCTTACTTATGCTGCAATGCAACAATGCTGCACTGCACCAAACGGGTGTGGTGGCATTTAACGGAGAGATAATCATGCAAAACCAGATGTTCGATGCTTATAATGAATTGGCGCAGAGCAGCTTCGAAGCCATGCGCAAGCTGGGTGAAATCAACATGCGTGCCACCGAGCGACTGTTCCAGCAGCAACTGGATCTGACCAACACCATGCTGGAGACCAGCGCCAAGGGTACGGAAGGCGCGACCAAGGCCAAAGGCTACCAGGAGTTGGTGAGCAGCCAGGCCAAGCTGACCCAGGAATACGGTCAGGAGTGGCTGAAGAACTACCGCAGTGCGATTGAAGTACTCACTGAGGCACGCGATTCCGCCGCCGAGGTGATGGACAAGCAGATGCAACTCGCCAGCAAGAACATGCAGGCAGCCGGCGAGACCGTGAAAAAGGCGGCGGCCAAGGCTACCGCGTAAATGACAGAAAACCGGCCGGGAGCAGCCGGGTTCGGGCCTGGATGGTCCGCCCCGGCTACCTCCGACAGGCCGCCAACGGAGGATTCATGGCAGCACGTATTGCATTGGTAACCGGGGGTATCGGGGGCATCGGATCGGCGATCTGCGTCGAATTGGCTGCAAAAGGCTTCAAGGTCGTCGCGGGCTACTACCCGGCGGAAAAGGAGCTGGCCGAGGCGTGGCAGGAGAAACAGCGGGGCGAAGGCAGGGAGTTCGAGATCGCCTCCGGTGACGTTTCCTCCTTTGAATCCTCCAAGGACATGGTCAAGGACATCGAGGCCCGCGTGGGCCCGATCGACGTCCTGATCAATTGTGCCGGGATTACCCGGGACAAGACCTTCCGCAAGATGGAGCCCGACCAGTGGAAGGCGGTCATCGCCACCAACCTCGATAGCCTGTTCAATGTGACCCGCCAGGTCGTGGACGGGATGACCGAGCGCGGCTGGGGCCGCATCGTGAACATTTCCTCGGTCAATGGCCAGCGCGGACAGTTTGGCCAGACCAACTATTCCGCCGCAAAGGCTGGCGCCCACGGCTTCACCATGGCTCTGGCGCAGGAAGTCGCACGTAAGGGCGTGACGGTCAATACCGTCTCCCCGGGCTACATCGCCACCGAGATGACCCAGGCCATGGCCGAGGAAGTCCGGCAGCAGATCGTTGCCCAGGTGCCGATGTCGCGCATGGGTGAACCGGACGAGGTCGCCTATCTCGTCGGGGTGCTCTGCGATGATCGCGCCGCATACATCACGGGCGCGAACTACGAGTTGAACGGCGGGCTGTTCATGAGCTTCTGAACACGCCTCCCTGGAGGCCTCCCCAGCATCCGGCCTCCAGGGAGAATTTTCGGTTTCCGCCCTCCACGTCGGGCCGTCGCAGCCCGCCGCGTTTCCTGGAGCGTCCACCGGCTTCGACGCAGCCCCGGGGCCGGGCTATGATCCAGGCTTATGCGCTGGCAATCCCATCTTCGTCCCCGCAACAGCCTGCCCCGCCGGATCGAGATCGGCATCTTCGCGTTGCTGTTGTCCGGGATCCTGGTCTGGGCCTGGCAGCACACGCCTTCCGCCCTGAACCTCGCGCTGCACAAGAAGGAACTCCGGGTGGCGTTGGTCAGCCAACCGCATGACCTGACCTTCATGGACATGAACAACGGTTCGGACCAGTTCGAACTCGTGCTTCTGCGCGGATTTGCCGAACACATTGGCGCCCGGCTGCATCTGCACCAGGTCACGGGTCCGGACGAAGCCCATCGGCTGCTGCATTCGCGCCGCGTCGATATCGCCGCCGGATTCCTGACCGCACCAACCGAAGACTCCGGCGTCGCAGTGGGTCCCGAGGTCCTCCCGATCCAGAAGTCTCTGGTCTTTTGGCAGGGAAACGGTGGCGGCGTCACATCAGTCGCTGACCTCCCCGATGGAACGCGGATCGGCGTGACCTCCCGCAACACCCTGCCTGACGAACTGCGGTCGCTCGCCACCGCCCTGGACCAGGAACCGCCGGTGGAACTCATCCAGTATTCCGATGGCCCGGAACTGGTCCTTGCCATGAGCCAGGGATATGTCGATTACGGCGTCCTCACCTCCATTGAGCTGAGCCGCCTGCGTCGCGTCCATACGGAACTGCGCAGAGCGATCGCGCTCGACGGCCAGGCCTCGGTGGTCTGGCTCTTTCCGCCAGGCCTGGATCACAGCCTGATCGACTCCGCACATGACTACCTGGCCGCGCTTCGGGCCGGGCGGGAGTTCGAACTCCTGTTCGACCGGCATTTCGGGCATCTCGACGTCCACGACCTGGTGGACGTGATCACTTTCTCCCGCCTCGTGGAGGAGCGGCTCGCGGAATTCCGGCCGCTGTTCCAGGAGGTCGCCCTCGCCCATGGCCTGGACTGGCGCTTCCTCGCCGCGGTGAGCTACCAGGAATCGTTGTGGGACCCGGCGGCTGTGTCACCCACCGGGGTTCGCGGCCTGATGATGCTGACCAACACCACCGCGCAGTCGCTGGGTGTCGCCGACCGCACCGACCCACGTGAGAGCGTCGACGGCGGGGCCCGCTACGTGTTGCAGATGATGGAGCGCCTTCCGGAGGAGGTCACCGAGCCCGACCGGACCTGGATGGCCCTCGCCTCCTACAATGTCGGACTGGGGCACCTGCTCGACGCCCGCCGGCTCGCCGAGGCGGGTGGCGACGATCCGGATCTGTGGCTGGACGTCATGAACTGGCTGCCCAAGCTGGCGCAGCGCGAGTGGCACCAGCAGACCCGGTACGGTTACGCCCGCGGCTGGGAACCCGTCCTCTATGTACAGAACATCCGGAGCTATTACGATTGGCTGGTGCAGCTGCACCCGCAGCCGGACGATCATCCAGACCGCAGCCCCCTTTACCTGAGCCTGCCCCTGGCCTTATAGACAGTCGTGGGCCGTGCCCACTAGCCGCGCCGGGCACGGAAGAACTCACGCAGCAGTTCCGCGCTCCGCTCGGCCTCCACCCCCCCGGTCACGACCAGATGGTGGTTGTGCGATGGGTGCGATATCAGGTCCAGGGCACTGCCGGCCGCCCCGGTGCGCGGGTCGCTCGCGGCATAGACCAGTCGAGCGACACGGGCATGAATCATCGCCCCGACGCACATCGGGCAGGGTTCCAGCGTCACGTACAGAGTGGTGCCCGGCAACCGGTAGTTGCCCACCAGTCGCGCGGCCTGCCTGAGCACGCGGATCTCGGCATGGGCGGTCGGATCATGCTCGCCGATCGGGGCATTATGGCCGCGCGCCAGGCACACGCCATCGTGCACCAGGACCGCCCCAACCGGAACCTCGCCGGCCCGAGCCCCCTGCGCTGCCTCTTCCAGGGCCAGCAGCATCCAGGAGCGGTCAGACTCGGCCTGGGTGAGCGCCTCCGGAACCGGGTCGCCGGACATCGCCATCACGGATATCCGGGACGCCCTCAGCCGTTCCGCGTACGGGCCGACTGCAGTGCGTTATCGATCGCCCCGGTCAGCTCCTCGGGACGTGTGGTGGGCGAGAATCGCCCGATCACGGCCCCGTCCCGACCCACCAGGAACTTCGTGAAGTTCCACTTGATGGCCTGTGTGCCGAGGGCGCCCGGCGCGGCCTGTTTCAGAAATCGATAGAGTGGATGCGCGTTACTGCCATTGACCTCGATCTTGGCAAACAGTGGGAAATCCACCCCGAAGCGGCTGCTGCAGAAGCTGGCGATCTGATCGGGGCCACCGGGCTCCTGGCCGCCAAATTGGTTGCAAGGGAAGCCAAGGACCTGGAAACCCTGGCCGGCATACGTCTCCTGCAATTCCTGCAGGCCGGCATACTGCTGCGTGAACCCACACTCGCTGGCGACATTCACCACCAGAAGAACCTGCCCTCGGTACGCCGAGAGGTCCTGTGGGGCTCCGTCCAGGCGTTGGGCACTGAAGTCATGTACGGTGGCAGTCATCGCTCATTCTCCCAGGCGTCGTTCGAGATCTTCGAGCAGGGCAGCCATGCCCACCGAGAGCGCCGCGACCAGCGCCTCCGGGGTCCGCGCAACCAGTGCAACCTGCTGCTCCAGTTCCCAGAGCCGCATGCCGTCCATGCCCTGGGCGATTACCCGCAAGCCCACCCTTGCCATACCCGGACCCTCGACGTGCAAATCCCCGTACAGGGCCGTGACCAGAACGTCAAGTTGCCGCGCCTCCGGGTGTGTGCGGGCATCGGGGACCAGGGTGACCGGCCCGTCCGCGCGGGTCCAGCGCTCGCGCAGGAGTTGCTCGACGTGCTCGCGGGGGCTCAGAAACCATTCGTTGTAGAAATCCGATTCGTAGCGGTAGGGACCCAATCGGTAGACCAGACCCTTGGCCGCAAAGGCGGGCGCGACCCGAACCGAGCCCAACTCGATCAGCGGACCCGGTTGCTCGGCGCGGGCGGCTTCCGGCACCTCGAGGAGAAACCAGGCCCGGTCCAGTGCCGGCCGTTCGGGTAACAGGGTGCAGCCGCCGCCCAGGGCGACAATCAATGCGAGCGCGGCCCAGCCTCCAGGGGTTCTGTTCATCACGGACTCCGTTCAATCGTGCTGCGTGGAGGCGGGGCGCCGAAGATGGTGCCGGCCGGATTACGCCGCGCATCCTCGGTCAGGGAACGCAGCGTAATGGTGGCTGCCTGGAGGTCCCCCAGGGTGGCAGCGAGCCGCTGCTCGTTGATGTCGAGACCGCGGTCCAGCCGGACCACGACCCGCTCGATCTGGCCAATCAGCTCCCCGATGTCGGCGTCCGCCAGTGTCCCCCGCACCGACTGCAGGGTGGCACGGGCCTCGCCCGGCAATTCCAGGATGTCCGGATCCTGCAGCAGGCGCTCCGCCGCCTGCAGCAACTGGCGGCTCTGGATGACGGTCTGCTGCAGTTGCCCGGACAGCTCTGCCGCCTGACGGGTGAGCCCCTCCGTGTCCAGCATCGCCACCGTGCGTTCGAGCGTGTAAAGCGACGAGATCATGCCGTCGACGACCCCCTCGATGTCCAGCAGGTCGAGCCGGCGCAGCAGGCTCTCTGCGTATTCCAGGAACTGAACGGCGATACTAGGGGCTGAAGGTATGTAGACGTTGCGCGGCTCCCATGCGATCGGTAGGGCCGGGTGGGTCGCGGGATCCAGGAAATCCAGTTCCAGGAAGTTGATTCCCGTGATGCCCTGGGCCGCCATCCGCACGCGCAGGCCCCCGGCGACCAGGGGACCCAACAGGTCTTCGTTGAACAGACCTTCGCGCGTAGTGGCAGCAAAGCGGTCCGGACGGACGCGTCCCTCCACGAGGACATAACGCTTGCGCTCCACCGGCGGTACGTCGTACTGGTACTCGACGGCCGTAAACCCGAGCCGGGTCACGTCGCCGATGGTCACGCCACGGAACTTGATCGGAGCACCGACATCGAGGCCCTGTACCGAGCCGTCGATGTAGGTCTCGATCATCACCGTGGGTCGCAGCAGATTCCCGGTCCCGATCACGGTGAGTCCGACGACCAGGGCCGCGATGGCTCCGAGAATGAACAGGCCCAGACGAAAATGATGGACGGCGCTCATGCCGATAGGTCCTCTGTCTCCGATCGACGCAGGAAGCGTCGCACCCAGGGGTGATCATTGGTATCGCGCAGCACCCTGGGGTCCCCCTCGGCAATGATCGAACGCGTTTCCTTGTCCAGCATAATCACCCTGTCGGCGATCGCAAAAATGCTGGCCAGTTCGTGCGTGACGACGACGAGGGTCATGCCCAGACTCGAGGCCAGCCGCCGGATCAACTGATCCAGTTCCGCCGAGGTGATCGGATCGAGGCCAGCCGACGGCTCGTCGAGAAACAGAACCTTGGGGTCCAGCGCCATGGCCCGGGCAATGGCTGCGCGTTTCTGCATCCCGCCACTGATCTCGGACGGCATGAAGTCGCAGTACTCCGCGAGTCCCACCAATTGGAGCTTTGCACGGGCAATCCGGTTCATTGCCTCCAGCGGCAGATCCGTGTGCACCTCCAGCGGCAGGCGCACGTTCCCGAGCAGGCTCATCGAACCGAACAGCGCGCCCATCTGGTACATCACCCCCACCTGTCGCAGGATGTCCTCCCGTTCCGCACCCTCGGCCCGCGCCATGTCCGCTCCGCCGATCAGAATGCGGCCGGCGACCGGCGCATACAAGCCGATCATGTGCTTGAGCAGGGTACTCTTGCCGCTCCCGGATCCGCCCAGAATCACGAAGATCTCGCCCGAGCGCACGGTGAAGTCGAGGTTCTCCATGATCACCATGGACCCGAATCCCATGGTCAGGCCCTCGACCCGGATCACGACCTTGCCGTCGTCCACCAAGTCGGCGCCTCCTCTGTTCAGATCAACCACACTCATATCCCAAGGTGATAGAAGAGGACCGCGAAAAGGCCGTCCGCGATCACGATCAGAATGATCGCGCTGACCACGGCGCTGGTGGTGGACCGACCAACGGCCGCGGCACCGGTGCCCGTCTGCAGGCCGCGCAGGCAGCCCACGCTGGAGACCAGCAGGCCAAAGACCGCTGCCTTGAACAGGCCCGAGGTCAGGTCGGTCAGGTCCACGGCACCGCTGACCTGGTTGAAGAATGCGACCATCGGAATCCCGAAACCGCGCATCACCAATGCCGCCCCCAACAAACCGATCAGGTTCGCATACAGCGTCAGCAATGGCGCCACGAAGACCCCTGCCAGGATCTTGGGGACCACGAGGAATCGGACCGGGTCAAGACCCATGGTCGTCAGGGCATTGACCTCCTCGTTGACCTTCATCGTCCCGATCTCGGCGGCGAAGGCGGCGCCCGAGCGGCCCGCAAGGAGAATCGCCATCATCAGCGGACCGAGTTCCCGCAGCAGGGAAATAGCGACCAGGTCGGCCACGAAAATCTCCGCCCCGAACTGCCGCATCGCGATCGCCGACTGAAAGGCGAGGATCACACCGAGAAGGAAGGCGATCAACGAAACGATGGGCAGTGCCTGGAAACCCGCCGCCTCGGCGACGCGCAGCGTGTCACTCCAGCGCACCCGGCGCGGATGGCGAATTGCAAGCAGCAGGGCCTGAGCATACTCTCCGATGAAGGCGATCTGGGCAAAGATCTCATGTCCCACCGAGCCCACACCGGCACGCAGACGCTGGGTCCACGGAATATCCTGTGGGGGACGGGCCGAGACCACGGCCTCCGCCTCGCGATAGGGTTTGAGATGCCCCTCGATGGCCCCGGTCACCCCGTGCATGCGCAGAGCGCCGCCCCGTTGCGTCGCGGAATGTTCGAGACTGTACAGCAGCGCGGCGCCCGCGCCATCGCAGTAGGTCACATCGGAGAGGTCGACCAGCAATTCGCCGTTCCCTGCCACCCGCTCAGCCGCCTCCAGCACCGACGCCCATACGGGGCCGACGCTGTAGGCATCCATGCGGCCGATAAAAGCGACCCGGCCGGGAGCCCCTGCTTGCGTGGAATAGCGCAGCATGGAGCCCGCTGAACGGTCCCGCTCAGCCATTGGCGCTTCTGGACGCTCTAGGGTTCATTTTGGAATCAACGGTCCATAATAGGCTCCACACCGGGAACCCCCGGTTGGAATCCGACGCAACAGGCAGGACAAAAAAGGATACCGCATGAACAGTCCCGTAGAGCGCATGGTTCGGCCTACCCTGGTCCGCGTGGAGGAAACCCTCAACCGCATCCTCCTGGGAAAGCCGGAGGCCGTGAGGCTGGCCTTGGTCTGCCTTCTCGCCAACGGACACCTGTTGATCGAGGACCTGCCGGGCGTGGGCAAGACCACCCTCGCCCACGCCCTCGCACAGGTACTGGGTCTGGACTACCGGCGCATACAGTTTACCAGCGATCTCCTCCCCGGTGACGTCGTCGGCGTCTCGGTCTTCGAGCAGGCCCGTGCCCGGTTCGAGTTCCATCCGGGACCGATCTTCGCGCAGGTCCTGCTGGCGGACGAAGTCAACCGCGCTCCGCCGAAGACGCAGAGTGCGCTGCTCGAGGCCATGCAGGAACACCAGGTGAGTGTGGATGGCCGCACCTACGATCTCCCTGAACCATTCTTCGTGATTGCGACCCAGAATCCGGCCGAGCAGGTCGGCACGCATCCCCTTCCGGAGTCCCAACTGGACCGCTTCCTGATGTGCATCGAGTTGGGTTTCCCGGACAGCGCCGCAGAGCGGGCATTGCTCGAGGGTACCGGCAGGGGCGATTCCTCCGCTCCGCTGGCGGCCGAGGCCGGACCGGAGGACCTGATGGCCTGGCAGCGCGAAGTATCGGCCGTCATTGCGCGCCCCGCGCTGCTCGACTACGTGCAGGCGCTGTTGCGCGGCAGCCGCGACCCGGCGCTGTTTCGCAGCGGACTGTCGCCCCGGGCGGGACTCGGCCTGCTCCGGGCAGCTCGCGCCTATGCCCTGATCGACGGTCGGGGCTTCGTGACGCCGGATGATGTGCGCGCGGTCCTGCCCTCCGTCGCCATCCACCGCGTCGCTTCCCGTGAGTCCCAGCCCGGCGCCGCCACCATTGCCCGGCTGCTGGAATGCGCTCCGGCAAACTGAGCCCGACCCGCGGACCTTCCTTGCCGGCCCGGTGGGGGCGGCTGCGCGAGGATTTCATCCGCTGGGTGACGCGCCGGCATCGGGCCGACGGGCGGAGCGCGCGGGTGAGCCGTGACCGGGTCTACATCCTGCCGACCCGCCAGGGTTACCTGCTGCTCCTGATCCTGCTGGTGATGCTCCTGGGTTCGATCAACTACTCAAGCAACATGGCCTTCCTGCTGACCTTTCTGATTGTCGGGGTCGGCCACAACGCGATGTGGTACACCCACCGCAACCTGCTCGGACTCAAGGCCACGGTGCTGCCGGTAAAACCCGTGTTCGCCGGCGCCGCCCCGCTGCTGTCCTTGCGTCTCGAAGAGACGGATGGCAGACCACGCGAGGCCCTGCGCCTGGCAGCGAAGGGACAGGAGGGTCCACCCGCCTTCCTGGAGCCGGAAGCATCGGTGGATATCGCGATTGCGCTGGAGCCGCGCCCGCGTGGAGTCTACAGCCTGCCCCGGCAGCGCCTCTCCACCCGCTATCCGCTGGGCCTGCTGGAGGCCTGGACCTGGCTCACCCTCGACACCGAGGTCCTGGTCTACCCGGTGCCCATCCCGGCGGATGCCGTCCAGGCTGCCTCGGCGGACGGCGACGGCGAGGCGGAGGCTGTACCCGATGCCAGAGACGCCCTCCCGGACGAGATCCGGGACTATCGGCCCGGAGATTCCCCCAACCGGATCGCATGGAAGGCCGTCGCCCGCAGTGGCCGCCTGTTCGTGCGCGATTCCGCCGGCGGTGACGCTGCGCCAACGTGGCTGGACTGGGAAGCTGTCCAGGGTTCCGACCCGGAATATCGCCTCTCGGTTCTCTGTCATCTGGTGCTGGAAGCAAATGCCTCGGGCCAACCCTTCGGGCTGCGACTTCCCGGTCAACGGCTGGGGCCCGATGCCGGCCCGGAGCACCTGGGGCGTTGCCTGCGGGCGCTGGCCCTTTTCGGCCTTCCAGGACGCAACCCGACGTGACGGCATTGTTCACACGAACCTGGACCCGCCCCCCCGAGCTTCTGGGTCTTTGGCTCCTGCTGGCCGCCGTACCGGTTGCTGCCCTACCCCACGCCTGGGAACAGCCGCCCTGGGTCTTCGCGGTCCTGATGGGTGCATGGCTATGGCGCGTCATCATCCACGCCACCAGGACTCAGCTGCCCGCGCGCTGGGTAATGCTCCTCCTGGTCCTGGCGGGCGGTGGCCTGACCTTTGCCGAGTTCGGCACGGTCTTCGGGCAACAGGCCGGTACCGCCCTGCTGCTGGTGATGGTTGCGCTGAAGCTCCTGGAGATCCGCTCGCAGCGCGACATCGTGGTAACCCTGTTCCTGGCCTATTTCGTCGTGGTCACCACCTATTTCTTCAACCAGTCGATCCTGATCGCCGCGTATTCCCTGCTCTCCGCCTGGCTGATCACCGCCGCACTGATCCAGGTGCACGGCGGCCGGGTGCTGCCGCTCGCGCGGCTCGCGCGGTCATCGGGCCTGATGATGGTGCACGCATTGCCGATCATGCTGATCCTGTTCCTGGTCTTCCCACGCATCCCGGGGCCGATCTGGGGGAGCCCCCACGAGGACC